>Ga0209800_10001528_pt1 | contig 23661 bp, 29 predicted proteins | sample Higcelweek8metaG_FD_187174 | JGI IMG/M metagenome (GOLD analysis project Ga0209800, IMG submission 187174) | Freshwater pond sediment microbial communities from the University of Edinburgh, under environmental carbon perturbations - High... | ecosystem: Environmental > Aquatic > Freshwater >...
AGGCCCTGCTGTTGCGGCTTCTGGCCCTGTGGAGCGTGCCCAGTGCCGAGTGACTCCACCTATGATCCCGCCCTGGTGGAGCTGGCCAGGGACGTCAAACTGCTGATCCTGGACGTTGACGGGGTGCTCACCGACGGCGGGCTGACCTACGACCACGAGGGCAACGTGTCCAAGCGTTTCCATGTGCAGGATGGACTTGGAATAAAGATTGCACAATCCCTTGGGCTTGGCATAGCCGTCATCACGGGCCTCAAACACGGGGCCGTGGAGAAGCGGGTGCGCGAGCTGGGCATCGAGGAGTACCACGCGGGACACGTGGACAAGGTGCCCCTGATGGAGGGGATTCGCGGCCGCCAGGGCTGCGAGCGCGCCCAGATCGCCTACCTGGGCGATGACTGGGTGGACGCGGGCGTGATGCAGGCCGTGGGCCTGCCCATGGCCGTGGCCAACGCCCAGCCGGAGATACTGCGGCTGGCGAAATGGGTGTCCAGGTTGCAAGGCGGCCAGGGAGCGGTCCGAGAGGCCATCATGTTCCTCCTGCGCTGTCGTGGTCAGTTTGACGCAGCCTGGGAGAAGTGGAGCGGATGAATGCGCAAGTCCTTGGTGTTTGTGGTGCTGATCTTCGTGCTCGGTCTGGCCATCGGTCTGGTGGTCAACGAGCAGCGCAACGGGCGTAACGCCGCCCTGGAGAAGCCCGTCGCCAAGGCTCCCGAACCTGACGTCATGGCCGAGGACCTGGAGCTCATCCAGGGCGCGGAGGGCAAGATCCTCTGGCGCGTGCGGGCCAAGACCGCCCAGTACAGCATTGACAAGCGCATCGTGCAGGTCCTGCGGCCCCAGCTGACCGCCTATGTGGGCACGGACCGCCAGGAGGTCTTCATCCAGTCCGACACCGGCGAGGTGAACCAGCAGGGCAACACCATGACCCTGCGCGACAACATCACCGGCCGCTACGGCGCCTTTGTCCTGACCTCGGACGTGTTCGACTACATCGGCGCCATGAAGAAGATTTATCTCAAGGGGCGCGTGGGGGTGAGCAGGCCGGACTTCTCCGTCAACGCCACCACCGTGGAGATCAACCTGGAGACACGCGAGCTCACCGCAGCGGGCGGCGTCACAGCGGAACTCATCCCGTCAGCCCTGAAGTCCTTCAATAAGGAGAAGCAGAAGTGAGGCACGAGCGCTATCCGCTCCGACCAGCCGCCATCCTCCTCGTGGGCCTGGCCCTGGTTGTCCTGACCGCTGCCGTGGCCCTGGCCGAGGGCTGGGGCGAGGTGCGCGTTGTGGAGACCCCCACCAACGTCCGCCAGCAGCGCGATCCCAAGTCCCCTGTGGTCCGCACCCTGCAGCCTGGCGAGAAAGTCCGCGTGGACAACCTGCGGCCTTCGGGCTGGGGCACGATTTTCGAGGTGGGGGCAACCGAACGCGACGAGGCCAAGGCCGTGGGCTTCGCCGACGTGCGCCTGCTCAAGCCCGTGGACGCCGTGGCCCAGCCTGCGGCGGCCCCTGTCGCCGCTGTTGCCGCAGCGTCCGCGCCCTCGCGTTCCATGGCCCAGGCCCAGCCTGCCCAGGTCCGCCAGGCGGAGCCCGCCCAGATTCGTCAGGTAGAAGCGCGCACCGAGGTCCACAAGGAGCGCACCCTCAAGTCCCCGGTGGTCGCCGTGCTGGCCCCGGGCGAGCGCGTGCAGACCGGCTTTTTGCGCGACGGCTTCTTCGCCGTGTTCCGGTTGAACGACCGCGCCGTGAGCGAAGCCGCCGCCGTCGGGTATGTGCCGCAGGGCATGGTCAAGGCCCTGCCAGCGCCAAGCCAGGGGACACAGGCCGCGCAGGCTCCCGCGCCTGCAGCCGCCACGGAACTCAGGCCCAAATCCCCGGCAGGGCACCAGGGCAGCTCCACCCCGTCGCCGGAGCTCAAGGGCGCGGTCAAGGACAGCCCGGCGCTGCTGGGCAATCAGCCCGCGCTCTCCAAGCAGGCCCCGGTGCGCATCACCTCGGACAAGATGGTGTACAACCAGGCCGAAAACTCTGTGGTCTTCCTGGGCAATGTGCACGGCACCCATACCGACATGGCCATCTGGGCCGAGCGCATCACCGCCTATTTCTCGGAAAAGAAGAAGGGCAAGGACTCCAAGCCGCAGGAAAAGGCCCCCGGCGACTTCGGCGACACCATCGAGCGCATCGTGGCCGAGGGCAACGTGCGCCTGGTGGCCAACAAGAACGAGGGCGCCTGCGCCAAGCTCACCTACATGGTCGCCGAGGGCTTCATCCGCATGGACGGCAACCCCATCCTGCGCGAGGGCCAGAACACCGTGCGCGGCGACAGCATCAAGTTCTACATCCGCGAGAATCGGAGCGAGGTTTTAAGCGGCGACCAGCGCCGGGTCGAGGCCATCTTCTACACGCCCAAGGGAGAAAAGTAGCGCATGGCTGAACTCGTCGCCACCAACCTGTCCAAGCGCTACGGCGACCGCGAGGTCGTGCGCCACATCAACGTGACCCTGCGCGACCGCGAGGTGGTGGGCCTGCTCGGCCCCAATGGCGCGGGCAAGACCACAACCTTCTATATGCTCGTGGGCGTGGTCAACCCCACCACCGGCAACGTGGTCCTGGACGGGGTGGACGTCACCGAGCTGCCCCTGCACGAGCGCGCCCGCCGGGGGCTCTCCTACCTGCCCCAGGAAAGCTCCATCTTCAAGAAGCTCTCGGTGCGCAAGAACCTGGACGTGATCCTGGAGAACACGCCCATGACCCGCGCCCAGCGCCAGGACAGGGCGCATGAGCTCCTGGAGATGTTCAACATCACCAAGCTGGCGCACCAGCCCGCCATGTTCCTCTCCGGCGGCGAGCGTAGACGCCTGGAGATCGCCCGCGCGCTCATCCTGAACCCCAAGTTCATCCTCCTCGACGAACCCTTTGCCGGCATCGACCCCATTGCGGTCATCGACATCCAGGAGATCATCGCGGTGCTGAAGAAGATGGGCATCGGCATCCTCATCTCCGACCACAACGTGCGCGAGACCCTGAACATCTGCGACCGCGCCTACCTTGTGTACGAAGGCATGGTCATCCTTGAAGGCAGCCCCACGGAGATCGTGCAGAGCAGCAAGGCCCGCAAGCTCTACCTGGGCGAGTCCTTCAGCCTTTAGCCAGCGGGCAACACGCCGAATTCACGAGGGTTTCCTCAACCCTCGGCCCTCCTGAGAAACTCGTCCCGCAGAATTGTGGATTTACACGGCCCGTGAAGGTTGGTACACTTTTTTCATGCGTGCTTCGGCGTTTGGAAATAGTACGTATCCTTGAGGGGTTATCCTTTTCCTCTTGCGAAGAGGCAACGCCTGTGGCAGACTGGAGATGCGCGAAGATGCGCAGCCTGTTTTAGAATATCGAATTTTTGACGCAACGGATTTCGGAGGCAGCGGTTACCCCTATGGGTTTGGAACTTCGGCAACAACTCAAGCTGACGCAGCAACTGGTCATGACGCCCCAGCTGCAGCAGGCCATCAAGCTCCTGCAGCTCTCGCGGCTGGAGCTGGTGGAGTCTGTCCAGCAGGAGTTGCTGGAGAACCCCTTCCTGGAGGAGCTTGACCCCGAGGTTGTGGACACGGCGCCCAGCACCGAGAACCTGGACGACTACGAGGGCGCGCACAACACCGCCGAGAGCCAGGCCAACGAAGAGAGCATGCGCACCGCCGACTGGGAGAACTACCTCGGCGAATTCTCCAGCGTCACCAAGCAGTCCATGGGCCGCGAACTGGAAGTGCCCGAGGAAGGCCTCTCCCTGGAGGCGCGGCTGACCTGCCGCCCCAGCCTGGAGGGCCACCTGATCTGGCAGATGCGCCTGTCGCGCTTCACCGATGAGGAGCTGGACATTGGCGACGCCATCATCGGCAACCTGGACTCCCGCGGCTATCTGCAGGCCACGGTCGAGGAGCTCCAGACCCTCCTGAACGGCATCGGCGCGGAGGCCGTGGAATCCGTGATCCAGCGCATCCAGCGCCTGGACCCGGTGGGCGTTGCGGCGCGCACCGTGCAGGAATGCCTGCTGGTGCAGATGGAGGTCCTCGGCCTCGACGACCCCATCCTGGTGTCCCTGGTGCGCGATCACCTGGAGGACCTGGAGAAGCACCGCTACAAGCCCCTGACCAAGAAGTTCAAGATCACCATGGACGAGCTGAAGGGCTACCTGGATCTCATGCAGACCCTGGAGCCCATGCCCGGCGCGAATTTCTTCAGCGGAGAGCCGCAATACGTCAGCCCGGACGTGTTCGTGTTCAAGAACGGCGAGGAATTCGTCATCGTCCTGAACGAGGAGGGCCTGCCGCGCCTGCAGCTGAACTCCTTCTACGTAGAGAACGTCAAGGCCAAGACCTCAGCCGAGAAGGACTATTTTCAGGACAAGATACGCGGTGCGGAGTGGCTCATGAAGAGCCTGTACCAGCGCCAGCGCACCCTGTACAAGGTCATGGAGAGCATTGTCCGTTTCCAGCGTGGATTCTTTGAAGATGGCGTTTCCCGCCTGAAGCCGCTGATCCTCAAGGAGGTGGCCGAGGACATCGGCATGCACGAATCCACGGTCAGCCGCATCACCACGAGCAAGTATGTGGCGACCCCGCATGGCATCTACGAGCTCAAGTTCTTTTTCAACAGCGCGCTCGACCTGGACGACGGGACGCAGGTCGGCTCCGAATCGGTCAAGGCCCTCATCAAGCAGCTCATTGCCGACGAGAACGACAAGCGTCCCTTGAGCGATGAGCAGATCGGCGAGATCCTCAAGCAGAAGCTGGAGGTGAACATCGCGCGGCGCACCGTGGCCAAATACCGCACGGCCATGAACATCGAGTCCTCCTCCAAGCGCAAGCAGGTCTTCTAAACCGGCGTCGCCCGCCACATCCCAGGAGGTTGCGAATGAACATCACCTACGCCTTCAAGAATTTCGACCCTTCCGACCACTTGAAGGAATATGCCGCTTCCCGTTTCGAGAAGATGGGCAAGTTCATCGGCGACACCATGGAAACCGAACTGCAGATCAACCTGGCCGTGGAGAAGTTCCGCCACCAGGCCGAGGTCATACTGACCGCCGACAACCTGCACATCTCGGCCTATGAAGAGTCCGAGGACATGTACTCCACCATCGACCTGGTGCTGGAGAAGCTCGAATCCCAGCTCAAGCGCATGCGCGAACGCCACAAGGAGCGCCGCCGCGCCGGCACCCCGCGCAATGCCCGCATGGACGTCATCAGCTTCTCCGAAGATGCCGGCGACCGCGCGCCCATCATCAAGGAATCCGATCTGTTCGAGCCCAAGCCCATGAGCGTTGACGAAGCCGCCATGCAGCTGGGCGCCCTCAAGTTCGAGTTCCTTGTGTTCCGCGACGCCGAGACGGACCGGGTGAACGTTTTGTACCGCACCAAGACCGGAGACTTCGGTCTCATCGACCCTGGAAACTAGTGATGCGTCTGGGCGAATACATCGACAAGGAGCTGGTGCTCCCTGACCTTGAGGCCACGGGCAAGGCCGAGGTGCTGCGCGAACTCACCGAGGCCTTGGCCGCGCACCATCCTGGAGTCGACGCCGGGCTCGCCCTCGCGGTCCTTCTGGACCGCGAGGGGCTGGGCACCACCGGCATCGGCGACGGGGTGGCCATCCCCCACGGCAAGCTGGCCTCCCTGGAGCGCATCATCCTCTGCGTCGGCAGGAGCCGGAAGGGGGTGGACTTCGAGGCCCTGGACTTCAAGCCCTGCAACATCTTCTTCCTGGTCCTGGCCCCGGAGCAGATGACCGGCATCCACCTGCGCATCCTGGCCCACATCTCCAGGCTCCTCAAAGACGAGCATTTCCGCAAGGAGTTCTACGAAGCCAAGGACCGCGAAGCCCTGTTCGCATTGCTGCAGGGCTACTAGGTCCGGGTGACGCCATGAGCACGCCAGAAGTCTTCCCGGTGGTCGTGGTGACCGGTTTGTCCGGCGCCGGGAAAAGCACGGCCCTGAACGTCTTTGAGGACCTCGGCTATTTTTGCGTGGACGGCTTGCCAGCGGCCATGCTGCCCAAGCTCGTGTCCCTGTTCCTGGGACAGGACTCCCAGCACCGCGGCCTGGCCCTGGGCATGGACCTGCGCCAGCACGACTTCCTGGACCAGTGGAACGACGCCCTTCAGGAGCTCTCGGCCAGGGGCATCTTTGTGCGGGTGCTCTTTGTGGAGGCCAGGGACGCTACGCTGATGCGCCGCTACGCCACCACGCGCCGCCCGCATCCGCTGGAGAGCACGAGCCTCGGCCTGGAGCAGGCCCTGACCAAGGAACGGGCCATGCTTTCGCCCCTGCGCAAGGACGCCGAGCTGGTCATCGACACCAGCGAGTACTCCATCCACGACCTGCGGCGCATGGTTCAGGAGCGTTTCGCGGCGGCGGAGAGCACGGGGCAGGGCATGCGCGTGCATGTGATCTCCTTTGGCTTCAAGTACGGCGTCCCGGCCGAGGCCGACCTCGTCTTTGACCTGCGCTTTCTGCCCAACCCCTATTTCGTGCCCGAACTGCGGCCCCTGTCCGGCAAGGACCAGGCCGTGGCCGACTACGTGTACAAGGTCGAGCCTGGCCTGACCTTCCAGCGCAAGCTTGAGGATTTCCTGCTTTACCTACTGCCTCTGTACGCCGCCGAGGGCCGCTACCGCATCGCGCTGGCCGTGGGCTGCACCGGGGGCCGCCACCGTTCCGTGGCCATGGCCGAGCATCTGCTTGCCACCCTGCGCGACAGGGGCTACGCTGTGACTTTAGAGCATCGGCACTTTGATCTCGGCTGACCGGGAGGTGCCAGAACTAGGCGCGGCGCATCGCCGTGCGCGGCAGGTGAGGACATGACGGAGAATTCAGAGACAAAGACCCCACCAAAGCAGGCTGGCGTCCTCGTGGTGACCCACGGGGAGGTCGGCGCAGCCCTGCTTGATGCCGCGCAGATGATCCTCGGTCCGCAGCAGGGCGTTTCCGCCGTCAGCGTCCTGGTGTCCAAGGGCGTCGAGGAGATCGTCGTGGCCCTGAAGTCCGGGGTGGCCAAGCTGGATTCCGGGCTTGGCGTCATCGTGCTCACCGACCTTTTCGGCGGCACGCCCACGACCTTGAGCCTGTCCCTGTTCAAGGGCGGAAACCTTGAGGTGGTGGCCGGGGTGAACTTGCCCATGCTGCTCAAGGTGCTGCAGGACCGCAAGCTTCCGCTTTCCGAACTGGCCGCCAGGGCCAAGGACGCCGGGCAGCAGGGCATCGTGGTGCCAGGCGAGATGCTGCGCAAGAAGGCCGCCGGGAGCTAGCGCCATGTTCTGGGTACGCGTCGACAACAGACTCATCCACGGTCAGGTGGTGGAGGCGTGGGTTCCCCACATCGGGGCGCACAGCATCGTCGTGGCCAATGACGACCTGGCCCGGGACGAGCTGCAGCAGGAGATCATGGCCCTGGCCATTCCCCGGGCCGTGAACAGCGCCTTTCTGAGCATCGACCAGCTGGTGCGCGACCCGCGCATGACCGGAGCCTCCCGCGACGCCACGCTTCTGCTGTTCTCCTCCTGCCTGGACGTGCGCCGGGCCTTTGAGAAGGGCCTGCCGCTGGACATCCTCAACGTGGGCAACCTGCACTATGCCAACGGCAAGCGCCAGCTCTCGCCCAGCGTTTCCCTCGGCCCGGACGATGAGTCCTGCCTGCGCTTCCTGATGAGCAAGGGCGTGGAGCTGGACTTCCGGTGCGTGCCCAACGACCCCGTGCATGTGAGGTTCGCATGATGCTGGACATGCCTCTGAGCGGGCCCGCGTGGTTCGCCGCAGTGAGTTTTTTTTTGCCCTGTTCGCTCTGTGCCGCTTTTCCGTAAGCCTGGGGCTCATTGAACGACCGCTCGTCATCGGCCTCTGCTGGGGGCTGGTGTTCGGGAACATGACATCCTGCCTGTACATCTCCATTTTCTACGAGCTGCTCTGGCTCGACTTCATCCCGGTGGGCACCTTCATTCCCCCGCACATGACCGCAGCGGCCTTCACAGGCCTGGCCCTGTCCACGTACTTCGGGCTGGATTCGCCGCCGCTGGTGTTCGCGGCGCTCATCTTCGGCCTGCCCATGGCCTGGCTCGGCGCCCGGCTCGACCGCAACCTGCGCGACCGCCTGAACCGGTCCTACGGCAGCGTTCTGCACTGGGTCCGCAGACCTGCGGGCGATGACGTTCCCGGCAAGCTGATCCGGCGCACCCTTTTGGGCAAGCTTTTGGTGTCTTGGCTGTTCTTCCTTCTCGGCGCCGGGTTGCTGGCCCTGCTTCTGCGTTTTTTCCTCAATCAATATTCCTGGGTGCTCCTTGACCTTGACCTCACCTGGAACCAGTTTCTCATCGCCGCCAGCCTGGGCGGGCTGTTGTCCCTGCGCCTGCGCAACCTGTATCTTTCCGTCGGTGTCGGGGCCGTGGCCCTCGGGTTTTTCCGCCTTGCCGGCATCTTCTAGCTTGGCAAGACGCATTCTTTGTGATAAATGGAACAATCGTCCAAGCGGACTGGACAATCCTAGGCAATCACAATAATTTGAGGAGGACTTTTCATGGCTATCATCGTTGTTGGTCACAAAAATCCCGATGCCGATTCCGTCACCGCTGCCATCGCCGTTGCCGACCTGCTGAGCAAGCGCGGCATGGAAGCCACCCCTGTCATCCAGGGCCCCGTCACTCCTGACGCCGCTTTCGTGCTCAAGACCTTCGGTCTGGCCGCCCCGGCCATCGACACCGACGCCACCGGCAAGGACATCGCCCTGGTCGACCACTCCGACCTGGCCCAGTCCATGGACAACCTGGACAAGGGCAAGGTCCTGTTCGTCGTTGACCACCACAAGCTGGGCGACGTCACCACCTCCAACCCGCTGGAAATGTGGGTTTGGCCCGTGGGCTGCACCGGCACCGTCATCAAGTCCATGTACGATTTCTACGGCATCGAGATCCCCAAGGCCATCGCCGGCGTCATGATGCTTGCCATCCTGAACGACACCGTGCTGTTCAAGTCCCCCACCTGCACCGACGCCGACAAGAAGGCTGTCGAGGCCCTGGCCAAGATCGCCGGTGTGGCCGACTTCAAGGCGCTGGGCATGGACATGCTGAAGATCAAGGGTTCCGTCGAGGGCATCCCCGCCGTTGACCTGATGAACCGCGACTACAAGGACTTCAACATGGGTGGCAAGAAGGTCGGCATCGGCCAGGTCGAGGTTCTGGACCTGGGCCTGCTGGACAAGATCAAGCCCGCTCTGGTTGAAGAGTGCAAGAAGCTGCAGGCCGACGGCCGTCATACCGTGCTGCTGCTCCTCACCGACATCATGAAGGAAGGCTCCGAGATCCTCGTGGTCTCCAGCGACGCCTCCCTGGTCGAGAAGGCCTTCGGCGGCAAGGTCGCCGGCGCGCTCAACTCCATGTGGGTTGAGGGCTGCATGAGCCGCAAGAAGCAGGTCGTTCCGCCCATGGAAAAGGCCTTCGCCTAGCTCCATCCGCTCTGACCAGCTGATTTGACGCATCGGGCGGGCTCCTTCGGGGGTCCGCCCTTTTTTTTGACCGCGCGGCGTTCACATCCGCCAGGTCGGCATCCGGTTGGTCGGCTTTCTGGCGGTTGACATCCCGGCCCACGCCCTTTAGTCGCAGAGGCTGAGCTTCCTGAACACGACCTGTCCGGAGGACCACACGCATGGCGCAACCCCCAGAGCGACCGCTTTCCGTCCGGCAAAACGCCCTCGTGGCGCTGGCGGTCAGCGGGATGATGACCTGCGTCGTGTCCGGCATCGCCACCCTGCGGGCCAGCGGCCTTGTGGAGGGCTTTGCGGGCCAGTGGCTGTCGTCCTGGCTGGTGTCGTGGGTGGTGGCCTACCCCATGCTCTACGGGCTGCGGCCGCGCATCCGTCGGCTTGTGTGCCGGTTGATGCGCTGATCCCGGCCTGCCGCGCCACGCAAAAACGCCCCGGCAAGCGCAAAGGCTGCCGGGGCGTCGCGGGTCGAATGAGCTGAGCGCCTAGATCAGGCCGCTGGTCTTCAGCGTGTCCTTGAGCTTGGCCAGGTTGGCGGGCTCCATGGGCACCAGGGGCAGCCGGAACTCCAGCCCCATCTTGCCCATGAGCGAGAGCGCGGTCTTCACGGGGATGGGGTTGACCTCCAGGAACATGGCCCGGTTCACGGGGTTCATCTCCATGTGCAGGGCCTGGGCGCGGGCGATGTCGCGCTTGAAGAAGGCGTCGATCATGCCGGACATCTTGGCGGGCATGACGTTCGATGTCACCGAGATGGTGCCGTTGCCGCCGACCGAAAGCAGGGGCAGCACCGTGAAGTCGTCGCCGGACAGGACGATGAAGTCCTTGCCCAGGAACTCGCAGACCTCGGAGCCCTGCCTGACGTCGCCCGTGGCCTCCTTGCAGCCGATGACTTCCGGCACCTCTTTGGCGATGCGGGCGATGGTCCTCGGCAGCACGTTCTGGCCCGTGCGGCCGGGAACGTTGTACAGGATGAACGGCATGGACGCCTCGTTGGCGATGGCCTTGAAATGCGCCACCAGGCCGTCGGGCGTGGGTTTGTTGTAGTAGGGGGTGATGATGAGCGCGGCGTCGGCCCCGGCTTTCTTGGCCAGGGCGGTCAGCTCAATGGCTTCCATGGTGTTGTTGGAGCCCGCACCGGCGATGACCGGAACGCGCCCCTTGACCTGATCGACACAGATGCGGATGACCTGGCCCTGCTCCGCGTGGGAAAGGGTCGCGGCCTCGCCGGTGGTGCCGCAGGGCACCAAGCCGTTGATGCCCTGTTCGATCTGCCACTCAATGAAGGCCCTGAAGGCCTCCTCGTCCACGGCGCCGTTCTTGAACGGCGTCACCAGTGCGGTAAACGCGCCGCGCAGCTGCATTCCTTCCTCCTCTGGCCGTTTCGTGCGGCCAGGCTAGTCCGTGCCCAGGCTCTGCATGAGCGAGAGCATGTGCGAATCTTCCATGTACTGATCCGTCAGCCCGAAGAGGGTCATACGAATATTTTGCGCTTCCGTCCATTTGAAAGTGGTGTTCGCATGCTCCGGCCAGGCCAGAATATCGATGCGGCTTATGGACTTGCCCTGGGCAAAGGCGCGCACCCACAGGGTTTTGCCCTTGGCCTCGATGTTGCCGGCAAGCCCGATGCCAAGGCCCGTGCCCAGCAGCAGGTCCGGCAGGGGGCCGGGGGCGCCGAGCAGCTCCTGCTCGCGCAAGTAGCCCCAGGGGCTCATGGCCACCACTAGGCGCGTCCTGGTCCGCAGGGAGCGCACCGCGTCCTCGACCTGGCGCACCAGACCCGGGGGCAGGCTGGTGGCGCCTTCCGGCAACGGCGGCAGCAAAAGCACGCCGACGCGATGCTCGGCATCCGGCCCGAGCAGATGCTGCTCCAGGTGCTCGGAGCCGCGCCAGCTTCTGTGCGGGTGCAGCCCGGCCTTGGCCATGACGGCGCGTTCATAGGGCGAGACAAAGACCAGATCATTGCGCAGGAGGTCATAGGCCCTGGCCATGAACTCCAGCCGCTTGCGCGTGGGCGGCTTCTGCGCCTGGTATTGGGCAAAGTCAAAGGCTCCGGTCAGCACGAGCACCGGAGCCTCCTTGGGTGCGCTCTGGCGAAGCGCATTCTGAAACGTGGCCCGCCGGGCCAGTCCGCCTACGGTCTTCCCCCCTCAAGTGGGGCAGGGACGAACCTCGGCTTCGGTGTTGCCGCTGAAGAGCAGGGTGAGCTTGGGCGCACCCGCGTGGACGTTGGACGCGAAGGCCAGGACCGCGAACAGCAGGAGCGTGATGGTGCGCAGCATCAGTCGTTGATGAATTCCTTGAGTTCCTTGCCCGGACGGAAGAAGGGCAGACGTTTGGGCTGAACCTGGACAACGGTCCCGGTCTTGGGATTGCGGCCCGTGTAGCCGTTGTAGTCCTTGACCTTGAAGCTGCCGAAGCCGCGTACTTCGACCCGGTCGCCCGCGACGAGGGCGTCCTTGATGGAGTCGAAGAATGCTCCAACGATTTTGGTGGCATCGTCGACGTGCAGCTTTTTCTCTTCGGCCAGCGCCTTGATGAGCTCGCTCTTGTTCATGACCGCTCCGTTTGTTGGCCTGTTGTGTGGGCAGACCCCACCGCAGATGGCATGGGCTTCCTCACTAATAACTCTTCTATGCCGAAAATCCAGGCATTCCGTCAAGTGTTTCGTGCGGTTGCGCCAGGAAGAAATTCCTTGAGGGCTTTGCGCCCGGAGATGGCCGCCAGGTTCTGCCGCCGATAGGCGGAAACGCGTTCGGCCAGAATCCGGATGTCCTTGATGGCCGGGCACTCCGGGGCGAACCGGGCCAGGGGCGTCTGGTTGATCACAGCCTGGGTCAGGGTGCGGTCCAGGCGCACATGCCCCAGGTTTACCAGCTCAAAACCAAGAAAATTCTTGCAGGCCATGTTCAGGCGCTGGAAAGTTTCCGCCGCTTCCTTGGCGGTCGCCTGGTTCACCACCACGCAGAAGTCGCGCACCCCGTACTTGGCGTGCAGGACCTTGATGATGGCATAGCCGTCGGTCAGCGACGTCGGCTCAGGCGTCACCAGCACCACGCGCATCTGGGCCATGCGCGCCAGGGCCAGCACCGTGCCGCTGATGCCCGCGCCCAGGTCGAGCAGCAGGAACTCGTACCCCTTGATGATCTCCGTGAGCGTCTCGAAGAGGCCGTCGCGCTGGTTCTGGTCCATCTCCACCAGCTCGGGCACCCCGCTTGCCGCAGGCAGGATGTCCAGGCCGTCCTCCACGTGCAGCAAAACGTCTTCGGGCCGCACCTCGCCGCCAAGAAGGTCCTGGAGGTTCTTCTCCGGGGTCAGGCCGAGCAGCACGTCCAGGTTGGCCAGGCCCAGGTCGCAGTCCATGAGCAGCAGCTTGTGGCCCATGTCGCGCAGGCTCAGGCCCAGGTTCAGGGCCAGGTTGGTCTTGCCCACCCCGCCCTTGCCGCTCATGATGCACAGGCTGACGGTGCTGCCGGGGTTGATTCCGGTGGGAACTCCTGTGCTGTTTCCGGGACTGTTGTCGCTCATTTGTCGCCCACCTTCTTGCCGGTAAAGAGGAAATGCTTTTCATTGGCGTGCACCAGGGTGTCCCGGGAAGCCAGGCAGACGTCCACGGGCGCTGCCACCTCAAGCCGGTTGCCGCCCAGGCTGCGGGCGTCGGCCAGGGCGAGCTCCGCGCTGGCGATGAGCTCGTCCGGGGTGAGCTCCACGCAGCCGCCATAGCCCGCCAGTCCGGCCGAGCAGAGCAGGCTCGCCGTGGCCGTTGGCGCTGTGCCCGCGCCCTGGGCCCGGATGCGCCGCAGGATGGCGCCGACAAGGCGCTCGGCCTCGCTCAGGGACGCGCCGGAGAAGACCAGGGCCAGGCGCTCTCTGCCCAGCTCTCCGCCCAACCCGTCATTCAGCACTGCGGCGTGGTCGAAGCTGCGCTTGAGGCCGCGCACAAGGTCCAGCAGGCCGTACAGCAGTGCTGTGTCGGCGCGGTCCGGCGCTCCCCGGTCCGGCTGTATCAGCGCCAGGGCCAGGGGCACGTCGCAGGCGCGCGAGCGTTCGATCTCCATGCGCAGGAAGGAGCGCAGGCCGGGACTGGCCGCGTCGGAGGACAGCTGGCTGATGGCCTGGGCCAGGATCTCGGTTCTGGGCGTGGGGCTGCAAAGGGGCACGGCGCACCACTGCCCCAGGCCATGGCTCTGGCTCAGCGAGGTCCAGGCCGGGCCATCCAGGCCAGAGACCACGCGCAGCACGCACAGCGACTCGGCGTCACGCATCGGGTCCTCCGGAAAAAAGGCCTCGAGGCTGCGGATCTCGTCCAGCAGCGGCGAAGGCTTGCGGTTATGCGGATTTCTTTTCGGCATGGCTGAAGAGCAGGGTTGCGCGCAGGAATTCGTCCAGTCGGCCGTCGAGCACGGCGTCCACGTTGCTGTTCTCGTGCCCGGAGCGGTGGTCCTTGACCTGCCGGTAGGGCTGCAGGGTGTAGGTGCGGATCTGGCTGCCGAAGGCGATGGCGTCCTTGCTGGCATAGTCGGCCTTCTTGCCCGCCTCCAGCTCCTTGAGCTCGCGTTCGTACAGTCGGGCCTTCAAGACCTTCATGGCATGCTGCTTGTTCTTCAGCTGGGACTTCTCGTTCTGGCACTGGACCACGATGCCCGAGGGATTGTGGGTGATGCGCACGGCGGAATTGGTGCGGTTCACGTGCTGGCCGCCGGGGCCGCTGGCCCGGAACACGTCGATGCGCAGGTCCTCCTCCTTGACGTCGATCTCGATGTTCGTGTCGATGTCTGGATACACGTCCACCGAGGCGAAGGCCGTGTGCCTGCGGCCCGAGGAGTCAAAAGGCGAGATGCGGATCAGCCTGTGGATGCCCGCCTCGCCCTTGAGCAGGCCAAAGGCGTACGGCCCGGTGATCTGCAGGGTGACGCTCTTGATGCCCGCCTCGTCGCCGTAGAGGCGGTCCAGCTCGACCACCTGGAAGCTGCGCGATTCGGCCCAGCGCAGGTACATGCGCAGCAGCATCTCGGCCCAGTCCTGGGCGTCGACGCCGCCCGCGCCCGGGTGGATCTCCAGGATGGCGGCGCTGTCGTCGTCCGGACCGGAGAGCAGGATGGACAGCTCGGTCTCGCCCAGCTGGACCTGGAAGGTGCCCAGATACTCCTCCAGGGCCTCCAGGGCCTCCTGGCTCTGGTCTTCCTGGGCCAGCACCAGGCAGTCATCCACGTCGGCCTTGGCCTGGGCCAGGGCGTCGTAGGTGCCCAGGCGGAACTCAAGCGCGCTCTTCTCGCGCAGGACAGGGGTCAAAAGCTCGGGCTTGTCCCAGGCGCCGGGTTTGGCGAGCAGGCTCTGGATCTCCCGCAGGCGCTCCCCCAACTCTTCATAGTCAAAGGCGCCCCCAGAGGGAGGCGTATTGTTCCAGCAGGGCCAGGCCCAGGGTCTTGAGATCGGCGAATTGCAGCATGGGGATGGGGTTCTCTTGGTTCAGGTCTTGTTGCGGTTTCGGGTGAGTCCTCTGCCGCCAAGGAAAAGCAGGACCGCGAACACGAGGGCCAGCAGGCCCGCGCAGGCCAGCAGCGGCCGGTATATCTTGTGGTACACCGTGGTCTGCGACCTGGGGTGCACCTGCCAGGCCGCCGTCAGGGGCACGAACTGCGGTCCGGCGCGGTGGATGCGGCCCAGGGGGTCGATGAAGGCCGAGATGCCGGTGTTGGTGCTGCGCACGATCCAACGCCCCTGCTCAATGGCCCTGAGCGCGGTCAGGTTCAGGTGCTGCATGGGCGCGGAAGTGGCGCCGAACCAGGCATCGTTGCTGATGATGACGAGAAGGTTCGCGCCCTGGGACACACGCTCCTGGGCCAGCCCCGGAAAGATGGCTTCATAGCAGACGAGCATGCCCATCGCAAGGTCGCCCGAGAGCAGGGCCTTCTGGTCATGGCCCGGCGCGAAGTCTCCCACGCCGTTGACCAGCTTGTCCAGGGGCAGCCAGCTCGGCAGGGGCATGTACTCGCCAAAGGGCACCAGGTGCTCCTTGTCGTACCAGGTCGGGGCGGCCCCGCTGTTGTCCAGCAGATACGCCCGGTTGAACAGGGTGTAGTCGCCCAGGCCGCGCTTGTAGGCCGGGGCCCCCAAAATAAGGGTGGCGTTGGTGCTGGACACAAAGTCGAGCACCGGCTTGCGCAGCGGGGAGTCGTCCTGGAAATAGAAGGGCATGGCCGTTTCGGGCCAGACGATGAGCGAGGGATTGGCCGTGAGCTGGATCTTTCGGCTCAGGTCCGCGTACCGGGCGACCGTGGACATCTGGTAGGAGGCGTCCCACTTGACGCTCTGGTCGATGTTGCCCTGGACGAGGGCCACGGTGCGCGGCGGGCTGTCCTCGGCGTAGCTGTGCAGGTGCAGCCAGCCGACTCCGAGAACCAGCAGCGCAGCCAGGCCGGAGACCAGGGCGCAAGGCCGGGAGGCGCGGGCCAGCACGGCCCCGCAGGCGATGAGCGCCAGCACCCCGGACAGGCCGTAGGCCCCGATGTAGGCCGCAGGCAGTACGACGACGGTCCAGGGCACGAAGGCCGCGCTCAGGGTCAGCCAGGGGAAGCCGGAGAGCAGCGTGGCCACGGCCAGCTCCATGACCGTCCAGGCGACGCCGAGAAAGAAAAGCCCGGTCAGCTCGGTCAGCCGCCGCGAGGCCAAGTGCGCGGCCAGGCCGAACAGGCCGAAGTACACGCCCATGGCCAGGCTCAGGAGCACGGGCACGGGCAGGGCCAGAAGCCAGTGCACGCCGCCGAAGTGCTGCACCGGCCAGTAGACCCAGTACAGGCAGCCCAGGGCGGCCAGGGACCCGGCCAGCCAAGCCTGCTTGAAGGCGTCGCGGGCGGACTCGGCGTTCTGGCCCAGGACCAGCAGTCCGGCGGGCAGGAGCAGGGCGGCCAGCGGCAGCTGCGCGAGGGGATTGGCGTGGCCCAGCCAGGCGCCGGCCGCCGTGGCCAGGATGAAGAGGTATCTGGGCTGCACCGGCGGCTACTCGGCGCGCTCCACGCGCAGGGTTTCGATGTGTTTGCGGTCGGCCTCGTGGACCAGGAAGCGCCAGGGGCCGAGCACAAAGGCCTCGCCCTCGGGCGGAATGCTTCCGGCGACCTCGCAGATGAGCCCGCCGATGGTCTCCACCTGGTCCGAGTCCAGTTCCAGGCCGAAGCGCTCATTGATCTCGTCGATGGAGAGCCGCCCGGACACGAGCTGGCTGCCGTCGGGCAGGACCTGCACATCATCGGGGCGCATGGCGTCGTGCTCATCGCCGATCTCGCCGACGATCTCCTCCAGCACGTCCTCCAGGGTCAGCATGCCCGAAGTGCCGCCGTACTCGTCGGTGACGATGACCAGGTGGCTCTTGCGGGTCTGCATGTCGTGCAACAGCGTCTTCAGGTTGGCCGTTTCGGGAACGAAATAGGTGGGCCGGATGAGGCTTGAAAGCTCCGGGTGGTCCTCTTGCGGCAGCATGAGCGGGCCGACGATGTCCTTGGCGTGCAGCACGCCCACGATGTGGTCGCGGTTCTCGCGGTACACCGGGATGCGCGAATGCCCGTGCTGGACGATGAGCTCCGCCGCCTCGGCCAGGGTGCTGTCCATCTCGATGCTGACCATGTCCGGCCGGGGCACCATGACCTCGCTGGCGAGCTTGTCCTCCAACTCCAGGACGTTGGTCAGGATGCGGATGTCCTCAAGGGGGATGTCGCCCTCGTCCAGGGCCTCCCGGAGACATTCCTCCAGCGGGGTGTCGGATTTGCGGAAGAGGTTGCGGAATGCCGAAAGAATACTGCCCTTTGAGCCTTCGTCCAAGTTGTCTGCTCCTGCGGAAGGTGCCGTGTGTACGGTGTCCGTTGTGTTTGTCTATGTAAAATCTAAAGATATTTCGCGCCTGGGGCAATGTCAAGGCTGCTCATGGGCCGTCGGTCCTGGGCGGGCGATCAGCCTTGTCCTTCGTCAGCCTTGGCCCGGCTCCTGGCCTGGGCTCGGCAATCCGCGCCGGGCAAGGAGCCTGTGCTTGCGCAGGTGGATCTCCAGGCAGGTCACCGCCGCCGGGGTGAGGCCGGAGATGCGTCCGGCCTGGCCCAGGGTGGCCGGGCGGATGCGCGTGAGTTTCTCCACGGCCTCGCGGGTGAGCCCGAAGACCTCGTTGTAGTCCAGGCCCGGCGGCAGCAGCGCGCCCTCCAGGCCCCGGCTGCGCTCCACCACCGCGCCCTCGCGTTCGAGATAGCTGGCGTAGCGGATGCGCGTCTCGGCCTCGTCCAGCACGAGCTGGTCCATCTGGGCGAGCCTCGGCCAGAAGTGCGCCAGGTCGTTGATGCGCAGCTGGGGCTGGCGCAGCAGCGCGGCCAGGGGCACGCCCTTGCCGGGTATGCCCGCGCCGATGGACGCCAGGAAGTCGCGGGTGGGGGCGTCCGGCCGCACCCGGATGGAGTCGAAGGCCTCCAGCACCTCGGCCAGGGCCTTCTGCTTGGCCTGGAACAGGGAAAAGCGCTGGCCGTCAACAAGACCAAGTTCATGGCCCAGCGGGGTCAGGCGTTCGTCGGCGTTGCCCTCGCGCAGGAGCAGGCGGTGCTCGGCGCGGGAGGTGAACATGCGGTAGGGCTCGGTGGTGCCGCGCGTCACCAGGTCGTCCACCAGCACGGCCATGTAGGCCTGGTCGCGGCGCAGGAGGAAGGGCGGCAGGCCCCTTTGCGCGCAGAAGACGTTGAGCGCGGCCCAGAGCCCTTGCGCCGCCGCCTCCTCGTAGCCCGAGGTGCCGTTGATCTGCCCGGCCAGGTACAGCCCCGGCAGGGGCTTGGACTCCAGGGTGGGCAGGAGCTGTGTGGGTGGCACGAAATCATACTCGATGGCGTAGCCCGGCCGTACGATGCGCGCCTTTTCCAGGCCGGGGATGGTGGTCAGAAGCAGCTTCTGGATGTCGAGCGGCAGGCTGGTGGAGATGCCGTTGGGATACACCTCCGGGCTGTCCAGTCCTTCGGGCTCGATGAAGATCTGGTGCCGCTCCTTGTCCGGGAAGCGGGCCACCTTGTCCTCCACGGACGGGCAGTAGCGCGCGCCCGTGCCCTGGATGACGCCGGAGAAGAGCGGCGAGCGCGCAAACCCGGTGCGGATGGCCGCGTGCGTCGCCTCGTTGGTGTAGGTGAGGTGGCAGTTTACCTGGGGCAGGGGCACGCTGCGGTTCAGGAAGCTGAAGGGCGTGGGCGGGTCGTCGCCGGGTTGTTCCTTCATCACCGAGAAGTCGACGCTCGACTTGAGCAGGCGCGGGGGGGTGCCGGTCTTGAGGCGTCCCAGCTCGAAGCCCAGGCCGCGCAGCGAGGGCGACAGGCCCTCGGCCGAGGGATCGCCCAGGCGACCGCCGGAGAAATGCGTGAGCCCGATGTGCAGGAGCCCGGCCAGGAAGGTGCCGGTGGTCAAAAGCACGGCGCGGGCGCGGAACTCCTGGCCCAGGCGCGTGCGCACGCCTGCGGCGCGGCCGTCCTGCGCCAGCACGGCCTCGGCCATGTCCTGGCAGATCCAGAGGTTCTCCTGGGCGAAGAGGTCGCGCTGGACCACGCGCAGGTACTCGCTGCGGTCGATCTGGGCACGGCTGGAGCGCACGGCCGGGCCTTTGCTCATGTTCAGCTGGCGGAACTGGATGCCTGCGGCGTCGGCCCAGAGGCCCATCTGCCCGCCCAGGGCGTCGATCTCGCGGACCATGTGGCCCTTGGCCAGGCCGCCGATGGCCGGGTTGCAGGACAGATGCCCAATGCGGTCGATGTTCACCGTGAGCAGGAGCGTGGCCAGGCCCAGGCGGGCGGCGGCCATGGCCGCCTCACAGCCGGCGTGGCCTGCGCCCACGATGACGAGGTCGAAGATTTCCTGCCCGGGGGGAGGGAGCAAGTCTGGCCTGCGCTGCATGGAGGCCTCGCGCTCGCGCTAGTCGAAGAGCATGGCCGCCATGACCTTGGCGTCCTTGATGCTGTTCTTGATGGACGAGCGCTCGTTGGGCTGGTGGGCGTTGTGCATCAGCGTGCCCCAGACCGCAGCCTTGTGCCCGGCGCGGCGCAGGTAGGCCGCAACAGTGCCGCCGCCTATGCCCATGAGCTTCGGGTGGTTGCCGAACACGGCCTGGACGCTGCGCACGAGCCGGGTCACGACCTCGCTGTCCGCCGGGGTGGGCGGGGCGGCCTGCTCGTGCTGGACATACTCGTAGCTGATGCGCACGCCGTACTCGCGCTCCACCGCGTCGCCGAAGCCTTTGATGGCGGTGAGCACCTCGTCCAGGTCGTAGCCGGGCATGACCCGGCAGTCCACGTAGAACACGTCGCGGCCTGGAATGGTGTTGATGTTCTCCACGTTGGCCTCTTTCTTGGTCGGCTGAAACGTGGAGTGGGGCGGGTTGAACAGCGGGTCTGCGCGGTCGAAGAGCTGGTGCAGCTTGGGGATCTGCACGATGAGGGCCGAGGCGGCGACAAGGCTGTTGATGCCCGCCTCGGGCGTGGAGGCGTGGCACTGCTTGCCTTCCACCACCACCTTGAGCCAGAGCATGCTCTTCTCGGCGATCTCGATCATCTCGCTTGTGGGCTCGCCGAAGTCCGGCACCAGGAACAGGTCGTCGGGCCCGAAGAGTTCCGCGTGGTTTTTGACCACGTAGTCCAGGCCATACTTGCTGCCGGTTTCCTCATCGGCTACCAGGAGCACCCCGAAGTTCATGGGCGGGGTCTGGCCCAGGTCGAACAGGGCCTTGGCCACCAGGAGTGAGCAGACGATGCCCTGGTGGTTGTCCTCCACGCCCCGGGCGATGATGATGTCGCCGTCCACCTTGAGGGTGTAGGGGTCGGAGTCCCAGAGGGCCAGATCGCCGGGGGGCACGATGTCCGTGTGCGAGATGACCCAGAGGGTCTTCGTGCTGTCCGCGCCGGGCACAATGGCCGCAAGGTTGGGCCGGTAGCCGCAGGGCACCGCCGGGTCCGGGGCGCGCAGCTCGCGCACTGAGGCGAAGCCCATGTCCTGCAGGTAGCCCTTGAGGAACTCGGTCTTGTCCTTTTCGCCGGAGCCGCCGTTCATGGGGCCGAGGGCCGGTATGGCCACCAGCGCGCGTTGCAGGTCGATGACCATCTGGGACTGCGCTTCGAGGTGCCGGTGGATCTCGGCAAGCATGGCTGGCTCCGTGTTGACGGCAGAGGTTGGACGCGTGGCGTGCGCCGGAAACAAAAAGGCGGGGTTGTCCCCGCCTTGTCGTGTCGTTCTGGCTAGCGGCCCCTGGCGGCGCGCTTGGACGCCTTCAGCGGGTTGACCTTGGCCTTGCCCTGCTTGTCCAGCGTGCCCTTCATGTGGGTGGCGAAGTTGCAGATGCCGCGCGTCCACTTCTTGTCCGGCTGGGCGTAGCTCGGGCAGTAGGTGAGGCCCTCGAACACGGTGACGCGTTCGCAACCGGTGCAGTTCTCGACCACCGGGTTCATGATGACGCCCTTGAAGGACAGGCCTTCAGCGGTCATGACCGCGCCATCCAGGGCGCTTGCCTTCTTCTTGTCTTCAGCCATGAGAATCTTCCTCCTTGCCTGACGCGGTTGCCGCTGTCAGGGTGTCATCGTAGAAATTAGAGAGCGGCTCTTTATGCATACACGTTCCGGTTTGTCAAGCGCGTTCGCTTCGTGGGCGCCGGCCACCCGACCGCCTCAGGCCAGTTTGTTGATGGTCCGGGTGAGGACGTCCGTGACCTTCTGGGCGTTCTGCAAGAATATCTTCAGGATGTCATCCCAGGTGACCGGCGCCTCGTCGGTCTTCCAGCAGTCGTAGTCCGTCGACATGGCGATCGAGGCATAGGGGATGCCCGCCTCGTTGGCCAGGATGACCTCGGGCGCGATGCTCATGTTGATGACGTCCGCGCCCCAGATGCGGAACATGTTCGATTCCGCCCGGCTGGAGAAGCGCGGCCCTTCGATGGTGATGACCGTGCCCTTCTTGTGGTGCCGGACGCCGAGCTCCTCGCAGGAGGCGTTGAGCAGCCTGCGCAGGTCCTCGGAGAAGGGGTCGGCCATGGGCGTATGGATCGGGTCGTGCGGGGCGAATTTTTCATGGAAGGTGGTCGAGCGGTGGTGCGTAAAGTCGATGAACTGGTCCAGCACCACGAGGTCGCCCCGGCCGATCTCCTCGCGCAGGGAGCCCACGGCCGTGGTGGTCAGGATGCAGTCGCATTCAAGCTGCTTCAGGGTCTCGATCTTGGCCCGGTAGTTGACCTGGGAGGGCGGGGTCGTGTGCTCGCGGCCATGCCGGGCCAGCAGGAACACGTTGTGCTTGCCGATTTTTCCCGCGCGCACCGGAGATGTGCTGGAGCCATAGATGGTGCTGACCTGGATGTCCTTGGAATCCTGCAGGATGTCCGGGTTGTCCAGGCCGCTTCCGCCGATGATGCCGATGTTCGCCATGCTGCGGCCAGTCCTAAAGCTTGAGGATGTATTCGTGCGGGATGCCCTCGAGCTTGCTCGGGCCGTCAAGGAAGCCGAGCTCAAGCAGGAAGCCGATGCCGGCCACGTTGCCGCCGTTCTGCTTCACCAGCTTGATCATGCCGCCCGTGGTCCCGCCCGTGGCCAGGAGGTCGTCGATGATCAACACCTGGTCTCCAGGCACGATGGCGTCCACGTGCATGCACAGGGAGTCCGTGCCGTACTCCAGGTCATAGGTGACCGAGGTCGTCTTGTAGGGCAGCTTGCCGGGCTTGCGCACCGGGATGAAGCCGATGTCCATCTTGTAGGCCAGGGGCGCGCCGAAGATGAAGCCGCGCGCCTCGGCCCCGACGATCTTGTTGGCGCCGGAGTCCTTGAAGCGTTCGGCCAGGGCGTCGATGGAGTACTTGAAGGCCTTGGGGTCCGCCAGAAGCGGCGTGATGTCGAAAAAAGTGATGCCGGGCTTGAAGTCGAGAACATCGCGAATGTATTTGCGCAAGTCCATAGGTGGGGCTCCTTATTTCAATGATTTGAGGTTCTACTGATTCACCAAAGCAGTTGTCAACTGCCAGGGCAGTTGCTAGGCTTACGGCATGGAAAGAAAAAGCGCATGGAAATGAACGGACGAGAGGGCGGGGGACGGTACAAGCCCGCCAAGCGCAGCCTGGGGCAGAACTTCCTTGCCGACGCCAACATTGCCCGCAAGATAGTGGATTCGCTTGATATCCACCCTGGGGACAATGTTCTGGAGATCGGCCCGGGACGTGGCGCGTTGACCAGGCATATCCTGGACCGGCAGCCCGGGCGGCTCATGGTGCTGGAAAAGGACGACGACCTGGCCCAGGCCTTGACCGCCCAGCATCCTTCCATAGAATTGGTGGCCGGCGACGCCCTGGCTTTCCCCTGGCAAACCCTGGAGCCTGGGGAAGGCTGGAAGATCGTGGGCAACCTGCCGTACAACATCGCCTCGCCGCTCATCTGGGACATCGTGAGCCAGGCGTCGTTTTCCGCAGCGGTGTTTATGGTACAGCTCGAAGTCGGGCAAAGGCTGAAGGCCCCGCATGGGGGCAGGGACTATGGGGCGCTGAGCGTCTGGGTCCAGAGCCACGCCACTGTTGAACTGTTGTTCAAGGTGCCTCCGCATGTATTTCAGCCCCAACCCAAGGTGACGTCAGCCGTCATGCGTTTTTTTTTGCATCCCCAGCCGCTTGGTCAAAATACCGCGAAGGCCCTGGCCGCAACGCTTCGCATGTGCTTTCAGCAACGGCGTAAGCAGTTGGGTACCATATTGAAATCAAAAGGGATTGTCGGTGGCGAGGAGTTGCTGCAGGGGCTCGGCATCCAGTCGGCCCAAAGGCCGGAGACTCTTGAGCCGGAACGCTTTCAGGCCCTATCAAATCGGCTGCTGAACCAATTTGGCTCTTGACTTGAGTTTTGCTTTGGTGTTTATCGAGGTTCAGTTGCAGATCAAGGCGGCCCTGAAGGGTTTTGGGGCCGCCATGAAACCGCAGATGCGGGTACTGGCAGGAGAGCTTCGGTCGGCCGGCTGGCGATTTTCCTCAAGCAGAATTTCATCGCAAGCTGTTATGATGGCCGAGAAGCAAACAGTGACTCACCAATGAGGAGGAAGGAAACATGACGAAGGCTGAGCTGGTTGTCAAAATCGCAGAAAAGGCCAACCTGACCAAGGCCAATGCTGAGCGCGCCCTGA
>Ga0209800_10001529_pt1 | contig 23647 bp, 21 predicted proteins | sample Higcelweek8metaG_FD_187174 | JGI IMG/M metagenome (GOLD analysis project Ga0209800, IMG submission 187174) | Freshwater pond sediment microbial communities from the University of Edinburgh, under environmental carbon perturbations - High... | ecosystem: Environmental > Aquatic > Freshwater >...
AGGAAGAGAGAGCATCGGGGGGCGGGGCGAAACTTTTTGGGAAAAAGTTTCGCCCCGCCCCCCGAGCCCCCCACCCCACTTCAAAAACTTTTATTGGGGGGGAACAACAGGATCGCCTCAAACTCTTCCCCTTGTCCCACCAAAGCCGAACGGGCTGTTTCAGGTTCCTCCTGAAACAGCCCGTTCGGCGCAATGGGGGGTTCGGGGGCCTCAGGCCCCCGGCGGGGTCCAGGGGCAGCGCCCCTGGTCTTCCACCTACCCGATGAAGAACTCGCTGGTGGTTTCGAAGAGGTGCTTGTTATCCTTCTTGAGCTGGAACATTTCCGGGTCGTGCAGGATGTTGTCCAGCATGTGCAGGAGCACGCGCCGGGTGACCTCGCCCACGAGCACGCCCTGGCCGTCCACCACGGGCAGGGCGGTGATCTTGCGTTCACGCAGGAGCAGGCGCGCGTCCAGGAAGAACCCGGAGGGGTGCACGGTGGGCAGGTCCGTGCGCATGATTTCGCGGACGGGCCGGTCCTTGTTGGTCTTGAGTGATTCCAGGACCTTGCGCATGACCTCGGGTTCGGCGGTTTCGCCGGACTCCTGGGCGTTGACCAGTTCCGGCGGCAGGAACAGCCCCAGCAGCTCCAGCATGGTGACCACGCCCTTGAGCACGCCCTCCTTGTCCACCACGTAGGTGTAGCGCGAGCGGTTGCCGGGGTTGGCGTACCAGGAGACGACCTTGGACACGGGCTCGTCCGGGCCGACGCGGGTGGGGTCGTGGCGCATGATCTGTTCGATGCGCATGGGGCACCTCCAGGGTTGCGGACCGCGCCGCGCAGGTGCGGTTGTGCGCACATTGTGCTCCCGTCAGGCGACCCCGTCAAGGGGCCGCCCGGAGAAGGCCGGAAGCTCGTCCGCTTGGTGGGCTACAGGGCCACCAGCTCGTATTGGCGGCTGCCCAGGCCCAGGGCTTCGGCGTAGTCCAGGCCCATGGCCGGGGGCATGCCCGGCCGCAGGGCCAGGAACTTGTCCTGTCCGGCCTTGAGGCCCTTGGGCAGGTGGCTGGGCCACAGGGGTTCGGCCTTGTTCACCAGGTCGATGCCCGCCTGGTCGATGGCCACGGGATCAAGGGAGGCCAGCACGCCGATGTCCGGGCAGATGGGCGCGTCGGAGAAACCCATGCAGTCGCAGTCCGGGGTGACGCTGGTGACGAAGGTGATGTGCAGGCTGGGCTTGGGGCGCGAGAGCAGGACAGCGGCGGCGTACTCCATCATGCGTTCCAGGAAGCCCTGCACGTCGGTCTGCCAGTTGATGGTGAGCCCGCCGTGCTTGCAGGCCAGGAAGCAGGCGCCGCAGCCCCGGCAGGCCGCGAGGTTCAGCAGGATGTGCTGTTTCCCGGCCAGCCCGTCCACCAGGGCCAGGGCCTGGGCCGCGCAGATGCCCACGCAGGCGCCGCAGCCCTTGCAGGCGGCCTCGTCGATCTTGGGCCCGGTGGTCACGTGCTGCTGCATCTTGCCCTGCTTGCTGGCCGCGCCCATGCCGATGTTCTTGAGCGCCCCGCCGAAGCCGGCCAGCTCGTGGCCCTTCAGGTGGTTGATGCTGACGAGCAGGTCGGCCTCGGCGATGTCCGCCGCGATGAAGGCCTCCTGGAAGTGCTTGCCGCCGGGCACGGGCAGGGCCACCTGGGACGCGCCCTTGAGGCCGTCGGCGATGATCACCGGCGCGCCCAGGAGCAGCGGGTCGTAGCCGTGCCGGGCGGCCTGCATGGCATGGCTCACGGCCTCGCCGCGCTGGCCCACGTAGAGGGTGCTGGCGTCGGTGAGAAACGGCCTGGCCCCGGCGCGGACGAGTTCGTCCAGGATGGGCCGGACCATGAGCGGCTGCACGTGGCCCGTGACCCCGCGTTCGCCGAAGTGGATCTTCACGGCCGCGAGCTCTCCGCCCGCCACGTGCCCGGCAAAGCCGGTGCGGCCGAGGAGCTTCTTGATGCGCTCGGCGTAGGGGGCTTTCATGCTGGCGCGCAGGTTCCAGAAATAGACTGTGCTGGCCATGGGGGGGCTCCTTGTGTTGGCGTTGCGAAATCAGTCGCAGAAGGCCTCGGTGAACTCCTGCCGGGTGGCGGGCTGGCGCCGGGACAGGGCGTCGTCGCAGCCGGTGCCGCAGACGAGCTCCACCAGGGCATGGGCGGCCCGGGGGTTCCTGCGGGCGTTTGCGCCCAGGCACAGGGCCAGGGCCCGGGCCATGGGCTCGGCGCTTTCCTCCAGGCAGGACCTGCCGCTGTCGGCCTCCAGGCCCCTGGCGTGGCAGGCGCGGTAGAGGTCGAACAGGGCCGGGCAGTCGGGGCCTGTGGCCAGGGCCCGCCCCGGCAGGGAAGGCAGGGCCAGGAGCACGGCGGCCAGGCAGGCGTACCGGACGCTTCGGGCGCGAAAGGACATGGGCGGCGGACCTCCTGGACCTTGCGAGTGCCCTGTTCTCCCGCATCCGCTGGCGGCTTGCAAGAAAAATGTTCCACCCAAAGGCGGTGTTGGACGCGGGGGCTGGCCAGCGGATAAAATACCGCTTTACTTTCCGCCTCGCGTGGCTACTATTTGAACCAAGGACTCCCCTGGGAGGTCCAGGGTGCGGTTCTCGGAGGAACAGGCAACGGAGGGTGTGAACGAATAGACCCCCAGCACTTCCAGACAGAATGGCGGATTGAGCCGCCGCACGCCAAGAAAGAGTTACGTGCGCCGCAAGCGTGACCAGCAGGCCCGGACAAAAGAGGGCCGAGGTCCACCCGGGAGAACCGGGAAGCGGCGCACACCTTTGTCCACCAGCCGCCCCGAGGCCTTCCCCGCCCAGCCAGGACATCCGCGCCAGCAGCCAGCGAAAGGCCCCTTCCTCCACAGGTTTTGAACAAGCGCGCATCGTGTTGAAAACTGCGGTTCCGGCCACTTGACTGCCGCCTCTGCGTATTTATCATTCCAGGACAACACCCAGAAGGAGGCAAGCATCATGGTGCTCGACTTCAACACGATGTACTACCCCGGCCGCTTCGAGCGGCTCATCGAAGACTTCTTCAAGCCCCAGCAGGGCGAAGGGCGCAGGATGGCCTTCCCGCCGCTCAACCTGAGCGAGGACGAAGGAAACTACTACGTGCGCTCCGAGGTTCCCGGCCTGGCCATGGACGCCATCGAGCTGACCCTGACGGAGAAGAGCCTGGTCATCCGGGGCGAGCGACCCACGGAGCAGGGCAAGTACTACCGCCAGGAGCGCCCGGCAGGGTTTTTCCAGCGTGTGGTGGCCCTGAACGTGCCGGTGGACCGAGACAAGGTCCGCGCCACCCTGGCCGATGGCGTGCTCACCGTGGTTCTGCCCAAGTGCGAGGGCTGCGTCCCCAGGAAGATCAGCATCGACGTGGCCTAGCGCGCCGCGCCAGCAGGAGGAACGGAAATGAGCGAGAACACCCCCGAGACCAAGTCCCTGCCCCGCGTGAATCCGGCGACGGACATCCTGGAGCGGGAGGACGGCTTCTACGTCTACATGGACATCCCCGGCGTGCGCCGCGAGGACCTGAGCATCGACATCAACGAGAACGAACTCACCGTCACCGGGCGCGCGCTGCAAGGCAGTTCCGAGAAGGAGTCCTTCCTGGAGGTGCAGTTCGGGCCGGGCGAATACGTCCGCGCGGTGTCCCTGTCCGACCGCGTGGATCGCGAACACATCAAGGCCAGCCTCAAGGACGGGGTGCTCACCCTGCACCTGCCGCGCCTGGAGAAGCTGGCCCCGCGCCGCATCCCGGTGCAGACAGCCTAGCCGCCGCGCACGGGCGCACCGCAAGCAAGGGGCTCCCCTGGCCGCAGAGGCCGGAGGAGCCCCTTTTGCCTGGAGGGGGCCGGGTCAGCGCTCCGGCTGGAGCGGTTCGCCATACGGGGTCGGCTCCTCGGCGGCCAGCGCCAGGGCTTGGCCCCAGGTCCGGGGGGGCCGCCCCCGCTCCGCCAGGACGTCCCCCGCTGTCGGGGCGGGCTCGGGCAAGCCGACCGCCGCCGAGACAGCAAACCCCCGTTGACGTAATTCCTGGGCCGTAGGCACTCGCCCTGCGGCATCAGGAAGCAGAATGATGCAATGCATGATGCTCCTCCGTGCTCTCGGGACTGCAATGGCAGTCCCCGTGGAATACTTTATGCGATATCTATTCCATTGCTTGCGTCGTAGTCCAGCACTTTTTATAATTTGCTTATATAGGCTAGCATGTTTGCGTTCCAATGGCAATATTTCTACGTTTTAAGGTTAAGCTCCGCCCCGAAAGTGCAGTCCGCCACATGGACGGAACGGAACAACGCAGCGGCAAGGACGGGTCCGCGCTTTCGCGCAGGTGTGGACATCCTGTCCGGGCGCGACTACACTGCCTCTGCCGCAAGGTGCCGGTCCTGCGACACCCGACCCATTCCCCAGGAGGTTTTCCGTCCGTGATCCGTCTCGCTTCCACCCCCGGCAGAATGACGCGCCCGGCCCACAAGGCCCTGACCTGCGCCCCCACCGGCATTTCCCGCGCCGCCGCCCTGACGCTGGCCCTGACCGCGGTCCTGACCCTGGCCCTGGCCATGACACCGGCCCCGGCCCAGGCCAGCAAGGCCAACCAGGCCCAGCCCTCCGTGCTTGAGCCGGACGAATCCTCGTTCTCCCCGAAGCTGCGCGCCGTCCTCGCCAAGGCCCAGAACGGCGACCTCCAGGCCCAGAACGAACTCGCCCTGGCCCTGGCCACAGGTTCCGGCGCGCCCAAGGACCAGGCAGGGGCCGTGCGCTGGTGGACCCTGGCCGCAGACAAGGGCTTCACCGCCGCCCAGTTCAACCTCGGCCTGGCCTACGACCAGGGCGTGCTGACCCAGCAGAACGCCACCCTGGCCTCCTCCTGGTACGAAAAGGCTGCGGCAGGCGGAAACGTGGCGGCCATGTACAACCTGGCCGGACTGCTGAGCTCCGGGCACGGCGTGCCCATGAACCTGGCCCAGGCCGCCAAGCTCTACGAAAACGCGGCCAACCACGGCCACGTCAAGTCCATGTACAACCTCGCCCTGGCCTACTCGCGCGGACAGGGCCTGGAACGCGACGACGCAACCGCCGCGCGCTGGATGCTCAAGGCCGCCGAAGCCGGACACCCGCGCGCCCAGTACCTCATGGCCCAGATGTACGCCCAGGGACTGGGGGTGCGCAAAGACACCGTCAAAAGCGTCCACTGGCTGTCCCGCGCCGCCAGGGCCGGGCACGCCCGCGCCCAGTATTCCTACGCCCTGCACTGCCAACAAGGCAAAGGCACGCCCCAGAACCCCGAAGCCGCCCTGCACTGGTACCGCGAAGCCGCCGCCAAAAACCACACCGGGGCCATGTGCAACCTCGCCCTGCTCATGCTCGACGGCAGCGGCGGCGAGAGAAACCCCACCGAAGCCGAACACCTGCTCACCCGCGCCGCCGAACTCGGCGACCCCAAAGCCCAATACAACCTGGGCGTGCTGCTGCTCGAAGGCAAGGAGCTGATCAGGAACCCCGAACAGGCCTACTACTGGCTGTCCCTCGCCGCCCGGCACGGCCAGGCCGAAGCCCGGACCCTGCGCACCCAGGCAGCCAAGGAACTCTCCCCAATCCAGATCGAGAACCAAAACGCCCGCGCCACAGCCTTCAAGGCCAAAACGCCCGGCAACTAGCCAAGGCCAGCCAGGGGCGCTGCCCCTGGACCCTGCCGGGGGCTCCGCCCCTGGACCCTGCCGGGGGCCTGAGGCCCCCGGACCCCCCAGTACGCGAAGTGTCCCTGTCGACGCAAAGCCGCCGACAGGGACACTTCGCTTTGGGGAAGCCAGGGGATCTTTAGAGGGGAAGGGTTGGCAAGTCAGTGGGAAGGTGGAACAGGTCGACCCGCAACCTGAGGCCTGGGTGCGACACCCTTGCCCCCCCCGAAGGGGGCGCGCATTGCCAGGGCCAAGCCAAGCCGGGACATGGACGTGGCTGCGTCGGCCCAGGCCAATGGGGATTCCAGCGGCAGCCGTTATGATGAGCGGTTCGCCGCGAATCTTACGGATGGCGACAGCATCGATAAGGGCCTCAGGCCCTTTCGCCGCCGGAGGCTCTTGCCGGTTTTGGCTTGGTGCGGCTGGCCCGCAGGCGGGCGGCCGGGGCTTGGAGCAAAGTCGTTGCCAGGGGTGGCGGGAAAGGGTAGGCTCGGTTTCCGAGACGCCCCGGCGTCGGTTCGGTAAAACCTCTGCAAAGGAAGGCCCGTGGCAAAGCCAAACTATCAGTACGAGAAGCGCTCCAAGGAGCTGGCCAAGAAGAAGAAGAAGGAAGAGAAGCTGCGCCGCAAGCAGGAAACCGCTGGGCGCCCCACGGAATATGACGAGTACGGCAACCCTGTCGAGCCTGGACAGGCCGAAGCCGGTCAGCCCGAGGCTGTTCCGACCGCTCCGGCAGAGCCCCAGGCCTAGGTCTTTCCACCTGCCGCCGGGGTCTGCCTGAACGGGGCGGACCCCTCGTCTAGAACGTCACCGCCAGGTTGACGGAGCCGAACATCTGCGGGGTCTTCTGCCCGTCGAACTCTTCCGTCCTGTAGACATGGGTGTAGGTCAGCTTGGCTCTGCCGAGCACGAGGCCGACGCCCGCCATCAGGTCCGCCACGAAGGGCTTTTTCCCCACGTGCGCGCTGTGCTCCCAGGTGTTCCCGTCCAGAAAGATATTGCGCGCAACGGCGCGGCCCTCGGCCCCGGCAAAGACATGCAGGCCGAAGCTCGTGTCCTGCCTCAGGCGCGGGTCGTCCGGGTCTGCGGGCGCGGAGACGCCGCCGCCGGGCTGGATGAGCGAGGTGCCGAAGTCCCAGGGCAGGCGGTAGCCGAAGCGCGTCTCGAAGCCTGCGGCCGCGTGGGTGAGCACGTTGCCCACCGTCACGCCCGCGTGGGGCAGGATGTCCCAGGCCACGTCGCGGCCCAGGTCCACCCGCTTGGCGCGCAGCGTGCGCTGCCAGGAGAGCATGAGCCCGGGCTCGTCGTGGATCTGGTTGCGCCAGCCCTTGACGCGGTCAAAGCCCATGAGGGTGTGGTAGTTGTTCTGGGTTTCCCCTGCCTTGGCCGAAGGCCCGACAATGCCGAGGCTGGTCTCGAAGCTGTCGAGCTGGGTGGCGGTCTTGGCGTGCAGGGCCAGGGACATGTAGGTCCAGCCTGCATACGGACGGTCGTTGGGCTGGGGGTCCTCGGTCTTCGTGTTGCGCGGCACGTACATGTTCTGGCCAAGGGACAGGGCCACGTTGTACTGCTGGCCAGGCTCATTCACAAAGGGCAGGGCCTGCAGGTAGGGCAGCACAAAGGCGGGCAGGCGCTCGTCCTCGGCGTATTCCTTGAGGTCCCCGGAAATCCAGGTGAGCTTGATCCCGTTGGTGTAGCGTTCGTCCGTGCCCGCGAAGAAGTCGTTCTCCTCCGTCAGGATGAGGGTGGAGTGGGTGTTTTTCTCCGGAACGGGTTCGGCACCGGGCTCGGTCGCCAGGGCGGGCAAGACCAGGGCCAGGATGAGCAGGGCCGCGCAGGCCGGGAGGAGTGCGGGGCGGAGGAGGATAAGCATGCACGAGGTTTGCTCCCGGCCCGGAGCCGTGTCAAGAATTCCCTGCGTTTGAAACGGGGGCGCGGCTCTTGCAGGGGTTGCCGGAAAGAACCGACCCCTTTCGGGGTGGGCAAAATATTCCTGCGCCTTCAAGCCTGAGGAGGTTTCCATGCGCTCGTTTCGGACTATCCTGGCCCTGGCGGCGGTGCTGTCGGCGGCGCTTTTCCTGGCCGCGTGCGGCAGCGCGCCCAAGGTCGACCGCGTGGACGTGACCTGGGCCAGCGTGGAACCCTCGCCGCGCTGGGGGCTGTATCCGGGCTATCGCCAGGAGATCCCCTTCAAGAAGGGCTCGGCGTACCAGGTGGACATGTACAGAAAGGGCAAGGTGGTCACCGGCGGCATCGTGGGCGACACGGGCTCCTCCCTGGCCTTCCGGCCCACGGCGGGCGCGCGCGACATCGAGTCCCGGTCCGCAGGCCAGGGCAGGGTCGACATCTACGTCACCCTGAAGGACGAGAAAGGCGATGCGCACAGCATGCTGTGCCTCAAGGTGGAGCAGAAGGACGACAAGATCTGGTTCGAGTTTCCGAAGTAGGCCGGGCGACGCACCGGCAAGACGAGGAACTCGTGGGTGGAAGTAGCTGCGGCTGGGGGTAACGGTCTAAATCTAACTCGTCAGTCGGCTAACATCCCAATGTTACGGAGCAACAATCGACCCAATGAGCTTGTATGTCGATACGAGACCTTAAGCTCACCAGTAAATGTATCAAATTCAGGATTGCCATCACGACTTTTCGAGATATGGTTATCCACTAGGCCCAACTGTACCAAATGCTTTGTATAGCTTTCTTGCAACGCATGTTTGTCGACATCCTCTTGTGGACATCCAATAAATGCAATGCGTCGCGCAAGAACATTTTTGTGAATTTCGCAGAACGATTCTCCTTGCCGCATTTCATCTTTGGTGTAGCTCCTTAGCCAGAGCACTTCTACATCGTTAAGTTCGCCAAGGATTCGCAATATGTATTTTGATTCTGCGTGCTCGATTGCTTCTGACGTAAGACTGTTTGCGACGAGAGACGCTAGATAACGTCGTCTTTCTTCAGTCGTTGATCGGGCTGCTTGCCTTATTGCCTCTTCAATAAGATCAGTAAATTCTTCATCGTTAAGTTTGGCAGCTATCCGATTTTCCTCGAGCTCTTTAATCCGTTCGTTCAGTTGAATTGAAAAATCAGCAAGTCTATCAACTCGTTGTCTTGGTATAATTGAGCCAGCAATTTCCGCTAAAAATGGCCCAGCTAAAGGGACAAGGCTTAGTGCGGCTTTTACCCCTGCCGCAACATAGTCTTGAGCTTGAGATTTTACAGGTATTGCCGGAGTCGTTGTGCCATCCATCGTTCGCCCAACTATTGTTGATCGCTTTGACGTTGGAAGGTTCGTTATTCAGAGCAGCTCAATGTTTTGTTTATGTTTGCGGCCACGAACGAGAGAGAAATACTCTTGAAAAATGGATGCCACCTTTGTGGGGCTCGAAAAGACAAGCGCCCTCCATTGTCCCATACCGGGACAACTGTTCCCGCTAGACCAGCTAAAGTGGCACAACCCTGGAGCCATATGCAGATTTCATTTTGCTCATCCTCTGATTTTATACTAAAATTTCGGTTTACTAATACCATGATAATGTCCTGCCCCTGCTCTCGGATATGAGCAACCTTAAATTTTTGCATAACGCACCCCTGTATGATTAGATCGAAAGCAATAGACCTCGGCTATATAAGCGTCGCGATTTTGTCAACCCAGTTTTCGGTATAAGGGTTAGTGACCGCCTCCACCGACCCGTCCGCAGGGCTCCCGCCCCCCTCCGCCAATGCACGGTTCCGGGCACAAACCGAGAGCAAACCAATTCCTCCATCGATCCAAGGCATTGTCGAGACTATTTCGAGAGTGACGGCGCTACTGCGTTTGCGGCCGTCTGCCCCCTGGGGCAACCCCTTCCCCACATGCTCGCGCCAGGCGCAGTTCCCCTCCCAAGGCAAACCCGAGGTGCCTTTCGCAGGGTCTGGGGCCTGGGCTTTTCGCCTTGCCTGGTTGCCCAGCTCCTTGGCAGGCGGCGGCGGATATGGCCCGGCCCCCGCCCAGGCGGCAACCGAGTTTCTCTAGAAAAGATCAATTGTGGCGCTGGGATTGCCTTTGCCACCGGGTTGTGGGCTGGCCCTTCCAAGACCTCGGGGCTGGACGCCAAGGCGCGGAATGCGGTATCCAGCAAGCACGTACACCCGTCGAACCAGGAGGCTTCCATGCCCTTGCCGCGCCGCTTCCGCGCCCCTGCGCTGCTGTTCCTGCTGGCGTGTTGCGTTCTCGCCCTGCCCTGGCCTCTCCAGGCTGCCCAGCCCCTCCAGCCCCACCAGCCCCACCAGGCCGACGCCGCGGAGCAGGTGCTGGCGGCCCTGGACAAGGATGGCCCCGAGGTCATTGTGGCGCTGCACCGCATGCTCGCGGCCATCCCGTCCAACGGCCCGGAGAGCGGCGGCCCGGGCGAAACCCAGAAGGCGGCGGCAATCCTGGCCTGGCTTCGGGAGCTGGGCCTGGGCCTGGACCTGGGGGACATCCAGCGCATGGACCTGCCCGACGCGCGCGTGCCCTCCGGGGTGCGCCCGAACTTCGCCCTGGTGCTTCCCGGCCGCGACACCAGCCGCACCCTCTGGATCGTCTCGCACCTGGACACCGTGCCGCCGGGCGACCGCAAGGCCTGGACCGGCGATCCCTACGTCCTGCGCGTCCAGGGCGACCTCATGTACGGCCGGGGCACGGAGGACGACCACCAGGGCATCGTCTCGAGCCTGCTGGTGGCCAGGGCGCTGGCGGGCGCGCGGGTCGTCCCGCCGCTGAACCTCGGCCTGCTCCTTGTCTCCGACGAGGAGGTGGACGACACCGGCATCAACCACGTGCTCAAGACCCGGCCCGACCTGCTGCGCCCCACGGACCTCATCCTCATCCCGGACGGGGGCACGCCGGACGCGCGCACGGTCATCCTCTCGGAAAAGAAGCTGCTCTGGCTTAAACTCACCGTTCTCGGCAAGCAGGGCCATGGTTCGGAGCCGGACAAGGCCGTGAACACCCTCACAGCGGCTGCGGACCTGATCATGCGCCTGCGCGGCCTGTACAACGACTTTCCGGCCCAGGACCCCAAGTTCGACCCGCCGGGCTCCACCTTTGAGGCCACCAAGCTCGCGGCGGGCGTGGAGAGCGTGAACATGATCCCGGGCCAAACCGTTTTTTATATGGATATGCGCCTGTTGCCCGCAGTGGCGGCCCCGGTGGTGCGCGAGCGCGTGCGGCGGCAGGCCGATGCGGTGGAGCGCGAGCGCGGGGTGCAGGTGCGGGTGGAGGTGGAGTCCGACTCCGTGGGCGCCCCGGAGACCCCGGCGGATGCCGAGGTGGCCCTGCGGCTGTTCCGGGCCATCCGCGCCGAGTACGGCGTTGAGCCCAAGGCGCGCGGCATGGGCGGGCGCACCTTCGCCTCGGACCTGCGCGCCCGGGGCCTGCCCTGCGCCGTCTGGATGACGGCCACCGGCACCTGGCATCAGCCGGACGAGCGCAGCTCCATCACCAACAACCTGCGCGACGCCAGGGTCGTGGCGCGCATGCTCTTCGAGGCCGGACCCGCCCGGCCCTGAGCCCCTCTGCCCGGCGAGCCGGGCAAGCCAAAGACGAAGGGCCAACGGATGGTCTCCGCTGGCCCTTTTTGCAGTATTTCTCCCCCTCTGGGACTTCCAAGGGGCATGAACCCCGAAGGGGACCCTTGGCCGCCGGAGGCCCTCGCCTGCCTACTTCGCCGGGAGGTACACCAGCTTCTCGTCCAGGTCCTGGGTCCAGGGGGCCTTGGAGTTGCGCCAGCCATCCTTCAGGCGCTTGCCGAGGTCCGGGCTGGCCTTGTCCGCCACCTTGTCGCCCTCGAACCCGTCCACCATGCTGTAGACGTTGGTGAAGCCCGCCTCGGCGAGCTTGTTGGCCGCGCTGACGCTGCGGTGGCCGGAGCGGCACATCAGGATCAGCGTGTCCGCAGGCTTGAAGCGCTGCTTCATGGCCTCCACGAACCTGGGGTTGTCCGCCAGGGGGTAGGCCTTCTTCTTGGCGTCGAAGTCGCCCGCCCAGAGCTGGACCGGGACGTTTGCGGCCATGGTCGGGTGGCCCAGGAAATCATATTCTTCGGGCGTGCGCACGTCGACGACGAAAACCCTGTCCGGCGCGGCGCGCCACATCTCGAAGGACTCCACGGCCGTGGCGTATTTGCCCAGCCTGGTGTGCTTGCGCTGGTCCTGGGGCGGGTCTGCGGCGAAGGCCGTGGCGACAAAGGCAAGGCAGAGCGCGAGAGTGCAGAGCCGGGTCAAATGAAGCCTGGTGCGCATAGTGGACCTCCTGACGGGTTGCAGGGGAATACACCCCCTATGAGTTGGGGGTATCAAGGGGGCAACGCAATTGCAAGAGGTCCTCGGGGAGGGGGCCCCGGGCCCGGAGCACCCCAGCGCCCGGCAGGCGCCCAGGCGCTGGTCCAGGCCCACGCATCCGTTCGATTTGCTTGGCGAATAGCACGATAGAAATATTCCGGAACAAAGGCCTAATCCGAATGCCCGGAGGGGTCGATAAGTAGCCAGCGGCAGGACTGACCGACCAGCATTGCCGCTCCGGAAACCAGGATAAGGTTCCGACAAGATCGGGCGAAAAGGACTTCGCCAAGCACCGGGCGGGGGCGTGACGGCTCCTCCCGAGGGCAAGCGCCCCCGCCCGACCCCGCGCGCCAGGCCTGTGACCGACCACAGCCGGGCGTTCGCCGAGCAGACAGGAGTTTGCGCTGAGTTTAGGGAGAGAGGAGAGACACCATGAGCACACATGCTTCACATCAGGACCGGGTATTATCCGATCCTCCGATGGCTGAGGCCGGTTGCCGCGAGGCCGAGGGACCCGAGCGCCTGGCCTACCTGGACGGGCTGAAACACCAGATACGCGAGGGGGTCTACAGGCCGGACATCCGGGACCTGGCGCGCTCCCTGGCGAGCATGCTGGTGCGCGACCTGTAGGGCCGAAGGCCAGCCTGCGCCCGTTGGCGGGAAAATTTCACTTGCCAAGGACCGTGCAGTTCGGGTAAACGTCCTTTCTCACGTTTAGCCGAGGTAGCTCAGTTGGTAGAGCAGGGGACTGAAAATCCCCGTGTGGGGAGTTCAATTCTCTCCCTCGGCACCAGAGAAATCAGCCCCTTACGATGAAAGTCGTAAGGGGTTTTTCGTTGTGGGCGGGATTTGTCCCACTCCTTTCCCCTGGCGGGCCCTTCTGGTGGCAGGTCTCAAGGATGGACGGGACCGAAGGCATGCGGCAGGCCAAAACGCTCCGCAGGCCCAACCACGGCAAGGCCCATGGTCCGGCGGCCACGCCCCCAGGGAGGCGCCGCGCCCTTTTGCGTAGTGCCCATATCGCCCGCTGCGCTTGTCATTCCGCGTTTCGGAGGATACAAACCCGCAGTGCCGGGGGAGCATGGCCTCGCCGTCCCGGCCCGCATGGCCGCGCCTCTGCGCCGGAACCAGCGGCAGAGGGCAAGGCTCCACATGTTTCCGCAGGCATGGCGCAGATGCAGGAACAGACTCCGCCCTACGTTGACCGCTCCGGCGGAACGACGATGCACAGGGAGCGCGACGCCCGGCAGGAGTCCAGGCACCGTATTCCCCCGGACGTGCATGTCCTCGCCTTTGACGAGGACCTGCTGGTCCCCCGCGCCCTGCTGCGCCTGCTGGACCTGGAGCAGCTGCGGGCCGAGGGCTGGCTGCCCCTGTCCCTGGAGGACGGGCTGGCCCGCGTGGCCGCCGTGCATCCAGGCGATCCGGCCGTGGCGGCGAACATCCGGCGCGCCCTCGGCGCGGAGCGCATCGACTTCCTGCACATCTCCGAGGCCGACCTGGATCGGACCATCGCCAACAACGAGGACGTGAACCCCGGCTTCCCCAGCCTGGCCAACCGCACCTCCCTGGCCAAGGTGCGCACGTACCTGGCCAACCGCCGCTCCTTTCTGTCCAGCCGCCGCACGGTCTTCGCCAAGGGCCGCACCGGGCTGGCCATGTTCCGCACCGGGCTGGCCTTCGCCACAGGCATCCTGCTGCTTTTGCGCATCTTCCATTCGGACTGGGGCCTGGGCTGGCCCTCGCTCATCGAGCTGGCCCTGCTCGCAGCCGGGCTGTTCCTCGTCGTGGACGGCCTGCTCTGGTACCTCCCGGCGCGCAGGCTCTCCCGCCAGCGGCTGACGAGCGGCCTGCCGCAGGCCCCGGAGGGCGTGAGCGTGCTCTACGCCGTGCTTCAGGATTTCGTGCCGATCTTCCGGCGCAGCGCGCCCGTGCCCGGTGCCCAGGCCCTGCGCGACGACTGGGACGCCCTTTCGCCGGTCATGCGCCGCCGCTTCCTGGCGCTGGACCGCACCGACCTGGCCGAAGAGCGCACGCTTCTGGCCTACTTCCGCACCCAGATGGGCAAGTCGCGCACGGGCATGGCCCTGGGCCGCACCGGCGTGGCCCTGGCCGGCATCGGCAGCGCGCTGGTGCGGCAGTATTCCGGGGGCGGCTGGGGCATCCTCGACTGGGGCTTCACGGGCTGGGCGCTCATCGCCGTGGGCCTGGCCATGACCCTGGAGGGGCTGTCCTGGTACCTGCCCGGCCGCAAGGCGGGCCGCGCAAGCTTTGCCGCCACCAGCGAGGCCGAGGCCAAGCCCAGCGCCTGGGACCTGGTGCTGCCGCCGGAGACCGCCGACCCCGCCCGGCATCCGGAACGACAGCGGCACCGGCCCCAGCCGCACCTGCAGGACGGCGGCACGCCCGGCATCTGGGGCACCACGGGCCTGGCCCTGGAGCGCACGCTCCTGGCCGAACGCCGCAACGTCATGGCCCGGCTGCGCACGCACATGGCCCGCGCCCGCACCGGGCTGGCCTTCATCCGCACCGGCATGAACTTTTCCGCCGTGGGCCTGGGCCTGCTCGTGTCCTTCGGCCTGCGCAACGCGGCCTGGACCGGCCTTGAGGCCTGCGTGCTCGGCCTGGGCCTCCTGCTCGTGACCGATGGCCTGTACTGGTATCTGCCCTCGGAGCGTGTGCGCCGCAGCCTGCCCTACTGCTCCCACGACATGGAGATCGCCCTGCCGGACTACGCCCAGCCGGTGGAAGCCTGGCCGAAGACGGAGTTCCGCAATGGCCGCTGAGTCGGCTCTTCCGGAGCCCTACGCTTCCCTGGCCGCGCAGGCCGGGCCCGAGGCCGTGGCCCTGCTGGCCGGGGCCGTGGCCACCGGCGGCGATCCCGCCACCGCGCTGCTCTCTGCGGGCGTGCTCCCCCGGCCCATCCTGGACGCCCTGTCGCGGCGGCACGGCATGCCCGCCGTGGCCTACGACGAGCGCCTGTCCGTGCCCTTGGAGCTGGTGGCCCAGATCGACCAGGCCCTGCTGGCCGACGGCTGCTGGTTCCCGCTCGGCCTGACGGCCTCGGGCGCGGTCATCGTGGCCGTGTGCGCCCCGGACGATCCGCAGGCCGAGGCCGAGGCGGCCAACCATTTCCCCGGCCGGGAGATCCTCTGGCGCGTGGCCCTGCGCCGCGACATCCGCTGGTTCGTGGAGGACTTCCTGAAGCGCGCCTCGGGCGCGCAGGTCGGCGCGGAGCGCACCTATCTGGCCCACTGGCGCAACACCATGGCCCACTGGCGCACCAAGCTGGCCTGCTACCGCACGGACATGGCCCGGGCGCGCACCAGCCTGAACGTCCTGCGCTGGGGCCTGGGCCTGGTCACCCTGTCCAATTCGCTGCTGCGCTCACAAAAGTTCGCAGGCCACCCGGCGCTCTACTGGGCCTTCATCGCTCTGGGGCTGGGCGTGGCCGGGGCCAGCCTGACGAGCTATCTCCAGGCGCGCAGGGCGGGCGGCGGGCCGCCCAGGGTGCAGACCCTGGTGGAGGTCACGGCGGCGACCATCGAATTTCTTGAGCAGTTCCACTACATCGACGACGCCTGCGCCAAGCCCGCCACGCCCAGCAAGCCGACCATGCTCGGCCGCCTGGGGGACCTCTTGTGCCAGCACTCCACCATTCTGGACACCAACGCCGGCTTCCGCGAGCGCATCCACCTGGCGCGGGAGCGGAACGTGCTGGCGGCCCAGCGCACGGTCTGCGCCTGCTACCGCACCGTGGCCTCCCGCGCGCGCACGGGGCTGGCGCTTCTGCGCACGGGCGTGACCCTGTCCTGCCTGGGCCTTGGCCTCATCAAGTATTTCGGCCTCAGCCAGCTCAGCATCCTGGACATCGCGCTTGTCCTGGTCGGGCTTGCGATGATTGCCGAGGGCGGCGTCTGGTACTGGCCGGTGCGCAGCGAACCGGCGCAGACGCCGCGCTGCCTCGACTGGGGGGGCGATGAAGATTAGGCACCTTCTGGCCATAAGCGGTGTGCTCACCATCGGGCTCATCGTGCTCATCCTGGTCTTCGCCTCCCGGGACATGGGCGCCGTGGTGGCCAAGCTGCGCTTCGTGGAGGTGGCCGACGACCTGAACGCCTCGCTGCTGGAGATGCGCCTGGCCGAAAAGAACTACTTCCTGTTCAGCGACGACGCCGCGCTGGGCGCGATCACCGCAGGCGTCACCAGGGCCGACCAGACCCTGGAGCAGCTTCGGCCGGAGATCCTGCACGCCACCGGCCCCGGCAACGTCAGCACCCTGCGCGGGCACCTGGCCGAATACGCGCGCATCGCCGTGGAGACGGCCGCCAGCCACGCGCGCGACCCGGAGCACGAGGAGGCCCTGCGCGAGGCCGGACGCCGCGTGCGCGAGTTCTCCGCGCGGCTCGTCCGGGCCGAACGCGAGGACGTGCATCGGATCATCGCCGCTTCGCGCCAGGGGCTGTTTTTGTCCTTCATGGTGGTCCTCGTCCTGGCGGTGCTGGCCGGGCCCCTCGTCTTCGTGCGCATCCTGCGCTCCCTGCGCCGGGTGGTGGACCTGGCCCACTCCATCGCCGAGGGCCGCTTCCGCCATATCGAGGGCGTGTTCCCCAATGACGAGCTGGGCACGGTGCTCCGGGCCATGAACGCCATGAGCGACGAGCTGCGCTCACGCGAGAACGAACTGTTGCAGGCCAAGAAGCTGGCCTCGCTGGGCACGCTCACCGCAGGCGTGGCCCACGAGATCACCAACCCGCTGAACAACATCTCCATGCTGGCCGAGACCTTCGACACCCTCTACGACGACCTGGGGCGCGCGGAGCATATCGACTTCGTGCGCAAGATCGCGGGCGAGTCGGAGCGCATCCGGCAGATCGTGCTGGGGCTCTTGAACTTCTCCAAGCCCAAGCAGGCCGACCCGCGCGAGGCCGAGCTCAACGAGGTCATCCGCGGCACCATGCGCCTGGTGGGGAACATGCTGGATGTCTCGGGCATCGAGGTGGAGCTGCGCCTGGCCGAAGGGCTGCCCAACGTGTACGTGGACGAGAACCAGATCTACCAGGTCCTGGTGAACGTCATCACCAACGCCATCCAGTCCATGGAGGGCGTGGAGGCAAGAAAGAGGCGGCTCGTGGTGACCACGTTCCAGGACGAGGCGTCCGGAGTGGTCGCGGTCGAGCTGCGCGATACGGGCAAGGGCATCCCGGCCGAGCACCTGCCGCATGTCTTCGACCCCTTCTTCAGCACCAAGGGGGTGGGAGGAACTGGCCTCGGCCTCTCTGTGAGCTACGGCATCATCAAAAACCACGGCGGCAGAATACGGGCGGCAAACGCTCCGGACGGCGGGGCGGCCCTGACTGTGGAGCTGCCCGCTTATCACGCGGACAAGGAGGAGAACGATGGGCGCACCAAGGATCATGATCATTGATGATGAGCAGATCGTGGGCAACATGGCCAAGATGCACTTGACCAAGGAGGGCTTCGAGGTGGAGACGTTCCTGAGCGCGACCCCGGCCCTGGAGCGTCTGGAGCAGGCGCATTTCGACGTGGTCGTGACGGACCTCAAGATGAAGGGCGTCGACGGGATGGAGGTGCTGCGCACGGTCAAGAGGAAGCACCCGAAGATCAAGGTCATCATGATCACGGCCTTCGCCCACCTGAACACCTCCATTGAGGCCTTTCGCGGCGAGGTCTTCGACTTTTTCCCAAAGCCCTTCAAGATCAAGGACTTCGTGGCCTCGATCCACAGGGCGCTGGGCCTCCAGGCGAAAGAGGCCTAGCCTCGGGCCAGGGCCGGGGCTGGAAATGCCCGGCAGGGGGCGCCTGGCTCCCGCCCTCGGCGCCAGTACGGAAAGCCCTTGCGAGGACTGTCGCAGGGGCTCTTTCGTTGCGGGTGAACGTTGTGCAACCCTGTGTACAAGCGCTGGGCAACCCCTGCGCCACCGGCGCGGCTCCCAGCCCTTACGTTTCCGGCTTCCAGGCGGAAGGCATCACAGCACACACGCCCGAAGGGCTATGGCCGCGACCAGGATCAGGAACATCCCGAAAAGCATGACCCGCTGCTTCGCGGACATGGTCTTCCATTGTTGCCAAAGCGCACGGGGCGTAAAGGCCATGGGCCCTCCTTTTTCGTTCCAACTCCGAGCCCCGCCCGGCCACCCTTGCCAGGGTTCGGCCTGCGCCGGGGCTTTCTGCTCACCTTGCCATCATCCATCATCCAGGTCGGCCCCCGCAAGGGCGTCCCGCGTCAACTTGATGCCACCAGTCCCGGAGGAGCCGCTGCCCGGGCTTGTCGCCCAGGCCCAACGCCGCCCCTTTTCCCCAGGAGCTACTGGCCCGCCTGGGAGGAGCCGGAGCCGGGCGGGCGGCCGCCCATGCGTTTCATGATCTTCTGCAGGCTCACGCGCTCAATGCCAGAGATGCGCGCAGCCTCGCTGACGTTGCCGCCGGTCTTCTCCAGAATCTGCTCCACATAGCGCCGGGTGAAGCCGTCCAGCACATGGGCCTTGGCCTCCTTGTACGGGGCCAGATCCGCAGGCTGGGCCGGCGCGCAGCCTCCGGCCGGGCTGGGCAGGCCGCCCTCGGCCTGGAGCAGGTGGGCCATCTTCACCTGATGCCCCGGGCAAAACACGGCCAGGCGGCGCACGAAGTTCTGCAGCTCGCGCACATTGCCGGGCCAGGGCCGTTCGCAGAGGCAGGCCACGGCCTCCGGCCCCAGCACCTTGGGCGAAAGGCGCATCTCCCGGCAGGTCTGGTCCAGGAAGTGCGCGGCCAGAAGCGGGATGTCCTCGCGGCGTTCGCGCAGGGGCGGGGTGGTCACGGTGAGCACGTTCAGCCTGTAGAACAGGTCCTCCCGGAATTGGCCCGAGGCGATGCGGCCCTCCAGCCCCTGGTTGGTGGTGGCCAGGATGCGCACGTCCACCTTGGCGGTGTCGTTTGAGCCCACCGGCCGCACCTCGTGCTCCTGGAGCACACGCAGGAGCTTGGTCTGCACGGGCATGGGGATGTCGCCGATCTCATCGAGCAGCATGCTGCCGCCGCTGGCCGCCAGGAACAGCCCCAGCCGCTCCTTTTCCGCGCCGGTGAACGCGCCCTTGACGTGGCCGAAGAGCTCGCTTTCCAGGAGATGCTCCGGGATGGCCGGGCAGTTCACGGTGACAAAGGGCCTGCTGGCGCGGTTGCTCATGCGGTGGATGCTCGCGGCCACCAGCTCCTTGCCCGTGCCGGACTCGCCCCGGATCAGCACGGTGTAGTCCGAGGCGGCCACGGCGGCGATGGAGTCCTTGAGCCGGCGCATGGCCGGGGCCTCGCCCACCAGGCTGCGGCCGCCCTCGGAGCGCAGGGCCAGCTCGCGCAGGGCCAGATTCTCGTCCAGGAGCCGCCCGCGCTCCAGGCCTTTCTTCACGGCGCGGAAAAGCTCGTCGCGGTTCACGGGCTTGGCCAGAAAGTCATAGGCCCCGGCCTTGAGCGCGGCCACGGCGGCCTCCACGCTGCCATGGCCGGTGAGCAGGACCACGGTGAGGTCGGGCGCGAGCTCCAGGGCCTGGCGCAGGAGTTCCTGGCCGTCCAGGCCGGGCATGCGCAGGTCCGTGAGCATCAGGTCCACCCCGCCTGCGGCCAGAAGCTCCAGGGCACGGGCCCCGTCCGGGGCCAGGGAGATCTCCGCGTCCGGGAAGCCCGAGGCGATGAGCCGGGCCAGGCCCTGGACAAAGTCTGGCTCGTCGTCCACGAGCAGGATGCGCTGGGTCATGTTCTACTCCTCCGCCGTTGCCAGGGGCAGGCGCACGCGGAACACCGCGCCGTGGTCCGGGGTGCTCTCCACCTCGATGCCGCCGCCCAGGTCGCGGGTCAGCCCGTAGATCACGGCCAGGCCCAGGCCCGTGCCCTTGCCGACCTCCTTGGTGGTGAAGAAGGGGTCGAACACGCGGTCCAGATGCTCCAGGGCGATGCCCGGCCCATTGTCGGACACGGTGATGAACGCGCAGTCGTCCCCGGCGTCCACGGCCACCCGCACCTCGCCGGGGCGGCCGGTCTTGGCCTCCAGGCCGTCCACGGCGTCCAGGGCGTTCATCACCAGATTGGTCAGGATGTGCTCCAGGGCGTCGGACCCGACGCGCACCGGCGGCAGGCCCGGCGCGGCGTTGAGGGTCAGGCGGGCCTTGTGGGCCCTGGCCCTGGGCTGCAGCACGTCCACCGTGGCCGAGGCGGCGGCGGCCAGGTCGCTGGGCCCGGTCGAGGCGGGCCGGGGCCGGGCGAAGTCGAGCAGGTCGCGCACCACGCGCCGGGCCTGCTCGGTGTGCCGCAGGATGATGGCGAGGTCGGCCTGGGCCTGGGCATCCTGCTGCGAGGCGGCGAGCAGCTCGGCGTAGCAGCAGATGACGCCCAGGGGGTTGTTGATCTCGTGCGCCAGGCCAGCGGCCAGCAGGCCCACGGCAACGATGCGCTCGTTGCGCAGCAGCTGGCCCGCCATGCGCCGCTCGGCGGTGACCTCGCGCAGGGAGGCCACGTGGCGCCGACCGCCGGACTCCTTGATCTGGTAGAGGTTGGCCGCGAAGATGCGGCCGTCGGGCAGCTCGAACTCCCCGCAGCCCGTGTCTGCGGCGGCGAGGGACAGCCGCTTCACCAGGGACTCGCTGTCCTGGCTGTCCAGGCTTTCGGCCAGGGTGCGGGCCGTGGTGTTGGCCAGGAGCGTGGAGCCCCCGCCGTCGAGCAGGAACAGGGGGTCGGCGATGCCCTCGAAGATGGAGGAGAGCATGGCGTTCTGCCGGAGCAGCCCGTCCAGGGCCTCCAGGTTCTCCATGGCGATGCCGAGCTGCTGGCCGATGGCCCGGGCCAGGTCGGTGAGCCGCCCGCTGCTTTCCTGCGCCACGTCCCAATACAGGCACAACAGGCCCCGGCTGGTGCCCGTGGTCTGCACCGGAATGTGCCAGGCCAGCTCGGTCAGGCGCGGCTCGCCGCTGAACACCAGCTCGTGCCAGTCCGGCGGCAGCTCCGGAGCGACCTTGGGGTCGGGCCAGGCCGCGAAGTCCGAGGAGGCCAGCAGGCAGACGTACCCCGCGCGGGCCGCGCCGAAACGTCCGGCGATGAGCGCCAGGGCGGAGCGCAGCAGCTCCTGCTTGCCCTGGCTCTCGTTCAGGCTGTTCAAGAGCGAGACGAACAGGGCCACGTCGGCACGCCGCTCGTCGGCCAGGCTGGTCAGGTCCACGGTGCGCGCGGCCACCTTGTCCTCCAGGGTGGCCGCGTACTCCTTGAGGTCCATGCGGGCCTGGCGCAGATGCTCGGCAAAGGCCTCGAACCCGTGCAGGATGCCCTCGATCTCGTCGTCGCGGGCCGGGGTCCGCAGGGCGTCGGCCAGGGCCTGTTCGGGAACCTCGTCCGGGAACAGGCGCTGCATGACCCCGGTGACGCGGCGCAGGCTCTGCACCACCAGGCGATGGAAGAACCCCTGGATGAACAGGAACAGCACCAGGATGCCCGAGGCGAAGAGCAGGGCGAAGGAGAAGGTGGCCTCGCGGATGCCGCCCACGTTGCGCTGGACCTTGAGGCGCACCAGATCGATGCCCGCCAGGTCGCCCACCTGGCGGCCGAAGCCGCGCTCGGACCCGTAGCGGGCGATGAGCTCGCGCGGGGCCTCGGCCGGGTTGCCGTGGCAGTGCATGCAGGCGGCATCATACCGCTGGACGTACACGGTGATGAAGTTGCGCTCGCCGTCCAGCTCGGCGAACTGCTCCAGGTGCCTCAGGTCCGGGTCGGACTCGAAGCGCTCGATGTAGCCGCGCTCCATGGCGTTGGCCTCGGAGTCCGGGTTGCGCGCGCCCACGGCCACGCGCCGGTACACGAAGCCCTCGTTGGCGAGGTTCGGGTCGCTCATCACCGCGCGGGTGACGTAGGAGGTGCTCATGGCCTCCAGCACGAACTGGTCGTCCGGCAGGGTCCGGTACATGGTGGGCCGCAGCGTGCTGCGCACGTAATTCTGCATGGCCTCCACCTGGGCCAGCACGAGCGAGGCCTTCTCCCGCGCCTCGCCCTCCATGAGCCGGGCCAGGTGGATGTTCAGCGCCACGGCGAAGAAGCCCACCAGTCCGGCCATGAGCAGGACCAGTCCGGCCAGGAACTTGCTCTGCAAGGTGTGCGGCATGAGACGATGCATAAGCTCCCCCCTGATTGCGCGGAACATACCTGGCCGCGCGGCGGCTGGCAACGAGAGTTTGCACCGCTGCGTTCCGCAGGCTGCGCCATGCCAACGCGAGTTGGCATGGCCGATACCCAATTCTAGGTAAAAATACTGTAAATACTTGTGGTTGCAACTTCACGCGCTCTGGCACCATCCTTGCTCCTGTCCCTTCAGCCTTGGGTGGCGTTGCAGACCCGGGGCCGAGGATCGACTTGCGTTGCGCCAAGGGCCGGACCTGGCCTGCGGACTCGGTTGAGTGGGGTGCGGCGAGCCAAGGGTGGCCGCCACAAACATTTCGTTGCCCCGGAACATGCGTGGAGGAGGATACTATGGCGGAAAAGAGGTGGCTAACCGAGGACAAGCTCGCCCTGATCATCGGGCTTTTCCTCTTTATGCTCGGGATGCTGAACTTCGCCGGGATGGACGTCCTGGGCTGGAGTGTCAAGACCAGCGTCTGGACCAGCGGGGCGAAGATCTTCTCCGCCGCGACAGGGGGATACAAGGGCCTGCCCGGATATGCCTCCCTGGTCTTGACCTTCGTGTTCATCGCGGCGTTTCTGGGCGTGGGCCTGAAGTACCTGGGCGCGGACGTGCCCAAGTTCCTCAAGTCCTTCGCCGCAGTGTTCTTCATCAGCATGGCCTGCTGGGCCGTCGGCCATTACGCGCTCATCGCCGCCACCCCGGACCAGCTGGCGAAGTTCAACCTCACCTGGGCCATGGGCCTCACCGGCGAGGCGGGCTTCATCATCGCGCTGCTGGCCGGCATCTTTGTCGGCAACTTCATGCCCGGCCTGGCCGAGGAGCTGAAGGAAGCCCTGCGGCCTGAAATGTACATCAAGATCGCCATCGTCATCCTGGGCGCCGAACTCGGCGTCAAGGCCGTCGACGCCCTGGGCCTGGCCTCCTCGGTCATCTTCCGAGGCCTGTGCGCCATCGTCGAAGCCTATCTCATCTACTGGGCTCTCGTGTACTACGTGGCCCGCAAGTACTTCAAGTTCAGCCGCGAGTGGTCAGCGCCTCTCGCCTCGGGCATCTCCATCTGCGGCGTGTCCGCCGCCATCGCCACGGGCGGCTCCATCCGCGCCCGGCCCATCGTGCCCATCATGGTCTCCTCGCTGGTGGTCGTGTTCACCTGCATCGAGATGCTCCTCCTGCCCTTTGTCGCCCAGTGGTGGCTTTCCGGCGAGCCCATGGTCGCGGGCGCCTGGATGGGCCTGGCCGTGAAGAGCGACGGCGGAGCCATCGCCTCCGGCGCCATCACCGACGCGCTGATCCGCGCCAAGGCCTTCGCCGACACGGGCATCCAGTACCAGGAAGGCTGGATCACCATGGCCGCCACCACCGTCAAGATCTTCATCGACGTGTTCATCGGCATCTGGTCCTTTGTCCTGGCCATGGTGTGGTGCACGTTCATCGACTGCAAGCCCGGCGAGCGCATGAAGTTCAGCGCCGTGCTGGACCGCTTCCCCCGCTTCGTCATGGGCTA
>Ga0209800_10001531_pt1 | contig 23607 bp, 19 predicted proteins | sample Higcelweek8metaG_FD_187174 | JGI IMG/M metagenome (GOLD analysis project Ga0209800, IMG submission 187174) | Freshwater pond sediment microbial communities from the University of Edinburgh, under environmental carbon perturbations - High... | ecosystem: Environmental > Aquatic > Freshwater >...
TTTCCCGTCCATTTTACCCTCTGCAACAAGACATCCCGCAATATACTCAACCTTCCATTCACCATGCCCATGTTTTTCGATTTTTCTTGTTCCAAGACTAATATCATTCAAATATAATGTTACCTCATCGCAATTCGTATAAACCCATACATCAATTATATCTCCTTCTCTTCCATTGTGGTTCCAATGCGGAAGGATATGCACCAAAGGCTTATCCGTCCAGTGTGATTTGTTCTGAAAAAAAGCATCCTTTTTTTGAAGAAACATATCAAGCGCTCCCGATTGAGAGCAAAGCCTCGGCCATAGTGTTTCCCCACGATGTTCAATTCCCGCCCATTGATATTCACCGCTTATCCATTCACTTTGAGAAACCTTTTTCCATGTGTCCTCTCTTGTACCCACAAAATCATAGGTGCTGTGGTCATATGACTTAATGTATCCTCTTGCTTCATCTGTCTCAAAATACCAGCCTCTTGTCGTTGCCGCAGCACAGCATTCCGACAATATAAAGGGTTTTTCGGGAAAGTTTTTATGTACCAAATCCAAAGAGTTTAGATTATAATTCACTCCGATAATATCTGCCACACTCATTACAGGGGCGTCAAACGGCTTTTTGTCAACTGCCATGGTTATGGGGCGTGAAACATCAAGCTTTTTAACGATGGAATAAAGAACCTCCGCAATTCTTTTTCCCTGCTCTTTCAAAAATATTGATTCCTCATTTCCTATTGACCAAATTATAACCGAAGGACGGTTTCTGTCACGCTTTATAAGCATTTCGAGCTGTTTTTTCGCTTCCTCGCTTGCTTCAAACCAACGGGTTTCGGCAAGCACCAAAAAACCAAGCTCATCAAGGCAATCCATTGTGACCTCGCTGTGCGGATAATGTGCTGTTCTGTATCCGTTCGCACCCATTTCCTTCAGCTTTTCGAGGCGAAGCCTTTTTACTGTGTCGGGAATGGCTTTACCCGTAATACCATAATCTTCGTGACAGCAAACACCCTTTATTTTTACGTTTTTTCCGTTGAGAAAAAATCCCTTGTCTTTATCAAAACAAATTGTTCTAAAACCAAATTTGTTTTCAACACAATCAATGACCTTATTATTTTTAATCAGCATTGTTTTTACAGTATATAAATAAGGGCTTTCAACATCCCACAAATATGGGCTGATAACATCAGCCTTTTGTTCAAGAACAGACTTATCTTTGTATGAAATTTCGAGACTACCTTCTGCTGTTGCAACCTCATTGCCAAGCTTGTCCAAAACAATTGACTTTACAACAATATCTTGGTCCTGAAAATTGTCGTTTCTTACGGTTGTTTCTATGCAGACAACCCAAGTGCTATTGTCTTTTCTTTGAGAGTTTATATAAACTCCCCACAAATCAACAGAAGTTAACTCTGTTTTCACAAGCCAGACGTTCCTGTAAATACCTCCTCCGCTGTACCACCATCCCTCGTGAACAGATGTATCTACATACACCGAAACAATATTTTCATCGTCAAATCTTGCAATCGGTGTAATATCAACCTCAAAAGAGGTATAGCCGCAAAAATTCCGTGCCATAAGACAGCCATTAACATAAATAGTGGAATGTGTGGCAATTCCTTCAAAATATAGTGTCAGCCTTTTGTCCTTATCCGAAGCCGAAAGGGTAAACCTTTTCTTATACCAGCCGTTTTCGTATTTAAAATAACCAAGAGTGCTATTATTCTCCTTATTCGGCTCCTGATTTATTATGTAATCATGCGGCAAGGTGACAGGCTCCCACTTTTCCGCACAAGTATCGGAGGTTTCATCATACATATCAGAAGCAAAGCCCCATTGCATACGTTCTGTTTTAGCCTGATAGTAGAGCGGCATTTTTGTAAGAGGAAACGGCGTTTCATCCTCACCCAAATGAAACCGCCAATCAGAATTAAAAAGTATTTTCTCTCTCATAATACAGCCCTCCAAGAATATAATTAATTCAACAAAAATAACAATAATTTTAATGATTGTTTTGGTTTTGTTTGCGGTATTCACAGGGGTTCATTTTGAATTCACGCTTGAAGCATTTTGCAAAATGGCTATAACTGGAATACCCTATCATTAAAGCTATCGAAAGAATATCAATGCTTGAATGAATAAGTAATTGCGATGCGTAGCTCATCCTTTTGTTTGTAACATATTGCGTTGGTGTGATATTAAGCTTATCCTTGAATATTCGACAAAGATGTCCGTGGCTTAAATTTGAAATTTTCAGCAACGCACCTACGCCTTCGGCTATGTTTTCTTCATAATTCATAGCACCTAATATTTCAGAAAGCGAATTTTCATATTTGGTATATCCGATGTCATTAAACCTTACCGAAATAACTCTAAAAGCAAATGAAAGGATAAGCTTTAGCTGCATAACAGCCTGCTTGCCCTTCAAAAGCTGAACATAATTGATTTCCTCTTCCAACTCCCTGAATTCCAAATCCGTCAAATTAAAAGCAGGGCAGCCGCTTTCGGGAAGAAAATAGCCCTTCAAAAATTCTCCAAATATGTTATCAAAAAGACGAAACACGTCGGCTGTAAATGCTATCATTGCGACTAACCCATTTTCGCCTCCGTTTTTTTCTATTATATGCGTATCAAAAGGCCGAATAAAGGCAATACAGCCCTTTTTCAAAATCTCCGTCCTTCCATTAAGCGTATGTTTTACCTCGCCCGATAAAACACAAAACATTTCATAAAAATCGTGTGTGTGAGCATTTCTGTTGAACGTTTTGTCAGAAGATAAAATATAGAAAAAACCACTTTCGTCCATAAGCCTGTGGTCTTTCGCACTCAAAAGCTTTGTTTCCATATATACCACCTCAAACTTTTTCACTCATACTTTAATACTTCTGCAAAACTCGGCTGATAGCAAAACATTATTAAAATCAACTTCATCATTCCACTTATCCTCGCAAAGCGGTATCTCTGCATTAATATACGCAGTTTCGGCATCAAGCTTAAACATAGCCAAATCATCCAAAATGTTCAAGTCACCCTTACCTAAGCAGGTAAAGTTTTCCCCATTGTAATCTCTTAAATGAAGATACTTCACTCTTTCTTTGCATACATCCGCAACCTTTCTTACATCATAACCAATATAGCTAACCCAGCCTATATCCAAGGCAAGCTCAAAGCTTTTTCCAGCTTCTGCTCCGATTATATCTATAAAACCGTCTCCTGCCTCTTTGGAAAATTCAGCGGCATGATTATGATACATAAGAGTAACATTTTCCTTTTTCAAAAATTCCCCGTATTCACTGAAAATTTCTACCGCTGCCTTAAAGTCATCATATGACAGGTAATCCCCACGTTTTATCCATGAGCAAACTACAGCCGATGCACCTGTTTCAAGTGTTAACTCCGCTGCCCTTTTTATTATTCCATCATAATCAGCCTCACAAGGTTTGTCAGAATAGCTTATTGCGGTATGAATACAGTTTATACGCATATTGTTATCGCTTGCAATTCTGCAAAGCCTTTCAGCACCGATATTTCTTGCAGTACCCGAAACAATTTCTATATTGTAAAAGCCTGCCTTTGATGAAGCAATGCAAGATTTTTGGAAGGAACTTTCTGCCTCATCCTTCCAGCCGGGCAATACTATTCCGATTTTATTCATTTTTAAAGCCCTTCCTTTTGCAATATTTTTCGCAGATATTCCAACGATACCTTTGCCGCCTCTTCCTTGTCATCATAATTATAAAGAGGCTTTGTGGGACTGTCAATTTCCACCACATAGGATATTTCGTTAGAATTAGGGGCATTACGCACTATTATTCCCAATGCTGTTTCAAGGTCAACGATTCCTTCACCCAAAGCCCTTGCCTGTAAATTAAGCATCATTCCGTTGTAATAAGGAAAAGCCGCAATATCCTTGGCATGAACTGCAAAGCAATATGGTGCAATTTTTCTTGCAGCATCAATAGAATCCTCCAAAACGCACACACAGTTGGCAGTATCGAATTTTGCTCCAAGGTATTCGCAGTCTGCCATATCTATTATTCTTGCAACCTCTTCGCAACGATAATCCGCATGGTTTTCTATCGCAATTTTAATATCATATTCACCTGCAACATCTGCCAGAATCTTCAACGATTTCGCCATATTTTTAAGTTGCTCTTCAAGCGGTGGGTCATTACGCCAGCGATGGTGAGTTGATGTAACAGTAAGAAGCTTCACGTCCAGCGGAACATATACCTCCTTAATCAGCCGCATAAGCCCGTCCACAGGCTGATTACTACCGTTTTTTATAAACTCGTCCTTTATGCTCATTTCAATATCCACGCCGTACTTTCTGTGCGCTTCCAAAACCCTTTCAAAATAACTTTTATCGTTTATAAGTGCCGTTCCTTTGCAACAGACTGTATTCAAGCTTTCGGGACTCATATCCACAACATTTATTTTGTATTCGTCTGCCTTTTTTATTATTAATTCTAAATCATTTTTGATATCGTCCGGAAAATTAAATGTTTTTAATCCTATTTTCATTTTCGCTTACTCCTATAACAACCGATTGTGAGCATCTGCCGTCAGTATTTTCGTTGGGTCAAAATCCGTGCTTTCAACAGGAAGCTTTACAAACGAACGATTAACCGCAGACTTAACTGTTGCTGCAACCATCTCAATCGCAGCCCTTGCATATTCAGCGGCAAATATGCTTTCTTCGCCAGTTTTCAAACTTTGGATAAGTGAACGTATTACGGGAGCAAATCCGTATCTATCCTGATTTTCCATAAAATCACCAAATGTCAGGACAATATGTTCTCCTTCTTTATTATACATTTTAACAACGGGAAAGTCATTTGAATAAAGATTTGTTTCGTGCGGACGAACATCGCCTTTTATTTCTATTATGCCTTCCTCACCCACAAGCTTAGCAGTATAGTACAAATTAGAAGGGTTTACACTCGGCACAAGCGGTTTAACGCTTAATTCACCATCAGAAATTCTTGAAACCCCACCGAGAGAACAGCTTATCTGAACATTGTCTATCACATATGAAATCATTGACGCATCCTCGTTGGTATGCCCCCATGTTACCTTTCCGCTAAATGCTTCAAATTGCCCGAAAACATATTCTGGCTTTTTATCATCCATAAAGTAAGAAATCAGATTAAACAAATGTGTTCCGTCAACAAAAAGGGACGACCTTCCATGCATACCTGCAAATATTCCCGTCAAAGCTCCGATTTTGTTTTCAGCAAGCAGCTTCTTAACTGTAACCGCAGTAAGTTGACCCCTTCTTTGATGTGAAACCAAAAGCAGAATTCCGTTTTCCCTGCACACATTTATCATTTCGTCGGCGTCCTTCAAAGTCAAGCTTATAGGCTTTTCACAGATTATTGCCTTTGGACGATACTTTATCAAATCCAGAACAACCTTCTTGTGTATTGTTTCAAAAACACAGACGTGAACAACATCAGGCTTTTCCTTTTCCATCATTTCATTGTAGTCAAGGTAACGTGCGTTTATTTTGCACTCATCACCAAATTTGTCAAGTGCATCCCTTTTAATATCTGCACAAGCGATTAAACCACCATCATTCCCAAAAAACCTCCATGCCCTTGCATGTTGATATGAAATCAAACCACACCCTATAATTGCCGCCTTTATTTTCACCTTAACCCACTCCTTTAATAACGCTTAATGTAATTATATTATACACTAACGCTATTAATTTTCTCTACCTCTGCTTGAACAGATATATGCGTTTTTTTGACATTCTAATTCAATTAAGGCATAATAATAGAATAGGTTGACGTCAAGGGCGAGAGACCATAATCAAGCGAACGCCAGAGCATTGCTTTTACAGTATATGTTTTTTGACCTTCAAGCACTCCGCCAACATCAATAACCTGAGTACCCTGAACAGGGGGAGTCAGTGTTTTGAGCTCCACATGAACACAGTTATTGTTTTCATCATAAAAAACTACAATCAAAATTGGATTAATATTTTCGTTCTTTATATTATTTGCCGTAACATCCACCTGTGCCGTTGCACCATCGCCTATGCGAGTTGATGATAGGCTGTGTATTTTATAGTCATCCAAAAAAACTATTTCAGATACGGATGGTGAACTTCCGAGCGGAGTATGCGGAGGGAGCAAGCATTCCGTGCCTTCAAAAACAACATTGTTAACTTTAACAGCCTGTCCAAATTCTTTTTCCACTAAAACCTTGCCTGCGAAGGATGTCGGTTCAACATTGCCGTTTGCCGAAACCTTAACAAGATAATTGTGAAAACTCTTAAAATACGGTATCAGGTGTCCGCCCTCAACTGATGTTCCATATGTTTTAAGCTTTGAACCATGGGTCTGCCATGTATTGTCTAAAAAGATTACGGTGTTAATCTCATCTGCATGCATATCTCCTGCTCTGCTTCCTGCAAAAACTCCCCAATTAACGTCATATTCCCCGTTTATTCCCTCGGTAAGAGTAGGATTACCGCCAATAATAAGATTGGTTGTTCCTATTACATGGGCATCGCTTTTCCAGTATATATCGTAATCATTGTAACAGCCAGTGTATATCCTTCGTGATATGTCTCCACCCGTTACCCTTATAAACGTATTGCCTGTTAGGTTTGCGGCATAGCAGCCCCCGAAAAGAGCTTCTGCATATCCGCCAGTCATATTGATGTGAGTATCACCGACAAACGCTGCACCGCTTGAACCACCATATACGTTCATTACACTGCCGCCGTTTATGTTTATATATGTTCCGCCTGTTACTCCGCCTATATAGCCCCCGCCGATAATATAAGCAAATTTTGCCGAATCCTGCAACGTAACATTCGTTCTTCCACCGACCAACGCATCATTACATCCGCCATATGCCCTTGTAGTAACATAGTTAGATTCGTCGTCGATAACCGAGTTTTCAAAGTTTACTGTGCCACCGAGCATAAGATTTGTATCACCCGTTACTCCCCCTGAATTTCCGCCACCATAAGCGTTAGTATATTTACCACTTTTCAAGGTCAGGTGTGTGCTTTCAACCGATATTCCATTACTGCCGCCGTAAGCGGTTATGGGGTTCGACATTTCAATATTATCTCCGATAACAACATTTTTTCCGTTAGCATAAAGCACATTGGATGTTTTGGTTATAAAATTTATATCATCAAATATAACATTACTGTTAATATTAAATGCTGTTATTCCAGTAATATTAATTGAACCTACCACAGTATTTCCTGACTTGCCTGTTATTGTAACGCTTTTACTATCGTTGGGCCATATAAATCCGTTTGATAATATGATTTCGTTTGAAACAACAATGGTATCGCCGCTTTCTGCTTCCGAAAGTGCCAACTGCAAGGAATTTTCAGAGGAAACATAATGTGTCAGACCCGAAAGCACTCCATCGTCATATATTCCTACATACATATTGTCGGAATTTGAATGCACTGAATAATTCGTTATTTCACTACCATCATATTCGAGCAAAGGCATCTCAAGATTTAGTTCATAACATCCGTTTTGGTCAATCGGGACTTGGTTAATATATTCAAAATCGTCAGGAGATGGATTAAAAAAATCAGCACCTTCTTTAAATACAACAACAGTAATTCCCGTATTATAAAGCGAAGCATCTATAGCACCGGTAAGACGCAGCACAAAATTATCTCCTTCTGCCGCAAACGCATATAAGGAGTTGGTTGTAAATATAGCGATAATAATCCAAATCAATATTCTTTTCATAATTATCCCCTTTCCCAAACGGCTTATTATTTATATTCTCCCAAAAAGTGCTTGTTAATTTCGAAAAGCTCATCTGTCATCTGCTTGATTTCTTCAAGAGAGCATACAGCAGAGGTCAACGGGTCCATACAAGCTGCTTGAAACACCTTTCGTTTATCCTTTGTCATTGCCGCTTCCACTACTAAATCCTCAATTCTTGCAGTCGTATTTACCATAATTGCCAGATGCTGCGGCAATTCACCCACAATCATTTGCTTAAAGCCTGACTTATCCGCAAGCACGGGAACCTCGACACATGACTCAAACGGAAGGTTTGATATTGAGCCGTGATTTAATACATTTCCGTTAAATTGAAAAGGTGTGCAATCGCCAAATCTTGCGTTGAATATGTTTGCCGCATATTCCAAGCTCCTCTCGGCGGTAACCTCCTCCTCGTTTATCCATTTGTCAATTTCCTCACGCCAATTATCCCTTCGGTCAAGACGCAGATTCAAAGAAAAGGCATATAAGCCGGGGTTCCAGTTCGTTCCGTTTGTGCAGTATTTTTCAATTAAATCAGGTCGCTTTCTGAACCATTGATTGTATTCGGAATTGTGTCCGCTTGATTCCGTCACATAATAATCAAGGTGCTTAAACATTTCATTCCTAACAATTTCCTTGTTATAATATTCCTCTTCCTTTATTTTATTTCTTATTAAAGGATAAACATCCTCCCCGTTTCTTTTTATATCCAAATAAAACGCCTGATGATTAACCCCTGCACAAAGATATGTAAGTTCTTCAACAGGCACGTCAATCCATTCCGCAAGCATTTTTATTGTCCCCTGAACGCTGTGACAAAGCCCTGTAACTTCAACATTAGAGTATTTCTGCATTGCCTTGCAGAGCATTGACATAGGGTTTGTATAGTTCAAAAAAACTGCCTTGGGGCAATATTTCTCAATATCAGCACATATTTCAAGCATTAGTGGAATGTTTCGGAGTGCCCTGAATATTCCCGAAACGCTTCTTGTATCGCCTACATTCATATCAACACCGTATTTTTTCGGTATTTCTATGTCATACCTCCATATGTCTATGTCTCCGTTGAAAACAGTACATAGAACGCCGTCCGCACCTATAAGAGCCTCAGCACGATTTGTTGTTGAGGTTACCTTGGCAGGCTTACCCAAAGCCTTTACTATTTTATTGCAAGCAGCTTCAATTCTTTCCAGCCTTGCAGTGTCAATATCCATTAAAGCGATTTCACAATCTTCAAATGCCGAAAAAGTCAGAAGGTCTCTTACCAAATTTCGAGTAAAACAAAAACTTCCTGCCCCAATAAACGCAAATTTTTTCATTTTTTATATTCTCCTTAAACAAATATAATTTACCTAAAACATATACTTTTTTTCTAAATCACTAACAGACACAGTAACTTTCTCTGCAACACCCTCACAATAACCACAAGACTTGCAATTTCTTCCGCAATTTGTTGTAAAATCAAACCAATCACTCGGGAATTTGGTATTATCAATTATTTCCCCTTTAAGCAACTTTGAAAATCCCGGCTCTGTCAAATCCATCAGATTTCCTTTGTATTTCCCTCTTATATATGCCGATATGACCTTTCGGGGATTGCTGTGCAGGCGTGTCGCAAGCTTTACATTGTCGAAATACTGCTCGTAATTATGTATATCTTCAGGACGTATCCAACTGCTCTGCAAAAATGTTTCAGCAAGAATATCCTTGTGCCGCTCTAAATAGTCCCAGCAAGGGCTTGGATGCTTTATTACGGCATTATTCTGCTTTATTACTTCTCTATCATGTGCAACCATGTTATCGTGAAACATCTGAAACGAGCAAAAGCTCATACAGCCACTGTTCGCAAGCATATAGAGCTTTTTACTTTTCAAATCACAAAAGTCCTTCAATTCCTTTATAACTCTAAAATCACGGTTATATTCCCTTTGCATATAGAATCCATCAAAATAATCTGACAAATATTCAATTGCCTTGGTTGTTCCCACACGCATATTCACAGAAGCTCTAATTTCAATATCCGAAAATTTTTCCTTCACACATCTTGCCAAAAAAGGCGAGGTTGTGGTTACACAGTCAAGACCTATGTTATTTTTCAATTTGTCTATTAGACTTATTACTCTGTCCTTCAAATTACAAGATATAGCCTCCGCCCCGTAACAGTTAGCATTTAACAGCAGAACAGGTCTTACCCCTTTATCTGCCACAATCTTAAGCTCACGAAGCTGAACCTCCTCAACCTCTTTCTTTTCGTTTTCGTCATCGTCGCACAATGGAGAGCGTCCGCTCGGCTCGTTTACCCACGAAAAATATATCTCTCCAATGTGTTCATAATAATCCTCTATAATTTCAGATATTGAATCCAATTCATCAGGTAATTGATAACCAATAGAAAATTTCATAAAAGCTCCTCAATCAATACAATGTTTTATCAGGTTTTCTCCCCACAATATAATCTTTAAATTTCTCCCGGTCAATAACCCACGGCTTACGCTTACGAAACTTCGACTTAAACTTACGTGTCAGCCTTCCTGTTTGTTCAAGATGAATATAACATTCCCTCATACATCCTCTTGCACCTTCTATTGCAGGAGAATGACGGTTATAAAGTGACATTCCCATTGTTTCCTCAATAGGTCCGTCGCCGAACTGTTTTCCTGTAAGTAAAAACGGATTAAACTTGTCGTTTCCTCCGCGATAAGCACTACCGCATTTATGCAAATCAATCTTTGCAAATTCACACTTATGACCAGCAATTGTTATGCTGTCCATTTCTGTCATTGAAATCGCTTCACCTGTGCACATTCTTGCACAAAGCTTACATCGGTCGCATATTTTACCTGTGAAAATAGGATCCGACTCAAGCTCGGCATCTGTCAGCAAAGCGACAAAACGCTGCATCGGTCCAAATTCGGGTGTTAAAAACACCTTACTATATCCGAATTCCCCCAGACCTGCCGCAAATGCGGCAACACGCATATCTATCATTACATCGGGGTTAGGCAATCCTTCCGAAACAGGCACACTTACGGGCGGGGTATCCTTCTTAACCCACCATTGAACAGCAGACCTAAGCTGAATATTCGGAAGAGGAACAGCTTCAAATCCTTCGTCTTCAATAGCACAGCAAAGCTCTCTTAAAACAATCGGTCCATAAATCTCATTTATTCCTGCATAACCCATTGCGGTATATGTAGCAAAGTTAGTACCCTCCTCTATGCCTCTGTAATAACCTCGGGGAATACGAAAGGCCATTACAATACAGCTCTTCGCCTCTGGGAAAATATATCTCGGGTCCTGCTGAGGCGGCGCTCCCTCAAACCTATCCATTGAGGAAATACCTACTAAATCAGCACCCAATTTTTTTGCAAACTTTTTAATGTTTTCCGAATTCATTTTCATAGTCTTTTCTCCTATTCATATCATTTTTCGCTTCTATTATCCCTTTACCGAGCCAATCATCATTCCCTTAACAAAGTGTTTTTGAACAAATGGATATACACACCAGACAGGAAGACTTGCAACTATTATCAGAGAATATTTCAAAAGTGCTGCAATATTTTCTTTTTCTGCGGCAAGTTTTGGTGTTTATGATAAAATAAAAATATAGCAAATATAAATGAAAAAGTGTAGCAGTAGGGACAAAAAAAGTTCCAGTTGCGAGCACCCTAAAAATCGTATATCCTTAATGTTTGACAAGCATAAAGGAAAGGTGATTAGAAAGGATGCTAGCATTGGAACGAATACAGTATATCACAGGATTAGAACAATTTGAAGGATTAAGTTTACGTGAAATATCACGCAAGACAGGGCACCACTTCAACACAATCAAAAAATACATTGATCGCGACAACTGGAATGAGACGATAAAGCCTCGCAAGCAGCGAGACTCAAAGCTTGACCCACTCAAGCCAATCATAGATGAATGGCTGAAAAACGACCTCAAAATGCCACGAAAGCAACGTCATACTGGAACAAGAATATATGAGATTCTCAGCACCGATAAAAAATACAAGGACAAACTCTTAGTCGGTCAGCAAACTGTTATCAATTATGTTACCAAAAAGAAAAAGGAACTTTGCAAAAGTGTATATGACACAGCCATACTTGGCTGTCATGCTCCATACGAGGCTCAGGTGGACTTTGGTGATGTGTATGCTTTCAATACCGCTGGAACTATGACAAAGTATCATGAGCTTGTAATCAGCTTCCCATCATCAAACGGCGGATACACCCAACTTTGCAAATCCGAAAACGCAGAATGTCTGCTTGAAGCGATGCAGCACATATTTGAACACATGGGTAAAGTACCGAGAAGAATATTGTTTGATAATATGTCCAGCGCGGTTACAAAAATTCTTCCCAAACGTGAGCGTAGGCTCGCTGACACTTTTTCAAGATTCACACTTCACCATAAATTTGAAGCTGTATTTTGCAATCCCAATAAGGGCAACGAAAAAGGCAGTGTCGAGAACAAGGTCGGTTACAAACGCCGTAATTTCTTTGTTCCTGTGCCCACCATTGTTGATTTAGAGCAGTTTAACAGAGAACTTCTGAACCGCTGTGATGATGACATGAAACGTGAGCATTACCGCAAACAGGAACTGATTTGTGACTTGTTAAAGGAAGATATCAAGTCCATGCTGCCGCTGCCGAAAGAACTGTTTAAAGTTACCCGCCTCATCAAAGGCAAAACGGATAATTACAGCTTTGTACCCTTTGAAAACAACAAATATTCTACTGCCCCTGAGTATCATCGATGCGAGGTATGGATTGAGATAGGTGCCGAGGAAATACGCATCTTAAATGATAAATACGAGGAAATTGTTATTCATAAACGCCGATATAATCAGGAATCCGAGCCAATTGTGGATTGGCTAAAATATCTAAATGCAATTGGAAGAAAACCAAATGCATTTAAATATACAGCTTTTTTCAAAAGCTTACCCATTGTGTGGCAGGATTTTTTCAGACAAGCGGATTATGATGACCAGAAGCAAATGCTGAATGTTTTAACACCAATCATTTTGGATAACAAGCTTGACGAAGCCACGATTGCAATGGAGATAGGTGATATCAGCAATACAGATGAATTTCTGCTTACATACCGCAGTTTGACAGAACCTCCAAAACCAAAAGAGATAATCACCCAAAATACACCACTTCAAGAACCTTACAAGAGTGATTTGACCGTTTATGGTGACCTGATTGGGGGTGATGAATAATGGAGGATATGCTTTACAAAGCCTGTCAGAATCTCCATTTCGGGAGCAATATTGTCGATAACGCAAAGACCATTAAAAAGAGCAACCATCTTGAATTTTTGCTTGAACTATTTACTCTCGAACTTGAATACAGGGACATGAAACGCCGAAACGCATACATCAAACAAGCAAAATTTGATGTTATGAAAACCTTTGAGGACTATACTTTTGAGGATATAAAAATCCCGAAAAGCATTATACCGACTGAAATCATTAACTCCGATTTTATCGACAAAAAGGAAAATTTGATTCTCTATGGCAACGTAGGCAGTGGCAAAACCCATCTGGCAATCGCCGCCGGAATTGCCGCCTGCAACAATGGCAAGCGAGTTAAATTCCGCCGCACGGCAAGCCTGGTGAATGAGCTTGTTGAGGCAAAGAAGAATGGGACTTTGGCAAAACTGATGAAAAATCTTGAAAAATGTGACCTGCTGATTTGTGATGAATGGGGATATGTTCCTGTTGATACAAACGGCGCAAAGCTGTTGTTTGGTGTAATCGCAGACTGCTATGAACGTAAAAGCCTGATTATTACAACAAATTTGGAGTTTACAAAGTGGAACGAAGTATTTTATGATGAAAAACTCACGTCAGCTATTATCGATAGAATCATTCATCATAGCCATCTACTTGACTTTTCTAAACGAGATTCAAGAAGACTGCAAAATTCGCTTATTAAATTGAAATAACTATTTTTATTGATCACTCTTACCAGTTAGGGTGCTACACTTTTATACTTATTTTTGTTATATTTTTATATTGTAAAACACAGCGGTTTTCAGAACTCCTAATGGCGACGTTATTATGTATTTATAATTCCCGTTTGGCATCAAAAAATCAAAATTAAAGTTATGAGTTTCTCCATCCTCTAAAAAAGTCTGGTCAAAATACAAAACCTTATCAAAAGAAGTATTTCCGGAATTTGCATTGTCTGCCGACATTAATATTAAGCTTATCTCCAAAGGATAATATGGAGTTTGCGAAACAGGAGCTTCATCAAAATTAAAACTGTTTTTCAAAGATAAGGTATAGCTGATTTTTATTTCTCTGCCCTCAACAGTAACGCCGTTGCTATTGCAAAATACCGTTTGCGTACAAAGCAATGTTGCTATCGACACAATACATAATAATCTCTTGAACATATCAAATCCCTCTCCTGTTTTTCATTTAATATTTGTAAAAATAAATTCCAGACTTAAAGGCTTTAAGCTTATCATATTATCCAATAGCCAAACCCGCACTTCATCAAAATCGGTACTTTCATCATTCCCCCAGACATTTTCAAAATCCAAAACGCATCCTTTTTCAGCAGATATTGTTTGAAGCCATATATCAACAAGCAAACCGTTTTTGTATTTGCCTGCCGCAAGCTTTGCATTGGTCAAGTTAATAGGCATCGAAGCTTTCACATCTCCATTTTCATAAAGAAGATTTCCAAAATTCACCTTGATTTCATTTGGCTTTGAAGCAAATCCATTTCCATTGTCAAACCAAAGCTCAATGTAATAGGTTCCTTCCGTTTCTATCGAATGTGCAGTGTCCTCCGAATTTTTATACAATCCTATTAAAGGAACTTTAAGCCTTCCCACTCCGTCAAGAATGCCTTCGTTATACGCAATTATACTCTTACTGTTATCTTTAATGATATAAGCAATACTTTTGTTTTCAGTATTATATGCAATGTTGTATTCTGTCCCTAAAAGGGCATTTTTAGAAAAGTTGTTACTTGCCGGGGCATCCGCATTCATATCTAAAATCGTTAGCTTATATGCTGTTTTATTATCAATTATTTTATAAACTGAATTCTCATAATACACAGAAGGATTGCTTGAATTTTCATAGCTTAATGGTACGATTTTCTTTGCAAACAAAACTTTGTTCAAATCAATTTTAATCAACGGTCTAACGCCAATGTATGTAATGTCAACATAAGTGCCATTTAAATCAATAGAGCCGTCAGAATTTACGAACATGGCTTTGTCAAAGCGTTCACCACTTGACTTAAGCCACCACTGTTCATATTCGCCTTCCTTAAAGATATAATTTATGCTTCTCAAATAGTCAGTATTTTTTGCAATTCTTGAAGTATTTGCACCATTGTCTGCGGAGAATCCATATTCCTCATTAATCGCCTCTTCCTCCGAAAGCAAAAGCACCTTATCCATTGTAAAACCACTTTTCCCGCTTGTCAGGGAAACCAAAAGTGCTTCCTTTTCAACTTCGGAAAACGCATTATCGGCAAAATTATAATTTAGCCATTCACGAATACTGCTTCTGCACCATTCCGTGCATTCCCAATCGGTATTATACGGAACTCCGTACAATATGTCTTCTGATATTAAAGTAAGCTTCCCTTCATTACTGGATAATACCCTCCATTTTATTGGTTCGATTTTATAATACCATTCTTCTGCATGCTCTTCACGAGCATTAATTTCATTGTAAGTATAGTTGACTACATTTTCGGCAACATAATCCTCACCCAAAATCAATCCGTCAGTTGCAGTTATTCTGCTTTGAGGATATTTCCCGAAATAAACAATGTCACTTGTTTTTATACCGAAGCTCTCCTTGTTATTAAAAGAAAGCAAGCCGGAAAATGAATTTCCGCTTTGTGTTGTTATTGTAAACTTATAATCGGTATTGGTTTGATTAAGCTGGAATTCAAATTTGAAATTACCATCAATATCTGTTTTTGTCTGGTTAAAATACACTATGCTGTCAAAGGTTTGGGAATTATCGTTTATGTCCTGTACAACCAAGCTTATATCCGATAGTGTGCCTCGACACAGCTCACCCTCTATAACAACATTATTATCTGTAAGAGAAATATTTTTGAATAAAACATAGCTTTGACATTCATAAACATATTCATCATACAAGCCTTCGCCCGTAATAATATCATTATAAGCGGTAGCAAAAATAGATGCTGCAAAAAATGTTTGAAGCAAAAGACAACTTAAAAACATCAGAAAAAATTTTTTCAAGCTTCTCACACACTTTCAAAAGATTTATCATGCTATAAGTTTAGCACTATATAACTAATTCCACAAGTCCATTTTTTGTAGCTGTTTTGCTTATTTATTGACAAAAATGGTATTATTAATTATAATGAAATCAATAAGTATCGCCGAATAAAAGAGAATAAGAGATATAGATTTTCTTACTTGAAAATTTGAAAGGAAAACAATCCATGTTAATAATAATATTCGTTTTCTTGTTAATCGCCTTAATATTTTTGGCTCGTAATTTTCGTTATGGTTTTTCAGCACCATTTGTATTCTATACTTTAGGAATTGTCCTGTTGCTTTGCTCAACTGCAATTTATGTAACAAAGTTCTCGAATTATATTACTGCTTCAAATATTGATGAGATTTTCTATTCGTTTTTTTCGGTTTTCTCATTGAGGATTTCAATCCTTTCTCTAATTACAAATATATCAATAGCTCTTATAATGGGTTCGTCCGTAATGTTTTTATATAATCTGGCGAAAAAACCAAGTATTGCTTATTTATGGCTTCTCGTTCCAATTGCGTTTTATCTTGTTATAAATGATTATAACTTCTGTATAAATTTGTTTGTTTACGAGCAGGCTTCCGAGATTAACAAACAGTTTGTTGACAAGCTTGTTTCAGTTATTAACGTTTATAACCTTGTCTCCATAACAGCTTATATTCTAATGCCTCTTATAGCATTGTATTATAACAAACAGAGAATTGTATATCCGGCAAAAAAAGCTAAGCACTCGTTCTATATGACATCTATGTTTTTAATGGATATATTTGTTCTTCAATTCTTCCTAATGATGCCTTGCAGTGTAATAAATGTTGAAAATATTTCTCTGCTTAAAATTCCAAAGCAGTATTTCGACTTAAACGTGTATAAGCCATATGCTTTGATAGCTCTTTTGGTTTCGGTGCCAATATTGATTTACAACACTGATTTTCTTGCTTCATTTATCGTACGGACTTCCGACATTGCAAAAAAAAATATGGTAATAAATCAAAATACAAAGCTTTTATTTCACACTTACAAAAACCAGTTTTTATCAATTAAAAATATGATTTTAATTGCAAGAGAAAATTTTAATACAAACCCGGATTTCACCTTAAACCTTATGGACAAGATTCAAGAAAGTTCACAATCGTCAATGTCAAAAATAACTACCATAATCGAATGTCTTGGCAATTTTGATGTTATGGCATCATACGAAAAAGTAGAGGATTTGATAAATGAGACTTTAAGCGAAATATACATACCTAACGAAATAAAAATTGTGAAAATAATAGAAAAAGATATGGGCAATATGAAAATATCCAAGATGCACTTTATTACAATGCTTGAGAACATAATAAATAATGCCGTTGAAGCACTTGTAAACAGTGAGCAAAAAAGTCCTGAAATCAAAATCGAAGCCTTCAAGGAAAATAATTATGAAAACATTGTGATAATGGATAATGGCACAGGTATTAACAAAAATGACATAAACAAAATATTTTCTCCTTTTTATTCCACAAAATCAGGTTCAAACAACTACGGGCTGGGTTTAACTTATGTCAAAAAGGTTGTAGATGCACACCACGGAAGAATTTACATAGAGAGCATTCCCAACAAATATACAATTTTTCAAATTCTTATACCTAAAACAAACAAGAAAAGAGAAAGGAAATAATTATGGACAAAATAAGAGTTGCAATGTGCGATGACAATGAATATCTTTGTGATTGTTTTGAGTATGTTATAACACAAGCACATGATATTGATTTTATTACAAAGTGTTATAACAAAGCACAATGTATTAAAATGCTCGAAAGCGTTTCCATTGATATTCTTCTTCTAGATATCCAAATGGACACAGCAACAACCGGTCTTGAGCTGATACCAATCGTTAATCAAGTATCGCCCGAAACAAAGATAATTATGTTAACTGTTCACGAAGATAATGAATATATTTTCCAAGCTTTTTTAATGGGTGCTCAGGACTATTTCATTAAATCTCTGCCTATGGAAGAAATATTAGGCTCAATCCGTACCGTTTATAATAACACCTGTATATTAAGGCCTGCAATCGCTCAAAAAATACTTGAAGAATCCAAGAAAAACTCAACAAAACAAAGCGGAAATGTCATCGAAGGAGAATACAAAAAATCTCTACTTTTAATGCTTAATGTTATGACAAAGCTCTCAAATTCAGAATTCGAAATATTAAAGCTTTTATATTATGGAAAGTCAGTTAACGAAATAACACAAACAAGGTTTGTGTCGGAATCAACAATTCGTACTCATATTGGCAGAATCCTCAAAAAATTCGAGTACAGCAAAACAAAGGATTTGATTGAACATTTAAAGGACCTTGATATATTTTCTTTATTTGAAAATAACGAATAAAAAACAAAGATAATATTTTCACTTTCTTCGGGTTTGGGCTTGCCCATACTTTATAAGCTGTTTGTGGGTACAAAGGGGAAGCTTGCCGTCACAAAATGACGTAAGTCTTACGCCCTGCTGATTTCTCTGCCCGCCTGTGTTTTCAGATAAAAACTATAAAAACGCAGAAGAAAAAATAAAAATACCACCAGTGAAAGCACCGACGGCAAGCAATATCAAGTGATATTTTATATAGCTTATAACGATGGTGTAGATGATTTCAAGTATATCGTTTATGGGTTTTCAGTTAATTTCCCAAGCGACTGGGGACAATTATAACTTTCTCCAATAACCACCATAATCATGTAACGATAAAATTTTATCGTAATAGTTATTGTATTGGGTGTAATTGCAGTAATTGCTTTCTTGTAAACAGTTAATTTATCATTAATTTAGCTTATTAATAAAACAAAATTTCTAATTGCAATTTCTTCGGTTATAGATTCGGTTGCATTACTTCGCTTATTAATCTTTGTAATGTAAATATAGGATTAGGTCACGACAACCTTGTTCCAAATTGGGGCTGTTGACAAACCCCTGTATTTTTAGTAATAAAAAGCTTAAAAAATATTTCCGACCCAATTTGGAACAAAGTTATTAACGCCATTATTACCATATTGATTTTCTGATATATATAAAAGTCGCCTTCGGCAACTAATGTTCGCTGACGCTCACTTTTTTTAGGGGAAGACTTTTTATGAAACTCGGAACCTTACAACATAAATGTTGTAATTTCCTAACGTTATAAAAAAAGAACCTAACAAAGTAAGTTCTCATTATTATTTCTGCAAGCAATTTATAGTATTTTGAATTTCCTTTTGCACTTTTTAAATTCTATATCTCTCCATATTTCCAATAAAGGAATCAATCTTACATCATTCGACAGTCTTATTTTTTCAATCAAAAGCAAGATAAGCCCCCTATTCTTTCCTTTCAACTCAAATATCATACATGCATTCTTTGTGTCAAGTGCATTGAAAAATCCAGCTAAAAGCTCATTTGCATAGGTTTCTCTTTCTATTTCCCAACCTTTGTCAGTATAAACTATCATGAGCAGCCTAACACTATAATCAATCTCCATATACCAATTTTTAATCATCCAATCAATTCTATAGGTAATTTCCTCAATAGTCAAATTTCCGTAAAAGCCATATGACGGACATTCATTCAGCTTATGTTCAAATATTTTTTTATCTTTTGAGCCTTTTAGTATTTTAGCAAGGATACTGCGCCCGCCGGTTGCTATAATTTCATCTGCAGCACGCAATATAGCCTTTATTTATGCAATATCGAGGCTCGTTATATCTCCACTGTCCAAATTATATCTGACTCTTTGCTTTCTACTCATAAATCATACCTCCGCAACACTTTTTATATTTCTTGCCCTACCGCAGGGGCAGGGTTCGTTTCGTCCGACAGAAATACTTTGCTATATTAAGCTAAAGTATTACTTGAGTATATATTTTTTTCTTCTGCGTTATTATTTATATATTTTCAGTCTTACTATATTCAGTTATATTACGTTTTAAATTTTAAATGTCAAGAGTGTTAAAATTTAAATATCCAGACATTTAAATTTTAAATCTCAGACATATTTGTCAAGCCACATTTTAAGCCTCTGCAAATTGTTCTCATAATTGGCGCTTTCTGGAATACATTTATCTCTGTATTTTCTTGCCTCAACAGCCCATTCTTTAAATTCTTCCTCTGTTAGTGGATTAGTTTGGTATTTCATTCTCGAAAACATGGTCTTATATGCCCTATTATATACTTTCGCTGCTTCGTGATTAAATGCATGCGCCTGATAGTTTTTAACACTGCCAAGGTCACGGCAGGTTTTAGTCGACCCTTCAATTTTTCGTGTGCAGTAGTCCATTCTTGTGGTTTGAGGAACAAAATACTTTTCACAGTATTTACATTTTCTGAATTTTACATCATTTTTCAAAAAGTACGAAGCAAAATAATATATTATATCAAAAAAGTCATGAGGCGTTACCACATCAACAAAAACCATTTTACCCTCTGCTTTAACTGCTTTTAGTGTTACAGAATAAATCTTGGGTTCAAACAAAGTTGTACCTTTTTGTTTTTTCAGAAAAGCACTGTACTTCTCAACTGTAGAAAGCTTGCTATCATCGTCCATATCAAAACATGTTTCAAGCAAATCAAGACACATCTCTTGTAACTCACGAATGTCCTCCGAAATATGCGACAGGTATTTTACATTATCAATTTTCTTCGTTCTCTCATAAGCAATTATAATTTCACGGATATAGTCCGATATACTGTAAAAATATATGTGCTGTTTTTCTATAAAGTCTGCAAATCCTTTTAGTTTTTTAATATTTTCTCCAACCTCTTTACCGGACCGTATATCACGCAATATCTCCTGTGTTTGTATCATCATGTCATACACTTCGTTGAAATCACCGTAGATATACTCTATAAGGCTTTCCCCACGAAGCATAGTTGAAACCTTGCCGTTAATATTAAAATATTCTTTTTTGCCACTAATATAAGCTTCCATAAAAACACCTCTTGTTTAAATAATATCATAGGCAAACCAATCTGTCAAGATTTTGTAACATTTATTCGCAAATAAATCTATTGACATTTAATTCAATGGGTGTTATAATCAAATTAAAGATTTATCATTCACATGTTTTTATTAAATCTATTTTGGAGGTATTTCTCATGAAAGATAAAACATTAAAAATAAGAGTGTCATCAAAGGACTTAGCAGAAATAAAGCGTCGTGCCGAATTAGCAACATGTAATGTTTCCGCATATGTAACAACCGTATCATTGGGATATACTTTAGTTGTGGTCGATGAGACAAGAGAATTTCTGCACGAGCTTCGAAAAATAGGCTGCAATCTAAACCAGCTTACAATTTTGGCTCATCAGGGCAGAATAAGCTGTGTAAGCTTGGATGCTACCAAAGATGCGTTAAATCATGTCTATTCAGGATTTTTCAGCATCAATAAAAAAATCAGGAGGCAATATCATGTTTAATATTTTTAGCAAATACAAAAAGGGTTTTATAAATTTATTCGGCGGTTACAAAGATATTGTTACTGTTAAAGAACTATGCGAAATGCTTCATGTCGGGAAGAACACTGCTTATGAACTAATTCGTAGCGATACTATCAAATCTGTTAAAATTGGTCGCCAAATTAGAATATGCAAGAAGGATGTAGTCGCCTATTTGAAACGGACTCAGAATCAGTTTTAGACAGACTATTGACTTATACACCACGTTGCGCTAATATATATTTAAAGTGTTATCCGTGCGTGGTGTTTCAAAGGAGGGTAAAATTTTATGCCACGTAAGGCTAAAAGTACAAGAAGAGGAAACAAAGAAGGCACAATTTACCAGCGCAAGGACGGAACATGGTGCGGTCAAGTATTGCTTGGCTATAAACCTGACGGTAAGCCTAACCGAAAAACCTTTTACGGCAAAACAAGAGAAATTGTTGCGGAGAAAATAACAAATGTATCAAGTGATAATTTCAGGGGTATTGCATACATTGAGCCAAGCAACATGACATTTAAAGAATTGCTAAACGAATGGCTGTTTAAGTTCAAAAAGAGCGAGGTTGCAGCAAGAACGTTTGACTGGTATTTGAATATTGCAAAATATCATTTATATAATGAACTTGGGCAAATTCCAATGAAAAAGCTAACGGCATATCACATTCAAAATCTAATTAACACAAAGCTTGGTAATGGGGTGAGCCACCGTACCGTCAAAGCAATTCGGGAAACAATTAATCAATGCTTAAAGCACGCCTGTGAAATGAATCTTTTGGGTGCTAACCCCGTTTCAGGCACTAAGTTACCTAAGAACCGTAAGCTTACCGATGACAGCGTAAAGGCAATTCCTGTGGAGCTTCGCAAAAAGCTGTTGGATGCGCTTGAAACGGATGCAACAATGAAAGCTATGGTTACAGTTTTGATGTTTACTGGTATGAGGGTCGGTGAATTACTTGGGTTACCATGGAAAAACGTTGATTTCAAAAAATGCATGATAACAATCGACAGAGCAATCACACAAAGCCCCGAATTTGATGATGAGGGCAATTTGCAATCTTGTCCTACGATAATCTCAACAACTAAGACTTACAGCAGTACACGCAAATTTAAAGTGTCGGGTGTAGTGATTGATACATTAGCGCAATGGAAAGCATTGCAACAGAAGAAAAATGTATTTCTTGTGGCAGATAATGCGGTAGTTTTCCCGAACAAGGATGGTAAAACAAGAACATATAGTGGTTTCCGAACGATTTACGTGAGATTTTTAGAAAAGAATGGCTTCGACTTTCGTCATCTTAATCCACACTGCTATCGTCATACCTTTGCAACGATGCTGTTGGAATCAGGCGTAAATCCACGAATTGTCCAAAAACTGCTCGGTCACAAAAACATACAAATTACGCTCGATACATACAGCCATGTTTTAACAGAGGTTTTTGACGAAGTAGCGGATACCGTAGGCGATATTTATACCGCAACGGTTTCGGGCGACTACAAAGAAAAGATCATAAAGTTGACTGATAAAAAAGCGGTGAATGACTGAACTTTGAGTCCAATCGGATTTACTGCAATTTTACTGCAAATGACTTAAAATATGATAACAAAAGAAGGTAAAAGACGGTAAATGGAGCAGAGCAAATCAGGACATATAAAAACCGCTCAAAACCAGCAATAATGCGGTTTCAAGCGGTTTCCATAGTGGTGACCCATCCGCGATTCGAACGCGGGACACCTTGATTAAAAGTCCAACTTTTTATGTTTTATGCAGTGTTATATGGATGTATGTTTTATTATACCAGATTGCCTTCAACCCTTAAAACCACTGAGTTTCCGACCACTTTGCATAGTGAATCTCTACAAACCCTTGATATCACTGACGGCACAGATTTTGCAGAAATGTTAGAAAAGCGTTAGAAAAAAATATGAGATTAGCCTACTGTTGATAATAAAAAAATTGTTCTATTATACAAGACTATGCTGGGCATTAAAGTCAAATGTATTTCGTAAACAAAAAATCAAAGCATCAAATTTCCCATCAGTTCAACTGCTTTTTCAGAAATTATATAGCCTGCTTCCGGTTCCAAAAAGCTTGTACTTCCCAGCTTTGATTCATACACATCAGGCAAAAA
>Ga0209800_10001533_pt1 | contig 23542 bp, 21 predicted proteins | sample Higcelweek8metaG_FD_187174 | JGI IMG/M metagenome (GOLD analysis project Ga0209800, IMG submission 187174) | Freshwater pond sediment microbial communities from the University of Edinburgh, under environmental carbon perturbations - High... | ecosystem: Environmental > Aquatic > Freshwater >...
ATAATATGCTTCGCTACTACCACATTACTGTTTTCACTTACAACATCATATCCACGATCTTTGCTTCCATCATCCACTACGACAATATTATTGAAACCCTTTTTGTTTAAGGATTTTATGACACCTAGAATCATATTCTCGTCATTGTAGAGAGGAATAATTATGTAAACCTGAGACTTATTCATTATTGCAGATTATACCGCATCTGCTTCACTATTGCCTAGACAAAACATCCCCCCATTTCTTAATTGACTTAGTTTTTATTGTCTACTATCATATTTCCAGTACTTATATAATATAAACTCAGTACCATAACACAGATGATTTCTGCAATTCTCGCACTTACACCAATGTTGTTACCATTGGCATGCATCATTCTTATTGCGATTTTCTATGCTCTTGTATTTAGGAAAAAGTTGTTGCAAACTTATTTTCTGTCAGTTGTGACAATAATCTTCATACTATTTCTTTGTGGTATCTTAAATTTCAAGGGATCACTTTTATTAGGATATGTAATTATCATTGCTTTTTCTTTATTTGCCCTTGGATTTTCCATACGCGCGTTTATAAAAAACAGGAAAAGCATTAAAGATATTTCACTGATTCTAGGACTCTTGATTTTTGGTTCATTTATTATTCTGGCACTTTTCCTTAATTACCGCAGAATGTTCACGAATTGGGATGAATTTAGTCATTGGGGAGTTGTAGTCAAAAGTATGTATACATATGATGCCCTCGGAACTTATAAGGATGCTATCCTCCTGTTTAAGGCCTATCTTCCTGGCGCTTCTCTTTTTCAATACTTCTGGGTACGCCCATTTCCACAATTCACGGAATTCTTGACAGTAATCGCTTCAAATGTAATTTTCTTCTCCATCCTAGCCAATTTCATAAAGACTATAAATTGGAGAACAATCCTGTGCACAATTACAGCCCTCTTCATCCCATTGCTTATGGGAACCCATTTCTATACCTCTTTATATGTTGACTGTCTGATGGGAATTCTACTCGCCTCTTCCTTAATCTCTTACTACTATTATCGATATGAAAAATCTTTTTATGGGATACTAATAGTTTGCATTTTCCTTGGAATTCTTACCCTCATAAAAGACATGGGGTTTATTTTTGCTGGAATCGCATTCATGATAATGTTTTTTGATAGCATATTTTTTAGAAGAAGTTCAATACAGAAGTATCTTATATCCAATGGAAGTTTCGTGAAGAAAATAAAAAAGATATTGACTCTCTTATTACCATTAATTGTAATTTTAAGCCTTCAATTACTTTGGAGAATTCATATGGCTAAAGCGGGCATCACATCTCCATGGCTCACGACTTCTCTGAGAGATGTCGTTGGCAACATTCTCAACAATAATTTGCTCCCATATCAATATGATGTTATCGCTCTTTTCAAGGATGCACTTGTAAATAAAAAAATCTGGCCGCTTGATTACTCATCCACAACAATTTTGACCTGGATTCTTATTACTGGTCTCCCTTTAATAGTATTCTTACGGAAAAAGGGAACAAGCATTAAGCGTCTTCTTTTCAGCTTTCTTGGAATCATCGCAGGAGGATTTATTTATACAGGCATCCTTTTCTTCTTTTATATATTTGCTATGGCACCATACGAATCCTCAATGTTATCTGGATATGCGAGATATATGTTCTCATATATCATAGGGATATTCTTTTATTATCTAATTTTCATAATTCTGAAAAATAAGAAGATTCTACGCAGTAAGATTATCCTTCAGAATTTCTTTAACTATTTTAAGCTAATCATAATTGCTGTTACTACAATTTGGATTTATGTATTTCTTTGGGAGAATACTACAAAACCAATAACAGAAGAAATCTTTAATGTGAGAAAATCTTCTCATGAAAGTATTGAAGAACGAGAGATATATTCACAATGCTTGATCTGGAAGCCATATCTTTCTGACCCTACGAAAAAGCCATATATTATAACTCAGTATGATTTTGGACTTATGAAACTAAAGCTAATGTATACCTTATATCCCACAAAAATTCATTGGATATCAGATTACTCAGTTGGGTTGAAACCTTATTATCCTGAACAAGACGATCCCTGGACAAAGATTGTTACACCAGAAGAATGGGGGAAATATGTAATAGCAAACTATGATCTAGTATATATATTTACCTATGATCAACTGTTTAAAGATACATATGGAAGATTCTTCGATGATGTTAAAGCTAACGGATTGTATCAAGTTACACTAGATAATGCTGGTATGTTAAGATTGGTTTCAATCCCCGTACCACAATAGGAGTACAATAATCACTAGCCTCTGTTATAAGCATCAATAACTTCATCAACCGATCCTTGTACCTGGAATACTCCATCCTTTAGGAAGACAGCTCTAGTACAGAATTCCTGAACTGAGCCAGCAGCATGTGTAACCAAAATAACCGTTTTCTTTTGTTCTTTGTAATTTCTAAAGACATCAAAACACTTCTTCTGGAATTCTACATCTCCAACTGCAAGTACTTCGTCTAATATATATATATCTGCATCTGCCATGATAGCAATTGAGAATGCTAATCTAACTTGCATCCCTGAGGAATAGTTCTTTAATGGCATATCCATGAATTTCTCTAATTCTGCAAATGCTACTATTTCATCATATTTCTTCTTTAGAAAATCTTTTGACATACCCAAGATAATTCCATTCAAAAAAACGTTTTCCTTGCCGGTTAACTGAGGATTAAAACCAACGCCGAGTTCAAGAAATGGAACAACCTTTCCCTGAACTTTTACAGATCCACTTGTAGGCTCGTATACTCCCGCCAAAATCTTAAGTAGTGTCGACTTCCCAGAGCCATTTCTTCCCATTATTCCAAGAAACTCGCCTTGGTATACATCGAGATCTATATCTCTTAAAACAGTAAATTGTTCTCCCTTAGGTTTGAAGATACGTAGTGGGTTCGCCAGAAATTCAACCAATGAATCATGGCGTTCATGAGGTAGGAAGAAGGATTTCTTTAGATTTTTTATTTGTATTATCGGTTTGTTTTCATCCATGATTAGAAAAATTCAGCTATTTTAGAAACCTTCTTTTTAAAGAATATTGTGCCTAATACTAAAACCAAGCAACAGACCAAGAATACAATTCCCAATTGCAAGAAGTCTTCAGTTCTTACCGCACCGCCTGTTATTAATCCTTTTCTTGCATAGGTAACAATTAAGGTTAGGGGATTAAGTACAATTATCTTCCTAAGATTCTCTGGCATCATATCCAAGGTATAATATATTGGAGTAGCCCAAAATATCAATTGTATAGCTACTTCAATCAGGTTATGAATATCCCGAAGTTTGATAAACATAATACTTAAGAACAAGCTGATGCCCATGGTCAGGACAAAAATGCAGATAATGGCCATCAAGAAAAGTAATAGCCCCACAAATGTAGGATGGATTGGAGTAAATATGCTAAATATAGCGAAAACAACCATATTAAATGCAAAATCCAAAAGAGCAATCGTTACTGCACTGTAAATAGTTATCTCTCTCGGGAACTTTGTTTTTAGAATTATTCCAGCCTTAGACATCAAGGAATCCATTCCCATCATAACAGCTTCACTAAAGAAGCTCATTATCATGATTCCTAACAGAAGCCCCATTTTGTAATCAGCGCCTAGGACAAATATGTTCGACCATATAACGTATATTACACTAAATGTGGCCAAGGGTTTAAGCACAATCCAAACGATTCCAAGGTATGAATTCTTGTATCTAAGTTGGAAATCTGTTTTTATAAATTCCTGTAGTAGTTCTATATAATTATTCATAGCTTTCTATAATATCATAATCAGGCACGAGATTAAAACTCTATCTAAATAGACGTTTCAGAAAGGTTATATACTTGTTTACATCACCACTCATTAGAAATTTGATCTTCTCTTTGAAACCTAATTTCATAAATCTATCAAATTGGCTGTTTCTTTTTAACATTTCTTTAACCTCAATATAGTAAGGAGACTTCTCAATCTTCTGCCAATATAAATCCGCATATGGTGCTTTCAGATTTTCCTTTAACCAAGGTTTAAGTACATAAGAAACAATCTTTGGTTGTACTTTTCCATTTAAGTAATTATCTCTTTCTTCTTCATTGCAAAAATCGTCAGTTTTTAGAACAGGAGCACTGTTAAAATAGTTCCATTCCCTTGGGAGAGGATAGGTTTCTTCTTCGTTATACAGAAGATTAAGAATATCTTGATCATGAGAGAAATAAATATTTGAAAGTAGTTTCTCAAGTTCACTTTGTTTTTCATCTAAATCAGTATCCTTAAGGTTAAAAACTAATACTCCAGAACTAAAATAGTTTTTAAGAGACTTGTTCTTAAGAAGATAATCCTTGTAATAGTTTAGTGCTTTTCCAGAATAATTTTCATAACTAATATGTTTCTCTCTCCATGGAACTTCATAGGTTATCGAATCAGGAGCTCCAGATATTTGTTTCTTTCCTAAGGGTAACTTTATCAGTTCTGCGATATCACCTAATATATACGAATCGGCATCCAGATACACAACTCTATTGAAATCTCTAAACAACTGGAATATGGCTAAACGATAGTAAGCAGCTTTACTAAGATGACGGGATTCATATGCAAAGGTGAATTGATCTCTCATATCTATGAATTCTATTGCGAATCTATCATCTGTCTTTATTAGGTTTAAGAAATTATCTTTATTCCTTATTCCTCCATCCAGTATGTAAATATGGTATTTTTCATTGCTTTCTGCGCTATCGATCATTGAAGAAATTGTTACCCATAGATGAGGTTCATAGTTAGCATCAGATGAAAGACAAATTGCTACGGAGTTTTGAGATTTCAATGAATTCATCTTACTTTTCTTCTCTCAAAGAAATTCCTAATGTTATATTTTGCAAGAATCTTTCTTATTGTCAAAAGAATCCCTTGTTGTTTAAATAGATATATTAATTTTAGTACTGGGTTTGATGGCTTGTTTCTCCAATAGCCATTGTTGTTCTTATCATTTTCCGAAGCTACCAACTTATCGCACAATCTCATGATTTTTTTGCATTCATCAAGTAGTTGTTTATTTTCGATACTCCCCTGTCTAAGTCTCTTCATGGAAGCATATATCTCTTCGATCATTCTCACTTTTTCTCTTTCCGCCTCTAATGACTTTGATGAAGAATATATCTGAGATAGCTGAAAGAATGGAGTTTCTACCGATAGTCTCATCATCCAATGATTCAAAAACTCCAAGTTTTGGTATTGCATAATACTAATATCATTTTTTACAAGAAACTCTCTTTTTAGTATCATCGTTTGTTGACGTTTTGATAATATAGACATACATATCGAAGAAAAGTCTCCTTCTTCTGCAATTATAAGATTCCGTCCTGTTAGGAGAATTTCTGTAAGAAGTAGTTCTATCAGATTTGGCCTAGAAATACTTTCACCTGCCGGAAAGATTACATATTCTCCAGATATGTTCTGAGATATTGGTTTCTCAGACGTTTTCTCTAAGAACTTGATCCGATTATCCGAATTGGTACTCAAATCGTCATTCTTTGCAATTAATAATTCCCAATTACTATGTGTTTGTTTCTTCATAGCGCGAATTATGGTGGTAATACTCTCTTTACTCTCTCCCATTGGTACCACTACAGAAACTTTTGTGTCTAAAATCTTCTTCTTATTCGCATTCAATATTTGCACCATCTTATTCTTTGCATACAAACTGGCTTCACTATATGGTGTCCCATTTAAGAATTTAACCATCTCCTTCTGAAAGTTATACTCCGTACCTTCCAGTGATTTCATTCTTTCCTTTGATATATTATTCATCATAGAAATCCAAAGAGGATTTCCCTCCGTAAGCACATTAGGATGTTTATTTGAATCTTGCCCCGCATGAATTCTCGTTTGTGTGAAAATCAAAGGTGCATGTACGAATTCAAACTTCTTCATTATTCTTCTCCACATATCATAATCTTGCGTACATCGTAACTTTAAGTCAAAATTCCCACACTGAGTAAAGGCTTTACGAGGTATCAGCATGGTAATCCCATTTATGCATCCCCTCAGCAGGCCATACTCAGGCTTTTGCTTTAATACATTATGGTTAAATCTGATTTTTTCAATAAGTTGTGATTCTTCATTTATCGTCTCATAATCACAAAACAGAACGACTTCCCTGTTCTTTAACTTTGATATATACTCAACACTCTTTTCAATCTTCTCAGGATAATAAACATCATCATGACTCAACCATGAGAAGTACTCCCCCTTCATCATATCTATCGCAAGATTTAATGCTGTTGCCACTCCGCCATTCTTTTTCGCGAAATATCTGATTCTCTTACCATATGATTTGCATATGGCATCTGTTTTCCCTTCATCCGTACTACCATCGTTGACTACTATGATTTCTAAATTGTTATATGTCTGTGCCAATGCGCTTTCAATTGCTTCTTTTACATAATTTGATCCATTATATACTGGAATGATAATACTAACCTTGGGATTAAAGTAATTGTTTTTCATTAGTTTTTACGACTGATTTTTGAAAATATTATTTTAAAAACTTTTTTTAATATCTTATACATAGTTAAAAAGAAGCCTTGCTCTTTTATTAGGGAAGGCAATCGTTTAAGTTTCTTAACTAAGGTATTTAACAGAGTCACATTTGCGAATAGCTTTGTATTCCCTTTTTCCATTAAGGCTTCCTCCGAAAACAAATTCTTGAAATATTCTCTTGTTACATAATATTTATAAGGCATAACAGCCTCTACCTCTCCCCATGAATAATCATAATGATGTTCGGCAATATTCTTACCATCATTACAATCGATGGTTAATATATTAAATGGGTATATTCCGATATTCCCCGGTAAGAATTGTTTCTTCCCATTACATTTCAAGTTGTATTTCTCTCTGAGGATTTTAGTTATTCTCTGAGGGATAGGATTGCTTGTAGCCAATGTACCAGTCACCGGATCTACAAATGTTTGGTCTTTATACGAATCTAACAGTTCTTTTATCAGAGTATTTCCTTTTGCAGCACCAAATATTCCTCCATGTACAACATCATTCTTTTCAAATGCAAAGAACGCGTTTCCTGCTCTAAGTTCCTCAATGTTATTGTTAAACTCTGTGTCCGTATCTACATATATACCACCCTCTTCGTAAATAATCTTAAATCTAAAGTAATCGGCAATGAATGCCCATTTCTTTGCATCATAAGCTTCCTTAACATATTGATTTTCAGACATATCGCAATTCTTTTCATTCCACATTACGATTTCATAATCTGGTGCATATTTCTTCCAAGATTCTATACATCGTTTATTAAGATCTGAAAGTTCTCCATCACCAAACCAAATATAATGTATCTTCTTCGGGATAAGCTCAAGTGAGAAAAGATCTCTAATATACTTTCCTTTAAGACCTTCTTTTATCAGAGGATTGTTCTTGAATATTTTTGCATTTTCATCAAAGAAAGATTTGAACTTTTCTATGAAGGCTGGGTAAACTTGCATTACATCCCAGATATGAACATAAATCGCAAAACCTATTTCATTCTTATATTTTTTATTGGATTTTAATAATAGATTTCTCCGGGCGTCAATAAATGATAAATTTCTAGCATCCTTTCTTTTACTAGACATAATTGATCCCTGCCTGTTCACTCTATAAAAATACAATGGCTCGTTAACTAACCCAATATTCTCTGCATAAGAAAAGTATGTTGGTGTTGCTTGCAAATCTTCATAGAATCCGTTTCCCCAACCAATTTTATCAAGTAATTCTCTTTTAAATAGTTTATTCCAAGCACTTGGAGGAATTCTTAGGGTAGAATTTTTGATTATTTCTCGGATATTTCTAAAATCTATATCTTCTGGCATTTCGTGATCTTTAATAACCGCCATGGTAGCGTTATCAACCAAATTGAATCCAGACATCACTATGTCATACCCTTGTACTATCTTTCTATATAGTTTCCCAAACATCTTAGGATCGACATAATCATCAGAATCGACATACCCCACGTATTTTCCTTTAACATGCCTTAGCCCTTCGTTCCTGGCGCTACCAAGCCCACCATTCGATTTGTTTATTAGTTTAATGAAAGAAGAACAACGATCTGAATATTTCTTAGCTATTTCTGCAGACGAATCCTTTGTTCCGTCATTAACAATTACAACCTCAAAGTTCATAAATGTTTGTTCTATTAAAGAATCAAGACATTTAGAAATATACTTTTCAACGTTATATACAGGAACAATTACCGAAACTTCAATATTATCACAAAAAGCCTCGTGCATTTTATTGACCAAAGCAATAGGAAAATATTCATATTCCCCATTCTTATAAAGGTGATAGATATTCCAATAGAAATTAATATCGCTTGAGTAATTCAAGAATTCTTCATTGCTTAAACTAGAGACACAATATTCTCTCAAAATATCTGATTCTAGCCTTTTTTCATCTCCTAATTTAAAGCTGTCCTGTTGACTATGAACCCTGGACTTCACCAAGACTTTTTTTACATGGAGAAATTTGGTGTGAGTAGCAAGAAGGAACCACATATAATAATCTTGTGTGCATCTCTTGTCTATCTGAAATTTCCCATATTTCTTAAATAGTGCTTTCGGTACAAGTAATGAACAGCCGTGAATATAAGAATCTGTTTCTAAAGCCAGAAAAACTCTCGGACACCTCGCAACTTTATCCGCCAACCTTATTTTCCTCAGCATTCTGACATTTGAATCCACCTCGCAGAAATCAGAAAAAACCACCGCCTCTGCATCTCCATCGCTGGCTAATATTTTAACTTCCTCTTCAACTTTTGTTGGGAAATAAAGATCATCATGACTTAACCATGAGAAATACTCACCTTCCATTTTTTCTATTCCATAATTCAAAGCTGTCGCAACACCACCATTCTCTTTGCGAAAATATCTTATTTTGTCCCCATATGATTTACATACTTCCTCTGTCTTACCATCATCAATACTCCCATCATTTACAACTACGATCTCTATGTTTTTGTATGTTTGAGCTAAGGCACTATCGATAGCCTCTCCGACATAGTTTGATCCATTGTAAACTGGAATTACAATACTAACCTTAGGATAGAAATTTTTGTTATTCATTATTTGTTTTATTAGCTTTAGATAAAGAAAGTTTTGATTTCACAAAACGAATTGGTTTTGTGATCTTCCAACTTAAACTGTTTTCAAGGTTCTTTATTATAGAATCCCTCTCTTCGATACTTTTCACTAGGTTATTATTTATCGAATAAAGACTTTCTTTTGAATGATATGCTCTTATCATAACACGATTATCGTCCTCTTCGTGTAAAACAACATAATGATATCCTTCAGAATTGAAAAAATCCATACATTTGATAGCACAAAACTCGGAGTGTATCTCAACATATAATACGGGTTTATATCTATGAATAGTTTTTCTTCCGCCTTCTAAGAACTCATACTCAGCACCTTCAATATCTATCTTTATAATATCTGGATGTAAAGACGTCTCTTTCACATAATTATCTAATGTCTTAGTTTCTACTTTTATTTCTTCGAAGTCACTTGGAAGTTGATCGTTGTGAAGCGTCGGGTGACTTTGATTTAATCTCGAAGTAGAGCTATGACCATTATCAATCTCTCTACTTATTGTCATAGTCATATTACCTTCTACGTTTGATAAAGCAACGGAGGAAATTAAAATTCTCGAGGACAAATCCTTATTCAAGCCTAGGTTCAGTTTTATTCTTTCTCTATTATAAGGATTCGGCTCAAAACCTACCACTTTCCCCTTTTTCCCAATCATTTTCGCAAATACCAAGCTACTGGCACCAATAAAAGTTCCAACATCAAATATCACTTTTCCTTCTGGATCGCTATTTTTGATATCTTCTATCATACGCACGTCTGTATTTCCATCTGGATATGCCGCAAGTCTGTACTTCGTATTTAGGTATAAACCAATGCCAGACAAATTCCCTTGCTTAAAACGAAATGGTTGAACAGGTTCTTTTGGAGAACTATCTTTCATAAATCTTCCTTATCGATTCAAATTTAGCTATTTCTTTCTTTTTCATAATACCCAAGCTTACAAACAAAGATTTCTTCATTTGTTCATAGGTTAGGAATCTTTCAAATACTTTATACCCTCTTTCTCCGATACTTTCTCTTTCTGTTCTTAAGATAATTCTCCTCAACAAACTTCCCATTTCATTTATATCCAAAGATTCACAAATGTACGCAGCTTTGTATTCTTCAAGCAATATTCTTGGGGATGCATAGTGTGGAGCGTGCATTAGTATTGGCTTTGCCGTTTTTAGATAACTTGTAAGTTTTGAAGGAAAAGATATACGACATGCTTTCTCAAATTTCTTATCAAACCAATATGGACAGTAAAGTAGATCTGCAGAAGCCAATTCATGCAATAATTCTTCTTGGTTCAGATATCCATTTATCTTTATATTTTTATGTTGTACATATTTCTCATCAAATGTCTTTCCAAATAACTCCAATTGGATTTTCTTTTCATTCAACTGCCAATCCATCTGATCTAAGGCCTTGATTAACACATCAAATTCCTCTGTCGCATACAATTGTCCTGCAAAGGCTATTTTGAAAATATTTTTTTTCTCTTTTGATTTTGTTTGCACCCGTCCAGCTTCAAGCCCAGGGACATTGGTAACACATTTCGCAGAATATTCTCTTTCAAACACATTAGACATACCCCAGGACATCGAGGCAAATTTGCGGGCATGCTTCGCAACTTCTGCAAATTCAAGCATATTAATCATTGATGAAATCTTATCGAAGCCATAATCTCTTAGCCACCATTCTAAGGGATCCCAACATTGAGCAACATATGGGATGCCAATACCTTTTGATACCTTCCTAGTTAACCTTGTTAACGTCTGTCCTTGAATCAATGAGAATACAATATCTACACGTTCAGCCTTGCCAAAGTCACTGATAGTTTTCGCAATCTTCGGTATATCGAAAATCGCAATTTTATTATTCATAATAAAAGATCGTATCTCCCCTATGGCAGAACGTTTTGAACTTTTTGTAGGAATATTCCAATATTCTCTTGGCTTTGGGATTTTAAGAAATTTAATTCGTGAGCTTTTATCTTCAGGTATTTCGAAATTAAGCGACGGTTCTCCAACTAGGCTTATCGATACCTCATGCCCCTCTTCAAGAAGGAAATCACACCATTTATTAACTATTATTCCTGCCGTGAAGTTAGTGCATGGTGGTATGTCTGTTAAGAATAGTATTTTCATAGTTTTATTTTTTCCCTTGTTTTCTACTTAGAATTTCTTTATATAAATTAATGATTTTTTTATTATAATCATGGATAGAATAGTTTTCCTCTGCAAGCTTTCTACCGATGATTCCTCTTCTCTTACACTCTTCTGGAGAATCAACAAACTTATTAACGGCTTTTACAAAAGAATCTGTATCTCCTTTTCTCAAACTTACGCCAAACTTTGGAGCAAATGTTACGCTGGGTAATGCCGTTCCTTCAAATACAATTACTGGTAGTGAGCAGGCCATTGATTCAATCGCCATCATTCCAAAAGCTTCTGCCACAGAAGGCATTAAGAATAAATCTGCAGAAGAGTATAGATCCACAAGGAGCTCATTATCATTTACCCAATCATATTCTATAACTTGATACTTATCTTTAAATTCATCCAATAATCCAGTTCTGCCCACAGTTATCATTGTAATTGGTTTACTTGTTTTCAACTTTTTCAGCATATCTATAATATATGGGAGCCCTTTCCACTCTTGATCATCTTGTCTAAACATGATGGCAAAGTTTTCTTCTGGTATTCCATATCGCTGTCTTACTTCTTTTCTATTCTTTCTTTGTTTGAAAAGATCTAAATCTATTCCAAAAGGTATCAAATGTACATTCTTAAAGTGGGTTGTCAAAGTACTTCTCTTCACCATATCAAGCATCCATGGGGAAGCTACTACAATATCTATATCTATCTGCTTATATATCTCCTTTTTTAGACTCCATATTGTATGAGCATTGTCTTCATCTAATGGTGAATATCTATCTAAATGAGGACAATTTTCACAACCAGTCAACCATCCTTTGCAGTCAACTGGATGAACACAGTGTCCAGTCAAGGCCCAAGGATCATGCAATGTCCATACAGTAGGTTTACTTTGCGCCAGATCTTTAAATGTATATAACGACATAAAATGATTGAATATTAAATGATAGTGAACAATTTCTGCATCTTTAAATTCCTGCATTTCCTTTATATGCACTCCGAAAGGATAGAAAATTGATTGAAGTGATGTCCTTTTTTCTAAGGCTTTGCATTGCTCTCGGATAAAGTAACCCGCAGAGGTATCAACCATACTCACAACATTTGGATCTGTGCTTGCTTTTGACATAACAAGCTGCTTCGCCTCATGTCCCTTTTCATTAAGCATTTGTTGTAGATCATATCCATTAAATCTTCTACCTGCTAAATCATTGTCATTAACGTACAAAATCTTCATTTTTTACTGCTATATAATTTATGGTTTTAGTTTACTTTTTATATAAGAATTCAGTCTTGGGAATTTACTAATGAACATCTTGAAAAAACGAGTTATATGCAATTTTTCAGAGACTCTGTATAAGAACTTTAACACCTTCAAGAATATTTTTTTTAACATGAATTTTACTGGCGACTTTCTAGCCAACTTCTCTTCTAAGGATGCAATATATTGCTCTCTTTCATCCATATACTTATTAATTTCATTCAAAGTAATCAGGAACTCGTTCGCCAGCTTCTCTGTTTCTTTATTACTTGGATCTATTTTTAACATTTTTAGTTAATCAAATTTTATTCTTTTTAATCCATAATCCTCCCCCAGTATCATTTGGGAAAGAAGAGAATGATGGTAACAATAAATCGGAGTGCCTTCTGGTCATATAGTCATTCATCATAAGAACATTATACGTATTATTCCCATTGAGAAAAGCTCTCAAGAGATAATCTTCATTCCATGCCCAACCATCCTTAAGCCATTGTAATGGATATTCAAATCCATCGAATACATCATGGAAATGAATTATTACACTTGGCTTAATCTTAGGAAGAATATTAAACAGTTCATAGTTAACATCACTGTTAAATTTGGAAACATGAGTCGAATCAATAAATAGAATATCTCCACTTTGCAATTTTTCAAATACCTTAACTGAAACATCCTGAACTTTCTTAGGAATAACTTTATATCTCTTCTTATCACTCTCACTCATTCTGGACAATAATAACTCTGGATATGGTTCTACGAATGTAATCTCAATTTTGTTATTAAAGAATCTTTCATTAACATCCATCATAAGTGCAGAAGTAAACCCTGAACCAATTTCTATTATTCTCTTTGGCTTTATTTCTCTTATCATCCCAAACAATACTAAAGCATCCGTTATTGGGTATGAGCAATTTTTTATATAAAATCTGCTTTTACCATCTTCTTCAATTGGATAATCAAAATCTCCAAAGTACTTCTTAATTTTGTTAAATTGTCTCACCATTTCTGTATCTGAAAACCCTGGAATAGACTTTATAAATTCCTCTCGAGATTTCACTGCAACTTCTTCATAATCTTTCACGTCTTCAAGATTATGTACCGGTGAATAATAATGGCCATTAGGCCATCCCCAAGTTGCGCTCTTCCCCTTCAGAGATTTCTGAATTCGTTCATAAAATCTAATTCCTTTTCTATATGTTTTAGATACCAAACCAAGAATTCTACTCATCTTGAATTAACAATCTTTTATTAATTTAGTATTTCTTCCACACTGTTCTATTAATATATCCCGTATAACTCAAGATTATTCTTACAACTTTTGCCGAAACTTGATCTACATCATAATCATTTACTATGTGTGTTCTAAGATTCTGTCCTGTTACAACATTTATTGCATCTAATACACTCTCTGAATCCAGATTACTCATTATTATTGTACCCTCATCCATTCCCTCAGGTCTTTCATGAGCCTGTCTGACCGTAATAGCTGGAAAACCCAATAACGAGGATTCTTCTGTTACAGTACCACTATCAGAGATTACACAAAATGCATTTTTCTGTAGCTTATTATAATCCGCAAAACTCAAAGGCTTCATAACTCGTACTAGTGGATCAAACGTTACATCTCCAGCATCTATCTTCTTCTGTGTTCTAGGATGTGTAGAGAAGATTATTGATTTCCCATATTTTTTTGCTACCGCATTAATTGACTCAACCAATTCTTCGAAGTTCTTAGGATTATCAAGATTCTCTTCTCTATGAGTACTTAATAAAAAGTATTCCTTTGGCTTTACATCTAGCTTCTCAAGTACATCGCTATTTTCAATACTCTCATTATATTTTCCGAACACTTCCTTCATACTAGATCCTATTTTTAGTACAGTTTCAGCAGGAATTCCCTCTGCAACAAGATATCTTCTTGCATGTTCTGTTAAAGTCATATTTATATCACTTAGATGATCAACAATCTTCCTATTTATTTCTTCTGGAACTCTTTGATCAAAACATCTATTACCAGCTTCCATATGGAATACAGGAATCTTATTTCTCTTTGCAGATATTACTGACAAACATGAATTAGTATCACCATATATTAGCAATGCATCTGGTTTATGTTCTTTGAAAAGTTCATCCGACATCTTGATTACATTTCCGATAGTTTCTGCAGGATTTTCCCCAGCGGCATTCATAAATATATCTGGTTTTCTAATACCCATACCTTCAAAGAAGATTTCGTTTAGCTCATAATCATAATTTTGTCCGGTGTGAACAAGGATATGCTCAGTATATTTATCTAATTCTGGGATTACACAAGACATTTTTATAATCTCGGGTCGTGTACCAACGATTGTCATTACTTTCATTATTCTTGAAGAAACAATTTAAATTTTCATATCCTTAATCAAGTCCGGATACATATCTTTGTGGGATACTACCCAATCTCTCATTTCAGATACCATTTTGTCATAGCTTGGGACATTGAAATCATAACTTGCATCAGTTCTAAAGATTGTTTTTTTACTTTCAACACTATCATTAGGTTCAATTTTGATATCTTTGTCAAAATATTTCTTAAAAAGCTCTAAAAGGTCTCGTTTAGGTATAACTTCATTATTAACAACATGGTGTAATCCTACAAGATCATTTTTAATCGCAACTACCATTGCTTTGGCATATTCAATGGTAGTAATACCAGTCCATAATACCTTGGTATAACCTCCAGCAGTATCCTTTTGGTTCATAAACCATTGAAAAAGACCGATCCCATTTGGATTAACGTCTGGACCAACAATTGAAGTTCTCAAGGTGACACTTCTATCGTTAATTACTTCTCCCAATGCTTTGGATTGACCATAGAAATTGTTTGCATCTCTGAAACTGGTTTCATCGTAATTACCCTTATCCCCGCTGAAAACACAATCTGTACTGACATGAACAAATTTGTAGCTATGCTTTGCAGATAGTTCATCTAAATAATGGGGAAGGTAGCTATTCATTAATACAGCTAATGATTTATTATCTTCAGCTACCTTATTCAGGATTCCAGTGCAGTTTATAACTACATCAGGTTTTTGTTTCTCAATAATCTTTTCGACATCTTTCAAATTCTCTACTGCATCCCAAAACAGATCTGATTTTTTATCATCACGATTTGTACAAACAACCTCATAATCATGTTCTTCAAAATATGTCTTAACAACGTGCCCCAGCATTCCTTGAGCTCCAAGCAAAAGTATTTTCATTATTCTACCTCACCCATTTTAATTAAAAGTTTTACAGTTCCATCAACATCTAATCTTTCTGTGTCTCTAGAATTATATTCCTCCATTGTTTCGACTTTGGCATTTCCTTTCTCGAAATATTGCTCGTAGTTAAGACTTCTTTCATCCATACCTATTCTGAAATAATCTCCCATATCTTCCGCTCTTAACATTTCTTCTTTTGTTACAAGAGTCTCAAATTCTTTTTCTCCATGCCTTGTTCCAATTATCTTTGTATTTAGGGGGACACCTTTGTATTTACAAACTGCTTTAGCTAAAGTGTCAATTGTAGAAGCTGGAGCTTTTTGAATGAATAAGTCCCCGGGTTTTCCATGTTGGAAAGCGAATAGCACCAATTCGACGGCGTCATCTAATGTCATCATGAATCTAGTCATATTGGGATTTGTTAACGTCAACGGTTGGCCTTTAGAAATCAAATCATAGAAAAGAGGTATAACAGAACCTCTTGATCCCATGACATTCCCATACCTAGTTATACATACTATTGTTCCCTCTGCACCCGCGGTTCTTGCCTCTGCAACAGCAACTTTTTCCATTAATGCCTTACTCATTCCCATTGCATTTATAGGGTATGCTGCCTTATCTGTGCTTAAACAAATAACTTTTTTAACACCATTTGCAATTGCGGAGTTCAAAACATTTTCTGTTCCTAGGATGTTAGTTTTTACTGCTTCTATTGGGAAGAATTCACATGATGGCACCTGTTTCAATGCCGCTGCCTGAAATACGTAATCAACACCAGCCATTACATTGTCTACGGAATTCCTATCTCTTACATCTCCAATATAGAACTTAATTTTATTATTAGCATATTTCTTTCTCATATCATCCTGCTTCTTCTCATCTCTAGAAAAAATTCTTATTTCTTTAATCTCCGTATCTAAGAATCTTTTTAGTACTCTATTACCAAATGATCCTGTCCCACCTGTAATTAAGAGAATTTTATCTTTAAATATACTAGCTTCGTTTGTCATAGATTTCCTTGCTTTTAAATAATGTATTTCTACATAGTATAAACTACAGAGAGAATTCATTCAACCAGATTTTTTCACTATATCGACACATATCCATTTGTGCTACTATATATATAGTAAATTATCATCTTCTAAAATAATGTTTCTTTCAAAAAGGCTATTAAATATATTAGCTGTACCTTTGCTAGCAGTACTATTCAGTATTGTAGCTACAAAACCAGTTAATGCTGCAGAGTTCCATTTTAAGGATTACACCTTAAACCAGGATCAAACCGTAGCAGACGACCTCTACATCACTAATAGTTACACCGAAATCAATGGATTAGTCCAAGGAGATCTATTTGTAACAGCAACAGATATAAAAATAACCGGAACAATAACCGGAGATGTATACCTTGTAGGATCAAATATCACATTTACTGGAAATACATATGGTAACCTCTTAGCAGTTGGGAATGATATATCCATTCAAGGCATTATAAAGGCCAACGCATATACAATTGGTTCTTCAGTAAACTTCAGTGGAAATGTTGAGAAAGATTACGTAGATATTGCAATGAGAACTAATCTAACGGGCTCCGTTGGTGATGATGCAAGATTCATAACCAGTGATGGAACAATAGATACTTTAATACAAGGAGACCTAATAATTCTTGGAAGTAAGTACAGCCTACAAGAAGAAAAGGTAACAGGAAATATATATGACTCTTCTCGATTGGATGGTATAGCTAGGGAACAGGGAGTGATCTTAGATAATGAAACTGATGCACCAAGAACATACACATACAACTGGACAGATAAGCTATTTGGAGCTCTCTTTGCCTTCTGTAGCTTAAGTTTGGTTGGATATGTAATGATAGCTTCCGCACCTGTTAAAACTGGTAAGATAATGGCAAAGGTAACTGACAGCCCAAGAGATTTTGTCTTCAGTTTAATGATTGGTTTTGGCATCTTGGTTGTTACTCCATTAGTATTACTCCTTCTAAGTATCTCATTGGTTGGATTACCTCTCGCGTTCTTTGTATTCGGACTCATACTGTTCCTAACTGTATTCGGTAGGTTATGGGTAGAAACTGCATTAGGACAAGAGATATTACTTCTTTTGAAATCTGAAGGATACAGACCATTCAAATCTCTTGCAATTGGGAGATTGGTATCTGTATTAATAGGGTTAGTTCCATTTGTTGGCTTCTTCTATTCAGTAGTCCTAATGTCTACAGCAGTAGGCGCATTCGCAAGAATGAAGATAGAAGCATGGAACAAAGGGAAGAAGAAATAACGATTTTATGAGGACTGACCTAGGTCAGTCCTCCCCTCCTATCGAATGTCCTTTTTACAAATAGCCATCGGTATTTCTGGCTTGTTTTAGACGAGATTAATCCTGCTTCCACTGGGTTGCGTTTTACATATTCTATTACCTTATGTAAATCCCTATCGTCTTCAATTCTTCTCGCCTGAAACGGACCTTGAAAGAGGTGCCCTACTCTTCGGTATTTACGGTTAAAGTACATGACATATGATGTCATATATGCCCGCATAAATTTGGATATACCCTCTAAATCGTCTCTAAGCTTAATAACTAGGTGGAAATGGTTTGGCATGTAACAGTAGCATACAACTAACAATCTGTTCTCTTTAGCAAACCTGTACATTAAGCCTCTTAGGGCTATGTAATCTTTATTAGTACGAGATATTAAGGCCTTGTTATTGCCTCGGTTGTATATATGGTAAAAGTTCTCACTTCGATACAGTTTGATAACCTGGAGTTTCTTCATAAACCCAATGATAGCACCGGGGTATTAAATCTAAGTGAACCCCAGGACTGACCTAGGTCAGTCCTGGGATAAAATTTACTTAGCTAACATCTCATCTATAACTGCTTTGAATGAAGCATATGGATATGCACCTTCTATTAGCTTACCTGTTACATTCCCATCCTTGTCCAATGTCCCAACTACAAATCCAGGAGTCCCAGATACACCTGCAGCTTGTCCCGCAGTAAAATCTGCATCAACTCTGCCCTTGAATGTCTGATTAGTTACACAAGCATTGTATTTAGTCATATCAACACCAAGACCCTGAGCAACAGCATTAACAGCTGTCATATCTGCTGCTAAATATGCCTGGCTATGGAATTCTGCTAATTTCTCAGATCCTAATTGATCATATACACACTCACCTGCATATGCAGTGTTGTATGAGATCTCCCCATGGAAATCTAGAGGGAAATTTCTGAACACGAAAATTACCTGGTCTGAATTAACATAGTTAGTAACAATTTCACCCAATGTCTCTTCCTCAAAAGTCTCACAGTAAGGACATTGATAGTCGGTATACATAACTATTGCGACCTTTGCCTTATCTTTATTCCCCAGAAATGCACTCTCACCTATTGAAGTTGTAGCACTAGCATAGGTATCTGTACCAGCGACATCGGTATTGGTCGTATCATTAGTATTTGCAGTATCTTTAGTAGCTGCATTCTTATTCGCAAAAAATATTCCAAGTGCAATTATTACTCCTGCAATTATTATTGCTATTGGAATTGCAAATGTATCGAGGTTAATGACAACCTCTTTTGTCTCACTTTTCTTCGTTTCTGCCATGTATATATTAGGTCTCAAATTTAAGTAATCAATATTATACCATCTCATAGACAGAGACGTAAAAAATCAATATAATTGTTGTATGGAAGATATAAAAAAGAAAATACACATTAGTGATATTGTACTTTTTATTGTATTCCTTCTACTCTTGGCTTTCCCCGCATATCTTGCATATCAAGTATTGGTAGCAAATAATAAACCAACCACAGGACTTGAGCCTGAGCCAATTCCTGCTGAATTGGTAAATGCGCCACCATTTGAAGAAGAAGAAACCGTTGTTCCAACTGGTCCAAAGTATGTCGAGATTGTTAGAGAGTTTGAAGGGCAAACCGCATATATAGCGGTACCAACAAATATTGATACAGATAATCCACCTGCAATAATTTTGTACAGCCATGGATCCAATACCAGGGTCATCTCTGATATGTACGATCCTTTCATGATTGATCTACAAGGGTATGGGAAATATTTTGGTGAGCAGAATTTCATATTTGCAGCTTCTAATGAGCATGATGAAAACTGGGGAAATGCAGCATCAATAGCAGATATGCTCTTGCTTCAAGAATGGATTGAGTTTCATTACACAACAAATGGGAAAATATATTTGATTGGTTTTAGCATGGGTGGGTTACCTACAACGCATTTTGCTGTTAAATATCCAGAAAATATAGAAAAGATAGCTCTGTTAGCACCTACAACAAGGACATATGACTGGAAGCAGGCAGATGTAGATAAGATGGCAGATGTAGATATACAGATCTGGCATGGTACAAGTGATGTAAATATTGGATATTCTAACTCTGTTAATTTTGTAGCATATATGAAGAATCTTGGGAAAGATATTACCTTGGTTACACTCGAAGGAAAGACCCACTTTGATCTAGATACTGAATATATGGATCAGGTATTGGAATTCTTCCAAGCTGATTAAACTACCTTCAAGATTGTCTCTATCGCTTTCATTTCTTCATGTGAGTAGCTATTTCTCACACCATCCTCTGTATCACATGGCGTTCCTTCATATATCGGTTTAATATGCATATGATAATGCATGATCGTCTGACCTGCCTTCTCCCCATTATTCTGATTTATCAATATTGCTTCCGGGTGTAATTCTGCTTTAATTTTGTTAGCCATAGTTCTGGCAACTTTCATTACTTCACACAAAGTCTCTTCTGGAGCCTCATGAATATCTTTGTAATGTGTTTTGGGAACAACTAATAAATGTCCCTTACTCAAAGGTCGGATATCTAACCAAGCTATAACGGAATCATTTTCGTACAGTTTGTAACAAGGGATTTCTCCTTTTACAATTTTACAAAAGATACAATCATTCATACTAGTTTATTCCTCTATAACGATAGCCATAGCAGGGCATGCATCAAATGCTTGCCTTACTTTTTCTTGTAGTTCAGGATCAGTAATCTCTACACCCTGATATTCAGGTTTAACATCTACTACACCATCATCTCTCATTTCAAATACTTCAGGACATATAGCTACACATGATCCACATACTGCACATTTTGTCTTGTCTATAGATACTTTCATTACAGATATATTTAAAGATTAGATAGATACATTGTGGCAGATAACAATATATAGGTCAAATATTTTACATAACCCCCATCCAGGATATACACTATAAATAGAAATAAATTAAACCCATTCTCTATGACTCCAACACCCAAAGCACCACTCTCGATATTAGCATGTCAATCAGGATTAAGTTTTGCAAAGAGAATAGAAAAAGAATTAAAGAAAAAACATGGAGATGAAGTACACCTCATAGATTCAGAAGAAATGCATTTTGCAAGTACAGAACTAAAAACTGTAATCAATGAAAGCATCAGAGGAAAAGACGTATTCATAATTCAGGACTGCGAAAACCATACCGAGAGACAAAGTACTGATCAAAACCTAAGAGCCCTATATACCATGGTAGATGCATGTCGAAGATGTGATGCAGAAAGAATTACAACTGTTCTACCATCATACCCATATGCAAGACAAGATAAACAATCAGGAAGAGAAGGAATCACAGCTGCAAGAATAGCATATGAATTAGAAGGCGATGGAAGTGTAGATCATATAGTTACAATAGATTTACATAACTCTGCAATACAAGGATTCTTCAGAAGAGCAAAGATAGACAACCTAATGGGTGGATATGTATTAGTACCCGTATTAAAGAAGATGATTGATGACAAAGAAAATACAGTCATTATGCCTACTGATCTAGGAGGCGCAAAACGTGCCAATCACTATGCACAGACATTGAAAACAGATATAGCTTTTACATACAAGACTAGAAACTATTGCAAGGCAAATGTCGTAGATAACATATCCATCTTAGGAGATGTTAAAGGAAAAGATGTATATATTGTAGACGACATGATATGTACTGGAGGAACATTAGTAAAAGCATTAGAGGAAACCAAGAATATGGGAGCTCGAAAGGTTATTGCCGTATGTACCCACGCACTTTTCAATGGACCTGCAGTTGAAAGATTTCAAGAAGCATACGACAAAGGATATCTAGATTTAGTCATAGGGACAGATAGCACATATCATTCAAAAGAGTTTTTGAAATCTACCCCATGGTTTAAGGAAGTTTCAGTTGCAAGCTATTTTGCTGAAACAATAAGTAGAGTAAACCAAAGAAAATCCATAACCGATCTTTTTGATTAAACCGGTTTGTCCGGATTAGATACCTCATGTTTACCAAAGAATTCAATTGCTTGGCTCAATTCCTCTTTTCCCTTAGCATATTCTTCTAAGGAAATCTTTTGCTTCCATGCCTCATATGCTTGTAATACAGCAGTTGCTCCAGCCTTAGTTCCCATAGGATGAGAATGTACACCCGCACCCATTGTAGTTATGAAATCTTGAGTACCAATGGTATCTAGAAACTTTCCAATGAGTAGGGGATTTAAACCTCCAGAGATAATAGGGCACATCTTCTTTACAATTCTCCAATATCCTAAATTACTGTAATCCTCACCTTGCGATTCCTTCTGTATGGCTAACTGCAGATCAGTATCCTTCTCAGGTATCTCAGACCATATCTGTTTGAAGTAATCACCTTCAGAGTACAATTTCAATGCATGTTTTGCAGCCATGATATCTTCTTTGGGCGAGCCAGCCATTTTACCAATCCCTGCTGTACCAGTATGTATACCTGAAGCCCCTGCTAGTCTAGCAAATTTAGTTAATACTGGAACTGTATACCCTATTGGATTTTCATCCCTTGTAAATGCACCATGTCCTGCTCTGTGGAAGTGTAGGAATACATTTGGATACTTTCTTCTGATTGTTTGGATTGCCATCCATCCTGCGGTTATACCATCTACTAAAAAAGCATAGCTTCCAGGTTTCATCATGGATTGGATATAGTCGGCCTTTTTTATCATTGTATCGTAATCAGAAGAAGAGATATTGAAAGAGTGGACTTTGGTCTTACCTGTTTCCTGTTCTACTCGGTCCATTGCATGTCTCACATCTTGTACCATCTTGTCATATGGACAGAAGTCTTGATCTGCTTGTGGTTCATCATTTTTTACGAAGTCTCCACCACCTGACCAGAAATCATAACAAAGTTCTGCATATTCAGAAGAAGTTAGTCCAATTTTAGGTTTAATTATACTTCCAAATATTGGTCGTTCCTGAATATTTAAATATTTTCTCATATCATCAATGGTATATTCTGGGCCATCGTACTGTACTAACATTTGTGGGGGGAAATATACATCGAGTAATTTACAAACCTTTACACTTGCCATACCGAATATGTTTCCAGCGATGAAGGTCATAATGTTTTGAACATTGCCACCTCTATCAAAGATTCTCCATGGGTATGCTATCCATACTAAATTCTGGGATTCATCTATTCGGTAAACTAGGGCATCCAAACTTTCAGAGAATGCAGTCGCTGTTCCTATCTTTACAAATGATCCTGTAGAGGATTCTGCCGCCACTTCACTAGCGGTATCTTCTAATGTCCCCTCATATCCTTGCAACCTAAATACTGCCAACATATATTGGCCATTAAAAACATTAGGATTTCCTATCTGAATATATTCTTTTTGCATTTTGGG
>Ga0209800_10001534_pt1 | contig 23518 bp, 21 predicted proteins | sample Higcelweek8metaG_FD_187174 | JGI IMG/M metagenome (GOLD analysis project Ga0209800, IMG submission 187174) | Freshwater pond sediment microbial communities from the University of Edinburgh, under environmental carbon perturbations - High... | ecosystem: Environmental > Aquatic > Freshwater >...
GGCATAAATACCGCCCGCTCTGCCCGCGATCAAAAGCCGCCCAAGGCGAAGTACAAGGACAGACAAAGGGCGGGGCTGTACTGGGTACTGCCCCGCCTTTTGGCCGACGCAGTACGTAGCATGGGGCTGCTTTTCATCGCGGGAGCGCCCGTTTTCGGGGAAAACGGGCGGGTATGGTCAGAGGCTCCTCGTCATTCTCAAGGCCGCTTAGTCCAGCGCCAGCGTAGCCTTAGGGGTATTTCTTTTGTTTGCCTGTGATGCGCCTAATCGCGATTTTGTAAACGGCGGTGCGGTGGAAGGAGCGCGCGATCGCGGCGTCGAATTGGGCCAAGTGTTCCGGCGCGTATTTTTCGCACAATTGGTAGAGGGATGTGCGGCGCTCGGCGTCATCCGTCACCCGCGTCGCCGCGCCCGTGACAATGGCCGATTCGTATTCGGTCGAATATTTTTCCGGCACCACGCGCGTGGCGCCCACGCACACGAGGCACACGTGCGGGTTGTGCGCGATGTTGTCCAGTTTTTGCCCTTCGGGGGCGCAGTGAAAATACACCGCATCGCCCACCGCCACCGGGGAAACGGGGACGCCGTAGGGGGTGCCGTCGGCGTTGACCGTGCACAGGGTGGCATACTGGCATTTGGCCAGCACGGCGCGGGCAAACGCTTCGCTTTGTTCGCGGTCGGTGCGTCTCATATGTTCCGGAGTGTAAAGCCGTTCGCGCGGCTTGAAAATCAAAAATCTGCTGTCGCAAGACGGGGTGGGGCGGTTCTTTTTTGAATCGCTTGTCGCTTGAAAAAGCGCCTATGCTTTTCTTTCGGTATCTCCTTTCGGATGCCCTCCACGCCACAACTGACGACCCCGCCCCCTGTTGACACGCAGGCCTTTGATCCCGCGTCCGTCGCGCGTGCGGCGCTGGCTACGCGCTTGTTGTTTGTGTTTTTCGGCATCGCTACGGCGGCGTGGGCGCCCTTGGTACCCTTTCTCAAGGCGCGCATGGTTCTCGATGATCGCACGCTGGGCTTTTTTATTCCCTGCATCAGCATCGGTTCCATCCTTATGATGCCGCTGGGCTCTTTTTTGGTGGCGCGCTTTGGCTGCCGCCGCGTTTTGACGATAGGTTCCGTGTTGCTACTTTTGGCCTATATTCCCATCACTACGGTCTCATCCGCTTTCTGGCTGGCGCCCGTGCTGCTGTGCTACGGCCTGTGCACGGGACTGCTCAATATCGGCATAAATATTCAGGGCGTTTCCCTGCAAAAACAAACGGGCCGATCGATGCTTTCCGGTTTTCACGGTTGCTACAGCGCGGGCAGCATCATGGGGGCCGTCTTGGTGTCGCTCTTGTTGGGGTCGGGCATCAAGCCGCTGTGGGCGGTGCTGTGGATGGCCCTGGGATTGTTGCCGTTTATCGCGCTGGGAGGGCCGCGCTGCCTTTCCTCTGTGGACGCGCAAACCTCATCGCCGCGCTTTATCCGCCCCAAGGGCATTGTGTGGATTCTGAGTTTCTTCTGCCTCGTGCAATTCATGTGTGAGGCCTCTGTCGGCGACTGGAGCGCGGTATTCCTCATGCAGGAACGCGGCGTTGCTCCCGGACATGCGGGCTGGGGTTTTGCCGCCTTTGCCGCCGCTATGGCGTTCGGGCGACTCTTTGGCGACCGCTTTGTGCAGTCGCTGGGCACGGTGCGCGTTTTGGTGTGGGGGACATCGCTGGGGGCGCTCGCCTACGTTTTGGTTGCCGTTCTCCCGTGGGATTGGGCCGCGCTGGCGGGATTTGCCTGCTTCGGCCTTATTGTTTCCAACATTTCTCCCATCCTTTTCACCTTGGGCGCTCGCCAAGACAAGATGCCCCTGAGCGAGGCGTTGGCCTCTATCAACACTTTTGGCTATATCGGCTGCATCACCGGCCCGCTGCTCATCGGTATGGTGGCTCAATCTTCGTCGCTTTCCGTTTCCTACTGCGTCCTCGCGCTGGCTCTGCTCGCCGTGGCGTTTACGGCGCACCGCAAGTTTGGCTGAGCTTTCTTAAATCAGTTTTTGTGCGTTAAAATTTTGCGCAGGCCGATTAGAAATTCGCGGTTGCCGTCGCTGCCGGCGATGGGGGATTCGGTTTCACCAAAAAGTTCTGCGCCGGGGAGGTTTTGCAGGGCGAAGGATTTTACGTCTTCGAGGATACGCAGGCGCACGGCGTCGTCGCGAATAACGCCCTTGCCGCGGGAGACTTCTTCGCGCTGGGCTTCAAATTGAGGTTTTACGAGCGCCACGAGGTGTCCGCCCTCTGCAAGTTTTGTCCAGACGGGGCCCAGCACCATTTTGAGCGAAATGAAGGACAAGTCCATGACGATCACGTCGTAAGATTCGCGGGGCAGGGGCGCGCTGTCGATGGCGCGCGCGTTTACCTTTTCCAAATTGCATACGCGCGCATCGCCGCGCAGGCGGGCGTGCAGCTGGCCGTGGCCCACGTCCACGCAGGTGGCGTCGGCGGCGCCGCGTTGCAAGAGGCAGTCGGTGAACCCTCCGGTGGAGGCCCCCACGTCCAGCACATGGGCTTCCGCCGTTTCAAAGGGGAATTTCTCTAAAAAACCTTCCAGTTTTTCGCCGCCGCGACTCACAAAGCGCGGCGGTTTTTCAATCAAAAACGCGGTGTCTACGGGCAGCGTTTGCCCGGCTTTGGCCACCATGGTGTCGGGGCCCGTGCGAACTTTGCCCGCCAAAATCAGCGCGCGCGCCTGGGATCGGCTGTCGGCCAAGCCTTTTTCCACCAGCAATTCATCCGCCCGCATGCGCGCAATTTTTTCCATCTCCGCAATTTACCTGAACCATTCGTTCGACTCACGCCCATTTTTTGTGCGCGGCTTTCTCTGTGTTTTTTAAACGGCTTTTCGGCATGTGCATTTCTCCTTCGAAAACCTCTGTTATTCACATAAAAAAGCACCTATTTAGCCACTGATATTTAAATGAAAAAACACAAAAACATACTTAAAATTATAAAAACTCCATTTTGCAACTCCGTATTGTGAACAATTTTGTGAACAAAATGATGCGTTTTTGTGGGGGGAAACACTTGACAGGTGGGGGAATGTGGGGTGAAATGGGTTAAAAGGGAGGAGAAAACGCCCTTTCACACCGATTTATGGACCCGAACGCACATGGCTTTTATGTTGGCGAATTCCGGCACGCGCTGGACGCCAAGAATCGCCTGACTGTGCCCTCGAAATGGCGCTTCAACGGCGACGAGAGCGACACGGCGTATTTGGCCCTGCCCAATCCCAACGGGAGCGTCACGGTGTATCCGCCTGAGCAGGTTCAGCGATTGAAGGCCAAGATTGCGGAGGTCAGCATGTTGGGCGATCCGGTCCGCGTGCGCGCCCTCACCCGTATTTTCTCGGACGGCTGCCAGTTTGGCCCCGACAAGCAAGGCCGTATCGGCTTGCCGGAAAAACTCGTCAAGCATGCGGGCATTGCCAAAGAGGCCGTGCTGGCGGGCTTGGTGAACACTTTCACGATTTGGAGTCCCGAACGTTACGAGCGGTATCTCAAGGCCGAGGAGGACTCGGCCGCGTTGGCCGCCACCTTAAAAGACTTGGGCCTGTAATACAGACCTTCGTCCCCAACCGCCAATCCCATGCCGAAGACCACAGGACATTCCCACAGGACTTTGAAGGGCGTTTTCAAAAAAATCGCCGTTGCTTCCGGAGCCGACACGGCGGCCTTTGCCGACGAAACCGACGGCGGGGACTCCTTTCAATCCCACGAGCGCTCGTTCCACGAATTTCTCGACCTGCCCGCCTTCGAAGGTTTCCGCATGGAAGGCGCGACCAATTTCACAACCGACTTCGAAATTTTGCCGGAAAACAAATGACGCCATCCGGACATAAGCCCGTGCTGTTAAATGCAGCGACCGCCTTGCTGTTGGAAGGCGGTCGTGTGCGTTTTATGGACGCCACCTTCGGCGGCGGCGGGCACACGCGCGCGCTGTTGTCGGCGGGCGACGCCGTTTCGGTGGACGCGCTCGATCAGGATCCGGAAGCGGCCGCGCGCGCCCAGACGCTGGCCGCCGAGTTCGGCCCGCGCTTTCGTTTCTTTGACACCAATTTCCGCCTGCTCGACCGCGTGGAGCCGACCGACAAGCGCTATGACGGCATCCTGTTTGACTTGGGGGTTTCCTCCTTTCAGCTCGACACCGCCTCGCGCGGGTTTTCCTTCCGCACCGACGCCCCGGCCGACATGCGGCTAGACCCGCGCAAGGGCCTGAGCGCCGCCGACTTTTTGGAAACGGCCTCGCATGAAGACCTCGTGCGCGCCGTGCGCGACTTCGGCGAAGAACCCCGCTGGAAGCGCGTGGTGAAGGCCATTGAAGAGGCGCGCGGCACGGGCCGACTCGCCCGCACGCTTACGTTGGCCGCGCTGGTTGAAGAAGCCACGGGCCCCCACTATGGGCCGCGCCGCATCCATCCGGCCACAAAAGTTTTCCAAGGCCTGCGCATCGCGGTGAACGAAGAGCTCGCCGCCATTGAAGAAGCCTTGCCCAAGGCCTTCGCGCGCCTGTCGCCGGGCGGGCTGTTGGCCGTCATCACTTTTCACTCTCTGGAAGACCGCATCGTCAAGCGCTTTTGCAATCGCATGGCGGGTCGTCCGGAAGATTTCAGGGACAGCACCGCCCAGCAAGACCGCGTGGCCTTTGCCCAGCTGGTCTGGCGCCGTCCCTTGACCGCCGACGAATCGGAAATTTCTGAAAACCCGCGCAGCCGCTCCGCAAAATTGCGGGCACTGCGCAAATTGGAGGACGCTGCTTAAAGCACCCTATGTCTACCACCGTAAAAGTTTATCGTTCCGGCACGCCGCACGCCTTGCGTTTGGCCTGCTTCGCCGTGTCCATCCTGCTGTTCTGCGTGGTGGCGGGCGGCTCGTTTGGGCTCGTCTGGCTGCGGCAGGGCATCGCCCAGAGCGCGCAGTCCATCAAGGATTACGAGCGCGACTTGGGGGAGGCCCGCCGCATGCAGGCCCACCTGCAGGCCAAAATCGCGCAGGAGGAGCAGCCCGAGGTGCTCAAGCGCCGCACGAGCGCCACGCTGATGGTGCCGGACGGACGCCAGTATGTTTACGTCGCGCCCTCGCAGGTGCTGCGCACGCGGCCCGAGGTGCAGTTCCGCCCGATGGATTTCGGCTTTGAAATCGCCTACAACCCGGAAGCTTCCGCTGAGGCCGTCCGCAACGCCGTTCGTCCCAACTGATGCGCTGCGCCATTGTCAGTCAAAAAAGATACGTGCTCTTGGTGCTTACCGTGAGCGCGTTCTTTTTGTGCCTGACGGGGCGGCTGTATTATTTGCATGTGGTGAACGCCAAGGAGGCCTTGGACGTCGCCGAAAAGACGCGCCAGCGTTTTGAGCGAATTTCGTCGCGCCGCGGCAATATCACGGACGCGCGCGGCAACCTCATGGCCACCACTCGCACGGTGATGGAATTGGGCGTCGATCCGGAAATGATCTTGCCTTCCGATTTGGGACAAGGCGCTGACGCTTCCGGCAAGCCCTACGTCGACAAGGTTCCGATTCTCGCGGGTCTGCTGGCCATGAATCCCGACGTGTTGCGCCCGCTGCTCACCGAAAAATACCGCGAGGACGACCCCTCCGCGAAGGTGCGTTGGCGCAAACTCGTGGAGAAAATCGACGAGCCCACTTACGAAAAGGTGATGGCCCTCAATATCAAGGGCGTATACGGCAACCGCAAATTTGAGCGCGTGTACCCGGGCGACACGCTCGCCTCCCATGTGCTGGGCTATGTCAGCAAAGAAGGCATTCCCCAGATGGGCATTGAGCATTTCATGGACTTTTACCTGCGCGGGCAGGACGGTTGGCGTTTGTCGGAGCGCGACGGCCGACGCCGCGAGCTTGCGCAGTTCCGCAGCCGCGAGGTGGACCCCGCCGACGGTCTGAATGTCGAGCTCACCATCGACATGGCCTTGCAGAACATCGCCGAAAGCGAGCTGCGCCGCGTGGTCACCGATTTTGAGCCCAAGGGTGCGACCATCATCATCACCGATCCGAAAACCGGCTTTGTCCTTGCGCTGGCGAACTACCCGACGTTCGACCCCAACCACTATTGGGATTTCCCGATTGAGGCGCTCAAAAACCGCGCCGTCACCGACGTGTTTGAACCGGGCTCCACCTTCAAGATTGTCGCCTCTTCCGGTGCCATCAACGAGCATTTGGTGCGCCCCACGGACCGCTTCGACTGCGGCATTACCTCCGTCACCTACAAGGGGCGCGTGCTCAAGCTGCCCGCCGAGGCCCACCATTTGGGCGTTTTGGAAGTCAACCAGATTGTGTCCGAATCCTCCAACCGCGGCGCCGCGCAACTCGGCATGAAGCTGGGCGAACAGCGGCTGTACAATTACGCGGCGGCCTTTGGTTTCGGCACGCGCACGGGGCTGGGCAGCGCGATGGAATCTCCCGGCACTTTGCATCAGGTGAAGGACTGGGACGGACTGACCATCACGCGCCTGCCGATGGGCCACGCGATCAACGCCACGGCCCTTCAAGTGCATTTTGCCATGAGCGTCATCGCCAACCACGGCGTGCTCATGCAGCCGCAGCTGATCAAACGCGTCTACGACGCCGACGGCAAAACCCTTTTTAGCTACGACCCGCATGAACGCCGCCGCGTCATCACCGAGGAAAGCTCGCAGCTTATTTCCAAGATGCTCGTGAACGTCGTCGATCCCAAGGGCACGGCGCGCCGCGCGGCGCTGGTCGGCTACAAGGTGGCGGGCAAGACCGGCACCACCCAAAAGCTGATCGACGGCAAATATTCGAGCACCCACCACGTCGCCTCTTTCGTGGGTTATCTGCCCGCCGAGGACCCGCGCTTGGTCATCTCCGTCATCATCGACGACGCCCAGAGCAAGGGCGTGGCCTACGGCGGCCTCATTTCCGCTCCCGCTTTTCACAATGTCGCCATGCAGTCGGTGCAATACCTCGGCATTCAGCCCGAGGGCCAATACCGCAATATGCTGGCCTGGGAAAATAAAATTCAATGATCGGCTTTTCCAATTTACAGAATACCATCTGCATCAATCCGTTTCTCATGGCGCGTCGCATGGGGGCGGTGGCTTCCGGCGGCGGCGGCTTTATGCCCAACGCTCCGGAACTCTCCTCGCTGCTGAAAAATGCGGAAACCGTCGCCGTGCGCGGTCCTGCGAGCGTGAGCGTGTCGTGCCTGATTACCGACAGCCGCCGCGCGGTTCCCGGCGCGCTGTTTTTCGCCATCAAGGGCCAGCATACGACCGGTATGCATTATGTGGTTGAGGCCGTCAGCCGCGGGGCCGTCGCCGTTGTTTCGGAAGACCCGCAGCCTTCCGGCGTGCGTCAGGTGACGTGGGTGCAAGTGCCCAACACCCGCCGCGCCTTGGCCCAAATCTCGCGCCTTTTCTACCGCCATCCGGAAAACGACCTGAAAATTTTCGGCGTCACCGGCACCAACGGCAAAACCACGGTTTCCACGCTCCTGCAATATTTGTTGCGCGCCTGCGGCACGCACACGGGGCTGTTGGGCACCGTGCAATACGACCTTGGCCGCCGCACGCTGCCCGCCTACCGCACGACCCCCGAGTCGGTCGAGTTGTACGCCATGTTCGACCAAATGCGCGAGGCCGGCTGCAAGGCCGCCGTCATGGAAATCAGTTCGCACGCCATTGCGCAGGACCGCGTATACGGGTTGCCCGTTTCTGTGGCCGCCTTCACCAATCTCACGCAGGACCACCTCGACTATCATGGGACGTTGGAGTCCTATTTTGAGACCAAGGCGCAGCTCTTTACGGGCGGGGAGGGCAATGTGCCCGCGCAGGCCGTCATCAATGCGGACGACCCTTACGGTCGCCTGCTGTGCGAACGCCTGCCCGAAGGCGTGGTGTGCACCACCTACGGTCTGGGCGTCGGGGCCGATGTGCGCGCCGAGCATGTTTCTTTGAACGATCGGGGCAGTGTGTTTGACGTGGTGTGGCCCGAAGGCCGCCTGCAAGCCCACACCCATTTGCCCGGGCGTTACAATGTCTCCAACATCCTCGCCGCGCTGGCCATGGCCCGCGCGGGTGGGGCCGACATCGCGGCGCTGATTCCGTTGCTCGCCGATTTTGGCGGGGTTCCGGGCCGCATGGAGCGCGTCAGCGAAGGGCAGCCGTTTAATGTCTTTGTCGATTACGCCCACACCGACGACGCCCTGCACAACGCCCTGAGCATGTTGCGCGACATCACGCAGGGCCGTCTGCTGGTGGTGTTTGGCTGCGGGGGCAACCGCGACCGCGGCAAACGCGCCCGCATGGCCGCTGCCGTGCAGAAGTGGGCCGATTTTTCCTGGGTCACCGCCGACAATCCCCGCAAGGAGCCCTTGGGACAGATTTTTGACGACATGCGCGCGGGCGTATCCGCCCCTGACCGCGTGCGCTGGCTCGACGACCGCCGCGAAGCCATTGCCGCCGCGCTCGAAAACGCCTGCCCGGGGGACACCGTTCTCATTGCGGGCAAAGGCCATGAGACCTATCAGGAGTTCGCCGACACCATCATTCCTTTTGACGACCGCCAGGTCGCCCGCGAATTGCTGAGTTTACGCCTGCTGCGCCAGCACGGTTAATAAAAATTTACTTTTTTGTCCGATGACCCGATTTCCCGCACATGAGTTGGGCGGTTGGAGCGGCGGCGTATGGTCGCCGAAGCAACCCACATCGCCGATTCTCGGCTTTTCGAACGACTCGCGCTCGATCAAGCCCGGCGAGTGCTTTGTCGCCCTGTCCACCGACAAGCGCGACGGCCATGATTTTGTCGCCGACGCGGCCGCCCGCGGAGCCGTCGCGGCCATTGTGTCGCGCGCGGTGCCCGCGGCGCCCATTGCGCAGCTTATCGTCAATGATCCGCTCGAATCTTTCCAGCTTATCGCCAACGCCCACCGCGAGCGCTTTTTAAAGCCGGTCGTGGGCATCACGGGCAGCGCGGGCAAGACCTCCACCAAGGATTTGTTGCGCCGCATGTTGGGCGGGGACGCCGTGTGCGCCACGGCGGCCAATCTCAACAACCAAATCGGCGTGCCGCTTACGCTCTTGTCCATCGACCGCGAGGCGCATGCGTGCGCGGTGGTGGAGGCGGGCACCAACCATTTGGGCGAAATCCCGCGCCTGTCGTGGCTCATCGACCCGACGGTGTCCATCGTCACTTTGGTCGCCGCCGCCCATTTGCAATACCTCGGTTGCATCGAGGCCGTCGCCAAGGAGAAGGCGGCCCTCATCGAAAACACGCGTCCCAGCGGCATGGCCTTCGTTCCCGGACAGTGTCTGCAATTTGAGGCCTTTCGCCGTCCGTTCCCGTGCGGCGTGACGGTGGTGCGTCCGCAGGACGGGGCCAACTGCACGCAGTTGCCCGGTTCGCAAACTTGCCTGTATCGCGCCCGTTATGTCGAGGGCGAAACCCAGTTGGAACTGATTTCCCCCTCCGGCACCCGCGCCGTTTTCACTTTCGCCCCCGCCAGCGCGGGCATGATTTCCAACGTGGCGCTCGCCCTGTGCGCTTCGCGCCAGTTGGGCCGTTCTGACGTCGATTTGCAGGCGGCGCTGTCCGCGTGGAAGCCCTCTCCCATGCGCGGCGAAATTTACCGCCACGGCAAATCCCTTTACTATCTGGATTGCTACAACGCCAATCCGGCTTCGCTCACCGACGCGCTGGAAGCCTTTCAACTGCGCGCCGACGCGGGACTGCCGCGCCTGTACGTCATCGGCTCCATGGGCGAGCTGGGTGCGCAGGCTCCCGAGTTGCACCGCCGCGCGGTGGCGCAGGTGCGCCTGCGTCCGGAAGACCGCGTGGTGGCCGTCGGGCCCCATGCCGCGGACATCGCCGACGGGTTGATTGCCGCGGGCAATCCCTCCGCGCTCATTGAGCGCGCGGCCCAGCTCGAAGAGGCCCGCGCATGGGTGTCCGCCTTTGAAGGCGCGCTCTTTTTCAAGGGCTCGCGTTCCGTCGGTTTGGAACGCCTTTTGCCCGCCGAATTGTACGCTCAAATTTCCCACTAGCCATGCTTTACGAACTCGCCAATTTTGAGGAATATTTTGGTCCGCTGCGTCTATTTCGATACCTGTCCTTCCGCTGCGCGGGGGGGCTGATGACGGCATTGATTATCGGCTTTATCGTTGGGCCTTGGCTCATCGAGCGGTTGCGCCGTTTCAAAGTGGAGCAGGCTTTCCGCGACCAAAAAGAGGTGGGCAAACTCGCCGAACTGCACAACGGCAAGAAGGCCACTCCCACCATGGGCGGATGGATGATTTTCACGGCGGTCATGGGCGCTTCGCTCTTGTGGGCGCGCTGGAATTTGCTCGTGGGCGTCTCGTTGCTGGTTTACACGGGGCTTACGTTGATCGGCTTTGCCGACGACTATCTGAAAGTGACCAAGCGCAACAGCAAGGGCTTGCCGGGTCGCAAAAAGCTCGTCGGACAGCTGCTGCTCACCTTGGCGGCGGTGGGACTGCTTTACTGGTATCCTGACACGCGCCAAAACCTATTAGAATTGTGGGTGCCCTTCGTGGTCAATCCCGTGTGGATGTCCATGCCGTTGTGGTTTGTGATCGCGTTTTTCTTTATGGTCATGGCCGGGTCGAGCAACGCGCTCAATCTCACCGACGGGCTCGACGGTCTCGCCATCGGTTGCACCATTACCGCCACGCTCACCTTCGGCATCTTTGCGTATTGCGCGGGCAATGCCGTCATTTCCAACTATCTCTTTCTCAGTCATGTTCCCGGCAGCGGCGAACTCGCCGTCATCTGCACCACGGTGGTGGGCGCGGGGCTCGCCTTCCTGTGGTTCAACGCCCCCAAGGCCGACGTTTACATGGGCGACACGGGTTCGCTGGCGCTCGGCGGACTGATCGGGACGATCGCTTTTTTGGTGCATCAGCCGTTCACATTGGTTATTGTGGGAGGCGTTTTTGTGATGGAGGCCGTCTCCGTGCTGATGCAAGTCTTTTTCTTTAAACGCACGGGCAGGCGCATCTTTCGCATGGCCCCCTTGCACCATCATTTTGAATTGGGCGGTTGGAGCGAGACGAAGGTCGTCATCCGCTTCTGGATCCTCTCGCTGGCTTTCGCGCTGGCGGGGCTCGCCACGCTCAAGATTCGCTGATTTAACATCATGCAAGATCTTCCCGAAATCATTCGCCAGCACACACGGCGGCCTGTCGCCGTATTCGGCATGGGTGTCAGCGGGAAAGCCGTTCTTTCCTGCCTCGCAAACCACGGCGTGCGCTGCGTTTCCTACGACGAAAAGCCCGATTCCGTTTTCGGCGTGCGTCATATTTTCGGCGACCGCGAAGCCCTGCTGCACGACCTTGTTGTCTACAGTCCCGGCTTTACACAGGATCATCCGTGGCTAAAAGCCGCGCGCGCGGCCAATGTCCTGTGCTTGGGCGAGATGGATTTTGCCGCGCTGTTTTGGCACGGGGTCATTCTCGCCGTCACCGGCACCAACGGCAAGACCACCCTCACCGATTTTCTCGCGGCGGCGGTGCGTCGCAACGGCGGCGAAGCCGTGGCGGTTGGCAACATCGGACAGCCCCTTTCTTGCGTGCCCGAATTGTCGGAAAGCAAGGGTTCCGTGGCTGTGTGCGAAGTCAGTTCTTTTCAGGCGGAAGGGCTGCATTATTTTCGTCCGCAAGCCGTCTTATGGACCAATTTTGAGGAAGACCATCTCGACCGCTATCCCGATATGAAGACCTATTTCGCGGCCAAGTGGAATTTGGTCGAGCGTCTTGGCCGTCCGCGCTTGATTATCGGCGAACAGGTGGAGCAGTGGGCGCACAAGCTCGGCTACATTTTGCCGTCGTTTGCGCAGGTGGTGCGCCGCAGCGAGGGCGCGCATCTCATTCCGCCGGAGAGCTTCTTCACCACGTATCCTCAGCAGGAAAATTATCTTATTGCGCGCGCCTATTGGCTGTCCGAGGGCCTGCCTGTGTCCGTGCTCGAAGAAACCGCGCGGCGCTTCTCGCTGCGCAAGCATCGCTTGGCCAAAGTGGCCGATATTGACGGCACCGCTTTTTGGAACGACTCCAAGGGCACCAACTTCCACGCCGTCGAGGCGGCCCTGCGCACGTTTGACAAACCCGTCCTGTGGTTGGGCGGCGGCAAGTGTAAGGGCGGCGATTTGCGCGCCTTTGCCGCGCGGATCGCCCCGCAGGTCAAAGAGGCTTTTCTGATCGGCGACACGGGGCCGGAGCTTTTGGGCCATTTTCAGGCGCTGGGCAAAAAAGCCCGCCTTTTTTCCTCTTTGGAGGCCGCCACCGCCGCGGCCCATGCGACGGCCAAATCGGGTGATGTGGTGCTTTTTAGCCCCGGTTTTTCCAGTTTCGACATGTTCGCCAATTATGCGGAGCGCGGACTGTGTTTCGAAACTTACGTTTTGGGTTTGAAGCAGAGCGCTTCCCGTCGTTAAATAATGCCTTATAGAACCTTTCGTTTTTTTAGCTCATTCCACCAACCAAGTCATGAAACTCTCGAAACTCTCCATCACCTTCGCCCTTGTGGTGTCGGTTCATGTCGCCGTTCTCGGCTTTATCCTCCTGCAGCCCGGTTGCAAGAGTTCGCCGGAGCCGCTCGTTCCGGATAAAACCGTGACACCCAATCCCGAGCTGGCCAAGTTGCAGCCGCCCACTTCCACGGAAGAAAAGGCGCCGGAATTCCAGCAGCCGACCCGTCCCACCTGGACGGACACGGAAGAAGCCGCCGCCGTCAACGCCTCCGTCGCCGCCGGCGAACCGAAGGCGACTGCCGAAGCGCCCGCCGGAGCCGCCGCGGGTTCTTACACCATTGAACGCGGTGACAATCTTTCCAAGATCGCCAAGAAGCAGGGCGTCAGCCTCAAGGAGCTGATGCAGGCCAACGGTCTGACCTCTTCTTCCGTGCTCAAGATCGGCCAGACCCTCGTGGTCCCCGCTTCCTCCGGTGCGTCCGCCGCCGTGGCTCCCGCCGCCGGCGAAGCCGCCGCGTTGCCCGGCACCATTGAGTCCGCCCCCGGCGAAGCCGGCAAGCGCTCCACCTATGTCGTGCAAAAGGGAGACTCGCTCTCCAAGATCGCCGCGCGCCAGCACACCAGTGTCGCCACCTTGCAGCGCTTGAACAACCTTAAGGGCACCAACATCCGCTTGGGCCAGAAACTCGTCGTTCCCGGCGCCGCCGTTTCCGCGCCCGCCGTCGAAAAGGCCAGCGCCTCGGCGCCTGCGGCTCCCGCGGCCTCCGTGCCCGCCTCCGGCTCCACCTACAAGGTGGCCTCCGGCGACACCTTCGGCTCCATTGCCAAGAAGCACGGCGTCAAGCTGTCGGCTCTGACCGCCGCGAATCCGGGTGTTGACGCTCGCCGCCTCAAGGTTGGACAGAGCATCGTGTTGCCCGGCTCGGCTTCCGCGCCCGCTCCCTCGGTGGATGCGGTTGCGCCCACCACGGCCACGACCGCCGTTCCCGAAGCGCCCATCGTTCCCGAAGCGCCCGTGATCCCGGAATCCGCCGTGGTTCCCACCGCGACGACGGCCGTTCCCGAAGCGCCCGTGACGCAGGTTCCCGCCTCTGAGCTTTAGTTCAATCGTCGGCCTTTCTTGCGTTGACGAATGTTTCGCCGTGCCCGAGCCTTTTTCAAGGATCTCAGCGGCTCAAATCCCGTCTTAATCGTCGGGATTTGCGTCGCCGTTTTGACGATCTTTGGTCTGATCGTGCTGTCGAGCGCCGGACGTTCGTTGAACGCCGCCGATCCGTATTTTGCGTTGCGCAAGCAGCTGATTTGGCTGCCGCTGGCGCTGGGCATGGGTTTGGCCGCCGCATGGGTGGACTTGGAAAAATTGCGGCGGCTGGCCTGGCCTGTATTCATCGGCGCCGTCATTTTGTTGGTGCTGGTGAAAATCCCCTCCATCGGGCGCGAAGTCAACGGCGCGCGTCGCTGGCTTGATTTCGGCCCGATTCGCCTGCAGCCCTCCGAGTTTGCGAAGCTGGCGATGGTCTTTGCGCTCAGCCATTATCTGTGCCTGAACCAGCGCTATCTCAAGACGTTTTGGAAGGGGTTTTTTATTCCGCTGTGCATTCCCGGCTCGCTGGCCGCGCTCATCCTGCTTCAGCCGGACTTCGGCACGGCGGCGCTCACCGGGGTCGTGGGTTTTATCCTGCTGTATCTGGCGGGGGCTAGGCTCATTTATTTTCTCCCCATTTTTGGGGCGGTGGTGGTCGGGTTTTTTACCCTTGTTTTCTTCGACCCGGTGCGCTGGGCGCGCATCACCTCGTTTTGGAATGTCGAGGCCAACCGCGCGGGGACTGCCTACCAGCTTTATCAGGGCCTGCTCGCCTATGGCGTCGGCGGCGTTGACGGGGTGGGTCTCGGGCAGGGCCGCCAGCAAATGGCCTTTTTGCCGGAAGCGCACACCGACTTTATTCTGCCCATTATCGGCGAAGAACTCGGGATGGTTTCCACCGTGGGCATTGTGGCCGTGTTCCTGTTGCTGTTTCTCACGGTTGTGCGCCAGTTGCACCGTGCGCCCAATCTCTTTCAATTTTCCCTGTGCGCGGGCTGCTTGTTGTGCATCGTCTTGCAAGCCGCCATCAATATCGGGGTGGTGACGGGCATGCTGCCCACCAAGGGCATGTCCCTTCCGTTCATTAGCTACGGCGGCTCCAACCTCATGGTGATGTTCTTGTTGGTGGGCATCATCATCAACTGCCTGCGGCGCTGGGTGCGTCCGCTGGTCATACAGGCGCGCGAATTATGAGCCATTTCGTCATCAGCAGCGGCGGCACGGGGGGGCACTTGGCGCCCGGCATCGCGCTGGCCGAAGAACTCATGGCGCGCGGGCACGGTTGCGTGCTGTTGGTCAGCGCCAAAAAAGTGGACGCCCGCCTGCTTGAAAAATATCCGAACATCCGCTTTGTGTGTTCGCCCGGGGTCGGTTTTGAATGGGGCTTTATCGCCACGCCCAAATTTGTGCTCGGCCAGCTTTCCGCCCTGTGGTTTGCCCTGCGGCTCGTCCGCCGTGAAAAGCCGGCGGCGGTCGTCGGCTTTGGCGGTTTTACCACCGTGGGGTTGTCCATTGCCGCCCGCATTATGGGCGTGCCCATTTTTCTGCACGAGGCCAACCGCGTCATCGGTCGGGCCATCCGTCTGCTCAGCGGCATCGCCACGTGCGTGTATGTGCCCGAGGGCGTGCCGCTGGGGGGCCTTCCGCCCGAAACTCTGCGCGAATGCGGTTTTCCGCTGCGGCGCGAGATGAAGCGCCTGCCGCGCTCGCTCGCGCGCGAAAAGCTCGGCATCGCCACCGAGGGCAAGCTGCTGCTCATCTTGGGCGGCAGTCAAGGCGCGGCCAGTTTCAATCGCTGGATTTCCGCCAATTTTAACCGCCTCGCCGAAGAGGGCATTTCCGTCTATTGCGTGATGGGCTTGGGCAAAGGCGGGCAGGGCGTCATTGAAAAGCGCAACCCCGACGGCCAAGTGACCCGCGCCTATTTTACCAATTTTTGCGACGACATGCCGGCTTTGCTTTCTTCCGCCGACTTGGTGCTTTCGCGCGCCGGGGCGGGCTCCATCGCCGAGTTTGTGCGATTCCGCCTGCCGTCGCTGCTGGTTCCTTATCCGCAGGCGGCGGACGACCACCAAACCGCCAACGCCCGTTTTCTCGAGCGCCAGGGCGGTTGCGTGGTGGTGGGCGCTTCCCAGCAAGAGCGCCTTTTCCGCGAAGTGCTCGACCTTATTTTCAACGACTGGCTCTTGGGCGAAATCCGCGCCAACCTCGACCGCCTCGATTCCAACGCGGCGGTCAAGCGCATGGCCGAAGACTTGGAAGCCTGCGCCCGGGCCAAACAAAAGTGACCCTTCCGTGAGCGTAAAACCCACAGTGCAACACGCCTTTTTGATCGGCATCGGCGGCATGGGCATGGCGCCGTTGGCCCTTTATCTCAAGGGCATGGGCTGGAGCGTCTCCGGCCACGACGACCATCTTTCCCCGCAGGTGCGCGCTTGGCTCGACAAGGCCGAGATTCCCTGCGAGGTGGACGCCATTCCGGCGGATTGTTCGCTGGTGGTGCATTCGAGCGCCATTTCCGCCGAGCATCCGCTGCACCGCGCCGCGCGCGCGCGCGGGCTGCGCTTGTTGCGCCGGGGCGAGTGCCTCGCCGAATGCGTGCGCGAGCGTTCGCTGGTGGCCATCGTCGGTTCGCACGGCAAGACGACCACTACCGCGATGGTGGTGCACTTGCTCGAGCGCGCCGGAGTGCCATTTTCCTATTTGATCGGCGGCCTGCCCAGCGACACCGCCCGACCGCCCGCGCGTTTCGCGGCGGATTCCCCGTGGGTCGTGTCTGAAATCGACGAGAGCGACGGCACCATCGAATATTTTTCGCCCGCCGTCACCGTGGCCCTCAACTTCGACTGGGATCACCCCGACCAATACCGCGACGAAACCGCTTTGGAGCGCATGTTTGCCGACTTGTTCCGCCGCACGTCCCGCGCCGTGGTTGTGCCGGAGCAGTGCGAGCGCCTGCGCGGCATTGCGCAGGCCTCGGCCGTTTGCGAAAAGACGGTGTTTTCCTATGCGGAGGACTTCAACCAGTCGAACGCGCGCGCCGCTTTGGCCGCCGCGCATTTTTTGACGGACAAGGCGCTTTCGGAAAAAGATTTGCAGACCTTCCGCGGCATCCGCCGCCGCCAAGACGTGTTGCTGGCGCGCCCGCGCCTGAAGGTGGTCGCGGACTACGCGCACCATCCCACGGAGATTGCGGCGCTGTTGAAATCGCTTAAGAAAAAATCCGACGGGCACTTGTGGGCGGTGTTTCAACCCCACCGCTTCACGCGCACGCGGCAGTATGCGGCGAATTTCGGCAAGGCCCTGCCGACGGCGGAGCTCGTTTTTTTGCTGCCCGTGTATGCGGCGAGCGAGCCCTTTTTGTCCGACGGAACGCACGCGGCGATTGTGGAAAAATGGCCGAAGGACAAGAATCCGCCGACGGAAATTTTGCCCGCGGAATTGGAGGACACTTTGCTTGCGCAGCTCAATACGGCGACGGAGCCCGTCACGCTCGTGTTTGTGGGGGCGGGCGACATCGATGTGATGGCCGCCGCGCTCGTGGCTCGGCTGGAGGGCGGTTTTGCGGAAGATTTGACGGGCCGCCTTGCGCCGGAGACGCTTTTTAAAACGAACGAACCGCTGGCGAACAAGACGACGTTTCGCATCGGCGGGGCGGCGAAGTTTTACGCGGAGCCCGCAACCCTCGCCGATTTGGCGGAACTGGTAAAATGCGCCGGACGGCACAAGGTGAACGTGTTTGTGCTGGGGCGCGGGTCGAATTTGTTGGTTCCCGACGAGGGATTTGACGGGCTCGTGATCCGTCTTAACGCGCCCGCGTTTTCGCAGTTGGAAACGCTGGAGGGCGACCGCGTGCGCGCGGGGGCCGGGGCGCGTCTCAAGGAATTGTGCGGGCTTACGGCCACGGCAGGGCTGTCGGGCTTTGAAGCGTTTGAGGGAATTCCCGCGTGCGTGGGGGGCGCTTTGCGCATGAACGCGGGGGCCATGGGCGGCATGCTGCACGACCGCGTGGAAACGGTGGACATCATGGACTTTGCGGGCCAAGTGCGCACGCTGGGGGCGGCGCAGCTGCACCCGCGCTACCGCTGCTGCCCGGAAGTGGCCGAGGGCATTGCGATCGGCGCCGTGTTTAAGGCGCAGGGGCGCGAGGACCCGCAGGCCGTGCGCGCGCGCATGGATGCGCTGGCGGCCAAGCGCAAGGCCTCGCAGCCGCGCGAACCCAGCGCGGGGTGCGTGTTTCAAAACCCGCAGGGCGATTCCGCCGGGCGGTTGATTGACGCCGCCGGACTCAAGGGCGAAACGCAAGGCGGCGCGCTGGTCTCGCCCATTCACGGCAATTTTATCGTGAACGCCGCCAACGCGGCGCGATGCGCGGACGTGCTGGCGCTGATGAAGCGCGTGCGCGCGCGGGTGAACGAAAAATTCGGAAAAACGCTCGAGCCGGAAGTCCGGCTTTTGGGCAAAGACTGGAAAGACGTGCTATGACCGCCAACATCAAAGCCAAAGCAAGCAAATTAAAGTCCGCCGCCATCAAAGCGCGCGGCAAACCGTCCGCGCTTGCGCGGGCTGTGAAAAAATCGCGCCCCGTCGCGAAAGCCAAGGGTGGCGTGAAAAAGGCCCGCCCGGCGGCGAATGTGAAATTTAAAAAATCGGCGCGCACACCCAAAGCGGCTCCCGCAAAATCGCCCGCGCGTGCGGCGAAAAAGGCAGCGCCCGCCAAACCGAAAGCCATCGCCCGCCGCGTCCTGAAGAAGGCGGTGAAGGTGAGCCTAAAAAAGACTGCGAAACCCTCCGCAAACAAGCGAAAGCCCGCGGCAACGCCCAAGGGAAGCGCGCCAAAAAAGCGCACGGCAAAGACCCCGCTTATCACGGTGCTGTGCGGCGGGTGTTCCTCGGAGCGCGAAGTTTCGCTGGTGTCGGGGCAGAAGATTTTTGAGGCGCTGGCCGCGCAGTTTGAGGCCGTCTTGCGGGTGCTGGATGCGCATGTGTTGCCGGAGGATTTGGATCCGGCGCAGACTGTGATTTTCCCCGCCTTTCACGGGACGTGGGGCGAGGACGGCGGGGTGCAAACCCTGTTGGAATCGCGCGGGTTTGCCTACGCGGGGTGCGGGCCGCTTTCGAGCGCGCGCTGTATGGACAAAATACAGACGAAGGCCGCCGCGCGCGCGTGTGCGCTGCCGGTGGTGGACGAAATTTTCTTTGAGGCCTCGGCCAAGCCCGCCGCGCAGGACGTGGTGGCGCGCTTGGGCGACGCCGTGGTGGTGAAGCCCGTGGACGAGGGCAGCAGCGTGGGATTGCACATGGTGCAGGGGGCGGCGGAATTGGAAAAAATCTTCGGCCAGATTGCCAACGGACGCTGGATGATAGAGCCGCGCATTGTGGGCCGCGAGTTTGCGGTCGGCGTGCTGGACGGCGCGGCGATGGGGATTGTGGAGATTGTCCCCACGGGCGGCGTGTATGATTACGCGCACAAATACACCCCCGGCAGCACGCGGTACGAGTTCCCCGCCAAGCTCGACGACCAGACGGCCCGGCGCATGCGCGCCGCCGCGCAGACGGCCTTTGCGGCGTGCGAGTGCCGCGACTTTTCCCGCGTGGACTTTATGATGGACGGGCGGGGGCAATTTTACCTGTTGGAAATCAACACCATCCCCGGACTGACGGCGACCAGTCTCTTGCCCAAGAGCGCTTCTTGCTCGGGGCTCGACTTCCCCGCGCTGGCCAAACGGATGGTGGAACCCGCCATTGCGCGCTGGCGCAAAAGGCGCTAAGCTGGGTTATCTTTCATGGATGAATTTGACGACAGCGGCCCGCATTCGTGGCGCACCCTGCAGGGGCGGGGGGCGCAGCGCACGCGCATGTCCACGCCCGTGGCCCGCAAAAAGCGCACGCGCGCGTTTTTAAAGACCGTCTTTTGGCTGTGGCTGATCGTGGGCATTTTGGCGGCGGCCGTGTGGGGCATGAGCTATCTGCGCGACAACCCGCAGACCTTGGGGCTGGGCCAGCCCTTGCAGCCGGTGCGTACCATCCAGTTCACCACAAACGGGGTGATGGGGCGCGAATGGGTGGAGCCGTTCATCGGCTTTAACGGGCAGGGCGATGTCGAGCCCGACGTGCGGGCGCTCCAGCGCAAACTGGAGGGCACGGGGCAGGTGCGCAAGGCCTCGCTCGAACGCGTGTGGCCGGACATCTTAAAAATCAGCCTTGTGGAAGAAGAGCCCGTGGCGCGCTTGGTGGCCAGCCAGCCGGGCGGGGTAAAAAAACTCTTTTTAGTCTCGCGGCGCGGGGTGGTGTACGAGGGTGTGGGCTACGCGCAGGCAACCCTTAACGACTTGCCCTTTCTCGACGGCGTGGTGCTGCGGCGGCTGCAAAACGGCAGCTACGAGCTTATCCCCGGCATGGAGGTGGTGGCCAATTTGCTGAACGAGGCCAACTTGCGCCTGCCGAATCTGCGCGCGCAATGGACGGTGGTGTCGCTGGAAGATTTTGACGGAAACCCGAATTTGCCTTGGGCCGTCATCCGCGTGAAGTCGAACAATTTGGGCGAAATCATCTTCGCCCCCCGCGATTTCGCCCGCCAGCTCGACAATTTGGCGACGGCGGTCAACGACTTTGCCAGCAAAAACCAAAAGGTAAAGCGCATCGACCTGTCCATCGAGGGCCTAGGCGTCGCGCAGTTTGTGGACCCGCCCAAATTGTCCCCGCAAAAACCGACCTACGCGAATGACCCGGTGGACACCCGCAAAAAAGCCGACGCCAACACCCCCGTTCAACTGATGCAGGGGATGCGGCGGTAGAACGGAAACTCATTTATTGTCCGGCGATGCCGTGAGCGGAAAAAATGGCGGCGATTACCTTTGGCCGCCTATGCAAAAATAAAAGATAAGCAGGGAGAACGGCACGGCGGTGAACGATTTGGACGCCGCGCGAAAAGAGGCCGTTGGTTAGGCGAATGTGGAAGATTTCTCCGTAGGGCAAGGTGTGTGACTTTTTCAGGCAGAAGAATCTCCAGCCAAAAACCAAGGCGTTGTCCTCAAAATGGAGAAAAGCGAAGGGAAATGAGACGTTCAAAGACGCAGAAGGAAATTTGCCGATGCGCAGGCCGCCGATGAAAGATGCGTGCAAGCGTACTTTTTGTGGAGGTTGGTCAATCATGACAAAAGAGGTAACTGGTGCGGATGTTAGCTTTCCCGATGTGGGCTTTAAAGAAAAATAATGGATCTGATACGCGTGTGTAGGAAGAGCGCGACGGGAAATAGGAGATGGGGTATCTTTTTTTAAACGATCGCGGCGGCATAATTGAGTATCTGGGAGATATGCTTGTGTGAAGAAACCGTTTTTCCACAAAATAGCTTTCTCTTCGTGGCTTTCTTGCCCTAGTATGGGGGGAAACATATCGTTTCTATCCTACTATGGGTGCATCCAGAATTATCGGGGCGGTGGACATCGGCACGAGCAAGGCCGTGGCGGTGATTGGGGAGGTTGTCGCGCCCGGGCGGCCTGAGATTTTGGGATTTGGCGAAAGCTCGATCTCCGGCATCCGCAAGGGGGAAATCATTGATTTGGCCACCGTGAGCAACTGCGTGCACGCGGCCATTTCCGCCGCCGAGACGAAGGCGAAATTGCATTTGACGGACATGTGCCTGTCGCAATCGGGCACGCATATCGGGGGGATGGAGAGCACCGGATCCGTCAATGTGGCCTCGGCGGACAACCGCGTGAGCCAAAACGACATGCGCCGCGCGGCGCAGGACGCCAAGAGCAAGGAATTGCCGGGCGGGCGGGTGTATATCAACCACGCGATCAACGCCTACCGTTTGGACGGGCAGGCCGTGGGCAATCCGCTGGGCATGGAAGGCCGCCGCTTGGAAGTGGACTACTGGCATATTTACGGCGACGAGTCGAAGATTCGCGACCGCATTTCCATTTTGACGGCGTACAACCTGAACACGAGCGAGCTGATATTTTCCGGCATCGCGGCGGGCGGCATTGCGGCCACCGAGACCGAGCGCCGCATGGGCGTGCTGGTGCTCGACATCGGCGCGGGCACGACCGAGTACGTGTATTACCGCAACGGGTATCCCTGCCTGACCGGGGTGATTCCCGTGGGCGGCGACCATTTGACGAACGATTTGGCCTACGGGCTGCGCATCGGCAACCGCTCCGCCGAAAAGCTGAAAATCAACTTGGGCAGCGCCTTTCCCGACGCCATCAACAAGGACGACAAGGTGTGGATTCTCGGGGACAAGAACGTGGGCGACCGGCAGATCCGCCACGAGGCGATTGCGCAGATTATCGCGGCGCGCGCGGGCGAACTTTTTGAGATGGTGAAGGCCGAATTGGGCAACCGCGCCGACCCCGAGCTGATGCCGGGCGGTGTGGTGTTGACCGGCGGGTCCTCGAAGCTCGACGGGCTCGATTTGCTGGCGGGGCGCGTGTTTGGCGTGAGCGCCCGGCGCAGCGAGCCTCCTCCCGGAATTTGTCCCGAGCTGGCCAAACCCGAGTACAGCGTTGTACTCGGCCTGCTCAAGCTCGGCAGCGCCGAAAAGGAAAAAATCGCCGACGATGCCGCCGCCAAGAAGGGCGTGCGCGGCTTGTTCTCGCGACTGCTGGGAGGCAACAAGTAATGGACACCGATTTGCAAAACAAGGCGGAAAAACCCGCCGTGGACGCGGAGCAGCCGACGATTAAAATCATCGGGGTGGGCGGGGCCGGATTGGCCGCCTTGGCCCGGCTGCACGCCAGCGGGCTCAAAGAGGCGCAGTTGTGCGCGCTCGACACCGACGCCAGCGCGCTGGCGCTGTCGCCCGTGGCCGACAAGCTCATGATTGGGCAGAGCGTGACGCGCGGCTTGAGCGCCGGGGGCGAAGTGGACGTGGGCCGCCGGGCCGCCGAGGCCGACCGCGACCGCATGGTGACCGCGCTCGAAGGGGTGAAGCTGGTGTTTATCCTCGCCGGATTGGGCGGGGGCACGGGCAGCGGGGCCGCGCCCGTCATTGCGCAAGTGGCTTCGCAGTCCGGGGCGCTCGTCGTGGTTTTTGCCACCATGCCCTTTATCGTGGAGGGGGCGCGCCGTCACCGCCAAGCCGAGGACGCGCTAAAGTATTTGCGCATGTGCGGCGGAGATTCGATTTTCACTTTGCCCAACGATTTGCTGATGCAGTCGCTGGGGGCTGACGCCACCGCGCCCGATGTGTTTCAACTGGCGGGGCAGTGGATTTGCCGCGGAGTCGGGGCGCTGTGCCGGAGCTTTTCGCCCAAGGCCGCCGCGAGCGTGGATTTTGGCACCGTGCAAAAACTGCTGGTGGGCAAGGGGAGCAAAACGCTCTTCGCGCTGGGACGCGGCGAAGGCGAAAAGGCCTTTGAGTCCGCGCTCGACACCCTGACGGGCTGTCCGCTGCTGCGCGTGCCCCATGCGACCGCGCAGACCGGCAATTTGCTGGCCTACTTGTGCGCGAAGCCCGATTTCGACATCGCCCTGCTCAATAAACTTTCGGCGTTTGTGGCGGAAAAATTCCCGTTCCACGCCTCGCTGAGCGTCTGCGCTTACGGGTATGAATCGCTGGGCGACGCGGTGGAGGTGTATCTCTTCGGCGCGGGCGAGGCCATCAAGCCCAAATCTCCCGCCAAGGCGAAGGCCGCCGAGGAAAAAACCACGTCCGTCACCGTGACCGCTCAGGAGGAATTCGGCTTTGTGCAAAAGGAGGCCCAGCGCGGCTATTTTGACGGCACGGAGCCCAATGTCTACAAGGGCGAGGACCTCGATGTGCCCACTTACTTGAGGCGCAATCTGAAGATTATTTTAAACTAGGGTGTGTCTTCAAATTCAAACACATCGCCCGTTCGGTCGGATTTGGGTGTCGGCTAGAACGCCGACAGTGCTGTGCACCGGATGCTGCGCATCCGCCCGCTCCGCGCGCTTGGAGTAGCGCGCTTCATTG
>Ga0209800_10001536_pt1 | contig 23506 bp, 25 predicted proteins | sample Higcelweek8metaG_FD_187174 | JGI IMG/M metagenome (GOLD analysis project Ga0209800, IMG submission 187174) | Freshwater pond sediment microbial communities from the University of Edinburgh, under environmental carbon perturbations - High... | ecosystem: Environmental > Aquatic > Freshwater >...
ACCCATAAATCTCGAGGGATAGAAATTAATTTAATTTTTTTTTCTTTTGGAACAACTTGAGCCACAATAATAGAATCCGTCAATTTTCCACCTTCATGAACACCACCACCATAACCCATTAATAAAATAGCAAAAGGTTCGTTTGGATCTGGAGTTGGAGTTGGAGTAATTAAATTGCCAGAATCTTTGTTTACTTTAACAACAACTTGTTTATACTTTATAAAAGCAAAAATACTGAAGAAAATAATGACAGAAAAAATTGCAATAAGAATAGTAATGATAATTTTTTTCAACATCGGTTTATATTTTAACTTATTTTTGAACACGAATTTTCTTTAAATATTTATTTTCAAAACCCAAAATTATATCTTTTTTGATTGAAGGGACAAACTTTTGAAAAATATCAAAAAAATCTTCCCATTGATTTAAACTCAACTGACTAGGTTTGAGTTGATTAATTTTTAATTTTTTATTAATTAATTTAAATTGTTGATAAGAAAAAACTTTTTTGTAAGCATTAAAAATATCTGCTTTCCATTGATTGAAACCAAAAATAACAAAATCTCTAAATTCCTGATAAATACTGGAATCAATATTAATATCTGGTTTTAGGGTAAATTTAATAAAACTAATATTTATTTGAGGTTTTGGGGTAAAAGCAGTTCGATCAAGATCACCAACAATTTCAACATCATAAAAAATTTTAGCTAAAATAGAACTTTGAGTTTCAAGCCCAATATCACCAATATATTTTTCAGCAGCTTCAGTCTGAATAATTAAATAAATTTCAAGAGGTTTATTTTCGGCTTTTAACAATTTATCAATAATTTCAGCGGTAATATTAAAGGGAATGTTAGAAAAAACTTTATAAGGTTTGTTGGGTAAATACCAATGTAAAAAATCTTTATTAATAATTTTTAGATTACTAATCTGACCAAATTCTTCAATTAGTCTCTGATATAAAATTTCGTCTTTTTCAACCACGATAACTTCTCTAACTTTTTCAACTAAACCTTTAGTAATGATTCCCCGGCCAGGACCAATTTCGACCACTAAATCATCTTTGTTAAGAGAACTATATTCAATTAACTGACTAACTAGAAAATTTGATTTAATGAAGTTTTGAGAAAGAGTCATTTTTTAGGGTTCTTCTGGAGGTAAGTATTCTTCACCATTATCACTAGATTCTTGACCAGCTTTTAGCCAAAGAACATAGTCACAACCAGTGGCTTTTTTAGCATCTTTATCCCAACCTGAAGTAGAACATTTTTTCATTCTTTTACCATTAGCAGTGGTGTAAAGAACTAATTTTTCGCCACATTTTGGACAAACTTCATCGAGAGGTTCAGTGGTTCCATTAACCCATTCAACATAGTCACAACCAACGACTTTTTTAGCTTCTTTATCCCAACTACCAGCACTACATTTCTTCATTTTTTTACCAAAACGAGTGAATTGTAAAACTAGAGGAGATCCGCATTTTGGACAAACTTCATCTAAGGTTTGAGGTTCAATTTCTATCCATTTAACATAATCACAACCTTCATTTTTATGAGTTTGAGGATTCCATGAACCTTGAGTACATCGTTGAAGTTGTCTGCCAGTGGCAGTAGTAGTAATTTCAGCAAGTGGAGAACCACATTTTGGACAAGTGTCTGTTTGAGTCATATACTTATATTAGCATTTTATTTAAAAAAAAATTACTTAGTTTTTAAACTAATTTAGGGTATGCTATTATATACACTTAAAATTATGAACAAAAAAACCAAAATAATTGCCACCATTGGTCCGGCATCAGAATCAATAGAAATTGTAACTAAGTTAATAGAGAAAGGAGTTAACCTGTTTAGATTTAATTTAAAACATGGGACTTTTGAATGGCACTATGAAAATATTAAAAAGGTAAAAAAAATTGCTGATAGTTTAAACACCAAGGTAGGGATTATGATTGATCTTCAAGGACCAGAAATTAGAATTGAAACTGAAAATGCAGGTGAATTTGAACTTAAATCCGGTGAGTCAGTCTTTATTGCCAATAAATTCATTAAAGGTAAAAAAACAATTAAAATTAATCCTTCTTTGGTTTTAAAACAAATAACTAAAGGTGACACTATTTTTCTTGACGATGGAGATTGTGAATTAGAAGTAGTATCTAAAAAATTAGGAATAGTAGAAATGAAAACAAAGAGAGACTATTTGGTTAAAAATAGAAAAAGTATGAATATTCCTGGAAAGAAATTAAATATGCCTTTGTTTGCTAAAAGAGATAAAGATATTTTAGAAAAAATTGACCAATTGGAGGCTGATTATGTGGCTTTATCATTTGTCAGAGACAAAGAAGATATTAAAACATTAAGAAAAATTTTAGATAAAAAAGATCAAAAACTTAAAATCGTGGCTAAAATTGAAAATGCCAGTGCTATTAAAAATATTGAAGAAATAATTAAAGAAACTGATGCAGTGATGGTAGCCAGAGGAGATTTAGGAGTTGAAATTCCAATTAAGGAATTAGCTTATTGGCAAAAGAAATTAATTGATTTATCTAGACAAAATAGTAAACCAGTAATTGTGGCCACTCAAATGCTTAAATCGATGGTGAATAATTATCGACCAACTAGAGCTGAAGTAACAGATATTTCAAATGCAATTTTTGATGGAACTGATGCTGTTATGTTGTCTGAAGAAACAGCTTCTGGAAAATATCCAGTTAGAGTAGTTGAAGAAATGGCAGATATTGCTCTTTTTAGTGAAAATCATGGATCTATTAGAGAAATAATAATTGAACCACAAAATTTAGTAGAAACATTGGTTGATGCAGCAGTTAGAATCGCGACCGATTCAAAAAAACTACCAATTAAAGCAGTGATTATTTTTACCCAATCTGGAAGAACAGCTAGAATTTTTTCTAAATACCGATTAAATATTCCAATTATTGCTTTCACTGATAACCAAGAAACTGTTGATGAATTAACAATGTCTTATGGAGTTAAAGCTTATTATAAAAAATTTGATAAAAAGAATTTTTCAGTAACTGATAATTTAATTAATGAATTAGAAAAAATAGAATCCCTTAATAAAGGCGATAATATTATTATTATTCATGGAAACAACTGGATGGAACTTGGAGCAACTAGTGATATTAGTCTAATATCTCTTTAGTTCTGTTTGGCTTTTTCAGCCATAATATTACTGACTTTCAAAAGAGAATCAAAAGTACCAGCATCTTCCCAAAGACTATTAAAAATATTAACTTTCATTTCACCGTTTTTAAGATAGATATTATTAAGATCGGTAATTTCAATTTCACCACGAGGAGATGGAGCTAAATTTTTAGCAAACTCAACAATACGATTATCATAAGTATAAAGACCAACGACAGCATAATTACTTTTTGGTTTTTCAGGTTTTTCTTCAATTGAAATAGCTTTCATATTTTGATCGAATTCAACTACCCCAAAACGCTCTGGATCTTCAACTTGTTTTGCAAAAACCATAGCCCCACCATTAAAATCTTGAATTTCTTTAGAAAAATCTTGTTCGAAAATATTATCACCCAAAATCATAGTAACATCATCGTTACCAATAAAATCGGCTCCAATAATAAAAGCATCAGCTAAACCTTTAGGTTCTTTTTGAACAGCATAATTAAAACGAGCTCCAAACTCATGTCCATCACCTAAAAGATTTAAAAAATGACCAGAATAATCAGGAGCGATAATAATTAAAATATCGGTAATACCAGCTTTAATTAAAGTTTCGATTGGATAATAAATCATCGGTTTGTCATAAACCGGAAGAAGTTGCTTTGAAGTAATCGAAGTTAATGGACGTAAACGAGTGGCTTTACCACCAGCGAGAATAATACCTTTCATAATAATTAAGAATTAATAATTAATAATATATAGATAGATATATTTTACTATATTTATTTCTTTTTGTTTTTCCAGATAACAGTATTATAGATAAACCAATTAAGAGGAATGGTAAGACCAAAAATAGCAATTATTTGATAAAGGAATAGATGATCACCAAACAGAGAGGTAAGAATTCCAATTACAGTTGAAGGAATAATAATTCCACTAACAACTGAAGATAAATTGAAAGTAAGGAATTTGGAAACCAATTTATTTTTATCAGTAATTTTCTCTTTAGAGAAGGTCCAAAGATTATTAAAAGTAAAATTAGAAATAATTGAAATTTCAGCAGCCATGGCATTACAAATACCATTTAAAAGACTAATGTTTGAGTCTGGAGTGATTAAAATTGATTTAAAAATTTTAGCTCCAACAGTATTAATAACAAAACCAACACCACCAACAGTACCGAATTTTAGAAATTTTTGAGTAAAGTCATCGTACCAACGAAGAAGAAAAGCGACTCTAAAAATATCTTTAGCGGTTTTTGGTTCGATTTTTGATTCACCAGCATTACGGACATGAAATTGAAGTGGAACTTCTTTAAATTTAGCACCCATTTTAAGAGTTTCAAAAAGGAGTTGAAGTTTATAACCAAAACTTTTAGTTAAAAGACGACTGTAATTTAAATCCATTTTGTCAATAAAACCTTTAACTCTAGTGACTTTTAAACCAGTAGTAGGATCGGTAACTTTGAAGAAATTTTTGAAAGGAAAAAACATCATGAATCTAGCAGTGAAACCACCAACTTCACTAAAGAAAACTCTCTTTAATCCCCAACCTTTTGGATTAGAACCACCTTTTATTTTTCGAGAACCAATAACATAATCATAACCTTCTTCCATGGCTTTAAGCATTAAAGGAATGGTTTCTGGTGGATGTTGAAAATCACCGTCAAATTCAAACACAAAATCAGCATTTAATTTATCAATAGCATATTTAAAACCTTTAAGATAAGCTGCTCCAATTCCATCTTTACTAGTTTCAGTTAATAAAAAAGCATTATCATACTTCTTAGCTTCTTTTTCAACAACTTTACCAGTACCATCTGGAGAGTTACCATCAACAACTAAAATCTTCATATCCCACTTTTCGGTTAAATTATTTTTTTGGGCAACTATATTAGGAAAAGTTTTAGTATTAAGATATTCAATCATTCGACCGATATTATCGGCTTCGTTGTATGTAGGAATAACAATGACGGCGGTGTTTTGTTGTTTCATATTAAAAAAAGTATACTCCAAATGATAAAATATTGGTATGAAGATAGATATTGTCACATTGTTCCCTAAAATGTTTACATCCCCTTTTGCGGAAAGCATAATAAACAGAGCCATTAAAAATAATATTATTGATTTGAAAATTCATAATTTAAGAGATTGGGCGATTGATAGTTATGGATCTGTTGACGATAAACCTTTTGGTGGCGATGTTGGAATGTTGATTAGAGTTGATGTGGTTTTTCGAGCTTTAGAAGATATTAAAAAAAACTTGGGTGGCAAAACCAAAATTGTCTTAATGTCAGCGAGAGGTAAAAAATTTAATCAAGAAAAAGCTGAAGAATTATCTAAATTAGATAATTTAATTATACTTGCCGGACATTATGAGGGGTTTGACCAAAGAATAACTGATTTTATGGTAGATGAGGAAATATCGATTGGTGATTATGTATTAACTGGTGGTGAATTACCCGCCATGGTAATAACTGATGCAGTATCTAGGTTAGTTTCTGGAGTTTTAGGAAAAGATAAATCAAGTAAAATTGAAAGTTGGTCAGAAATAGAAATTGATGGTAAAAAGATTAGAACAATAGAATATCCTCAATATACTAGACCACAAGACTTTATGGGTCATAAAGTTCCAGAAGTGTTAATTGGTGGTGATCCTAAAAAGATTGAACAATGGAAATTGGAACAACTTAAAAAAGAGTCCCAGAAATAAAAACAATTCCCAATAGAATAATAATTAAGTACTCAATCACAATCGATAATTGTAAGTCACCTCTTTTGTAATGATGGTAAAGACTCCAACAAAAATAAATCATCCCTAAGCTATAAATAATCCATCTTCTTATTTGAGAATTATCAATAAAAATATAGAGACAAAATCCAAAAATTAGACCTAATAATAAAACTAAATACTCTAATGGTTTTTGTTTAACTTCTTTTGGAAAGATCATTAAAAAATACTCCCTTGTTGATTATAAAGCATTAATAAAAATATCAAAACTAAAAAACCAATATGACCAATATTAGAGCCAGTAAAACGATGAACATCTTTTTTAACAGTAACGAAACCATCAATAAAAAGAACAACTGCTAAAATAATAAAAATAACTGATCCAAAAATTTTACTCAAAGTTAAAGGACTTATTAATGGCTGACTGGTCTTACCTAAAATATTTGAAGTTTCCAAATCTGGTAAATTAACGACTTCAGTGGAAGGTTCAACTACATCACTTGATGGTTTAAGATTGGTATTTTTTGGAGCAACTGAAGCAACTAAAGGAGTGCCAAAATGCTGAACCACTAAAGTAGTTTTAACTCCACCAATAGTACCGTTAATAACAGCTATGCCAATTTCTTGATAGCGAGTATGAACTATATTGGCTTTATGAGTTGGTGAAGCCATCCAAGCTTTCATTAGAGAATCAGTATCATAAAAATCTTTAGCTAAATTTTCTCCTGCTACTGAATATTTATAACCAACATTATCAAAAAAAGTCCAAGGAGTTTTACCTTGAGGCGAATTATGAGACCAATAATCATTTGCAAACATGTCTTGAGCTTTGGCTTTGGCAGATTTTGATAAAGTCTCGTTATAAATAAGTGGTGATAAACCATCTTTTTGACGTTGAATATTAGTTTGATCAAAAACTTTTTGAGCTGTAATTTCAGAAGAATAACCTAAAATTCCAGGTTTGGCGATGGTTAAAGTTTTAATTGCTGATTGATTTAGCAAATAAGCAACAAGTAAAAGTAATAAAAAATTAGGTTTTAAAATAGAAGCACGATAATTGTTTCTTTCTTGAGGAATAAAATAATGAGTCCAAAGTTTCTTTAACACATTATCAGTATAAAGGAAAAATGTTTATTTTAAAACAAGATTAAATATCTTAAGGACTTAATCTAAAATCAAGATCAAAAGATAATTTACTATTTTTTACATCACCAATTCTATTTCCTGATTCAAACCATTCAACTTTCAACTCAATTTTTTCATCTGGTTTTAAACCAAAAGAGGTCAAATCATCATTCCAATAACGATTTAAACTTTCAGCCCCGTCATTGTTTAAAGGAACTATTATTTTTGAAACATTATTAATGTAAAATCTAAGACTAGTAATTTTGGTTAATTCTTCTGTATCACTAGAAATATTATTTAAATTAATAAAAAGTTTACTTAAAAATTTACTTTTATTTTTTATAATAAAAATTTTTTGACCTTTAATTTGATTATTAGATTCAGTAACAATAAAAGATTCCTTTTTATTTTTTTTAGAACTATCTATTTCTAAATTAATAGTATTATCTATTTTTTCATTGTTAATAGATTTATTTTTATTAAAAAAAAGTTTTAAAAATAAAATTAAGAAACAAATAATAAAAATAATAACTAAAAATAATTTAAGAAGAATATTTTTTTTAAAAAAAGATAAAAATTTTTTCTTTTTCGATAAAAATAATGATTTTGTTTTCTTAGATATTTTTATATTTTTGATTTTAAAAAAAATAAAAAAACCAATTATTATTCCCAATAAATCAATTAGAGTATCACGAAAACGACCACTACGACCGGCAATAAAAGTTTGATGAAATTCATCAGATAAGGAATAAAAATAAGCAATTGGAATAGAAATTTTTGGTTTTTTAAAAGCAAAATATAAAAGAAAAGAAAGGATAGCGTATTCAATTAGATGAAAAGATTTTAAAATTAAAAAACGGTTAGTTGTATTAGTTCCAATCCCAGTAGTAGATTTAGAGGAAAAATAAAAAATAACCAACATCCAAAGAATTGAAGGAATAAACCGAATTATTTTTTTCATTGTTTAAATATTTTACTAGCAATGAGTGGAGTTAACAACAAAGAACCACCTAAGACAATAAAAATTAGAGAGACAAAATTATTTGGAGAAGATTTCGTGTTGGTACCTAAAACTTTACCTGATGGTGAAGCAGAGAGGGTGTTCGTTGGTGTGATTAGGATCTCAGATTTCAGATTTCCGATTTCAGTTGGAATTATTGTTAATACTGGTGTTGATGTTGGAGTAGATTCGGCAAGGGTTGGAGTTGGAATTGGGGTTTTAGTGGCAGTTGGTTTTGTTGTCGGAATATTAGTTGGGGTTGGAGCTGTAGTTGGATTTGGAGTAGGCGTAGAAGTTGGAGGAGGAAGAGCCACTACATCGATAGGGAAAGAAGGGCTGGTAACATTAATTTTTGTGTTAGTGGTTGAAGCAATTTTGATTTTTAAATTTAAAGTATTAGTATCAACGTCCGATTTAATAAAAGCAACTCCATTAAAAACATTAGAACTACCAATACTTAGGGTAATTTGAGGAAAATCTGACCAACCACTAGTATAAGAAAGATTTGAACTGTTGGTAATTTTATAAACATCAGTATCAACTCCTCCAAAAAATTTATAATAATAAGAAGCACTACTGCTGGCTTCAATAACAGTAAAAGTTACAGGGAAAATATCACCGGCAGTAATAACGTCTGGAACAGAATTTATAGTGACTGAAGGAGTAGCAAAAACAGGTCGACTAAAAATTACATAAAATATAATTATTAGAAATAACACAAACTAATTGTAACAAATTAGTTGGTTAATTTTGAGAGAGCAAAATCTATTTTAGTTAAGGTTTTATCTTGACCTAAAGCTGGCAAACAATCGACTACTGGTGGGGTAAATTTTGAACCACAAATAGCTACTCGGAAAACCATAAAATACTCCCCTGTATTCCAATTATTATCTTTAATTAAGTTAGTTAAACAAGCTTGTAAGTTTACAAAATCAAAAGTTTTTAAAGTAGATAACGAATTTTTTGTTTTAGTAAGCATCTCAATAACTAAACTAGAATCCAGAGTTTTATCTTTATATTCCAATAGTAAAGATTTATCATAATCAACATTTTCAAATAAAAATTTGGTTTGAATTTGAAGATCGGATAATTTAGTAATTCTTTCTTTTAAAACTGGTACTAAAATTTTAATTTGATTATCAGAAGCTAATGGTAAAAACTTTTTAAATAAAACAAATAATTCTTGATCGGTTTTTTGACGAAGATAATAACCATTAATATAATCTAATTTTTTACGATCGAAAATTGGTGATTTTTTATGAAGATGTTCAATACTAAAAGCTTGAATAAATTCATCCAAAGTAAAAAATTCTTTTTCAGTGCCAGGATTCCAACCTAAAAGCATTAAAAAATTAAGCATAGCTTCAGGTAAATAACCTTCATTTAAAAAGGCTCGAGCATGAGTAGTTCCACTGCGTTTACTCATTTTTCCTTTACCATCTGGATTTAAAAGAACAGTAAGATGGGCAAATAATGGAGCATCCCAACCAAAATAACGATAAAGCAATAAATGTTTTGGAGTTGAAGTTAACCATTCTTCACCACGAAGAACATGAGTAATTTCCATTAAATGATCATCAACAACAGCCGCAAAATGATAAGTGGGGATTCCGTTTGATTTTACTAAAACTTGATCATCAATTTCATTAGTATTAAATTTTATTCTGCCACGAACTAAATCTTCAAAAAATATAGTTTCATTTTTAGGAATAACCATACGGATAGTGTATGGAACTTTATTATCAAGATTTGCTTTAATTTCTTCTTTAGTCAAATGAAGACAATGTTGATCGTATTTTGGAACTTGCTTGGCTGCTTTTTGAGTGGCACGAAGAGTGTCTAATCTTTCCTGAGTACAAAAACAATAATAGGCTAAACCCTTATCTAAAAGCTCTTGAATATATTTATTATAAATATTGAGACGTTCAGTTTGAACATATGGACCAAAATGACCCCCAATGTCTGGACCTTCGTCCCAAGTTAAACCATATTCTTTAATGGTTTCCAATAATCTGGTTTCAGAACCAGCTACATAACGTTTTTGATCAGTGTCTTCTAGTCTAAAAATAAATTGACCATTATTTTTTTTAGCTAAAGCATAATCGTAGAGTAAAGTTCGAAGAGTCCCAATATGTAATTCCCCTGTTGGACTTGGAGCAATACGAGTTCGAATATTTTTATTGTCAATCATGGCTAATTTTATCATTTTTAGTGTAAAATAATTTATGTCTTTAACTCAAACTGCTTATGCTAGTCGTAACATTATTAAATATGGTGGAGTTGGATTGATTGCTTTTGTATTAATTTGGTCAATAACTGCTACCGCAATAACTGCTTATAAAGCAGCCCATCCAGTTTATGTAGCACCAACTGTCAAATATGGAATGTTACCCAAGATGATTTTCCCAGATAAAACTTTTGATAAAAAAAACTTTACTTTTGAATTTGCTGATGATGCAACTCCCCAATTTAATGATCAGTCAAAAGTTTATATAATTTACCGACCAGACACTAGTATTTTAGCTTTGGAAGATGATAAAAAAACAGCCGCAAAATTTGGTTTTACAGGTAAAGAAACAGAAAAATCATCTGGAGTCTATGAATTTAAAAATGAGACAACTAATAAAACTTTAACCATGAATGTTTTGGAAGGAAGTTTTAAATTAGAATATCCATATCTAACTGATCAATTATTATTAGAAGCTAAAGATATCCCAAATAAAAATGAAGCTATAACTAAAGCAGCTGATTTTTTAAATACTGGAGGAAAATATAGTGATGATTTAGTTAACGGAGAAAAGAAAGTTAGTTTTTGGAGTATTAGTGAGGGAGCTTTAAAAGCAGTTTCATCTCAAGCTGAAGCTAATGTGGTTAGAGTAGATTTTTACCGAAAAAATTTAGAAGATAATTTACAGATTCTCTCTCCTCAAATTGGACAAGCTTCAATTTCAGTTTTAGTATCTGGATCTGATGTAGAAGAAAAAAGAATTATTGATGTTAATTTTAAATATGCCAATATCGATAGAGAATCATATTCAACTTATCCAATAAAAACAGCCACAGAGGCCTTAGATGAGCTTAAAAATGGTAGTTATTGGCCAGCTTCTGATATAACTAGTCCTAACGTAATTATTAGAAAAATGTATTTGGCATATTACGAACCAATAACTTTGACTAATTACATGCAACCTATATATGTGTTTGAAGGTGATAATAATTTTGTGGCTTTTGTATCAGCTGTTAATAGTAAGTATATTCAACCATAAATTAATCTTGATAAGATTTCCAAAAAACATTCTCTTTGGCCCAATCAATTATATTTTTAGTATCACTAAAACGATCTTCACTCTGAGCCACAACACTAATCAGATAATGACCATTTAAATTAATTAGACCAACAAAACATCCACCAGCTTCTGGAGTCCACCCGGTCTTTAAGCCTTCAATTTCAGGAACTACATTCATAAGTTCATCAGTTGAAGTAAGTTCGTGTTTGATATTTTTATCAACATCTTCAACTACTATACTTTTTTGTTTAACAGTTTCAGTAATAATTTTATTTTTAATAGCCAGACGAGCTATTTGAGACAAATCATAAGGAGTAGAATAATGATTTTCATTGTGAATACCATCATAATTAGTAAAATTAGTATTTTTTAAACCATATTTTTGGACTAATAAATTCATTTGATCAACAAAACCAATAATTCCTTTTTGATTATGAGAAGCAAGAGTAAAAGCAGAATCGTTAGCTGAATAGACGAGTAGAGCTGAGACAAGAGATTTAATGGTAATTTTTTCACCTAATTTTAAACCCATAACTTGACCTTCAGTGTACTCTTGATTAACAGTTAAAACTTCATCTAAAGGATAAATATTTAAGGCGGTTAAAGCAGTAACTAATTTAGTAATTGAAGCTGGATAAATTTTTTTGTCTGGATTATTAGAAACTAAAATTGTATTAGTAGTGGCATCAATTAAAATATAATTTTGAGAATTTAAAATTGGTTTAGCAGCCATTTTAACCATAGGAATCGATGGGTGTTGATATTGAACTAATTGATTATTTTTAACAAAAGAAGAATCTTTAGGATAAATATTCCAAAATCCAAAACTGGGAAGCCAAAATAAATTTACTAGACAAATTAAAAAAATGACGATAAGAAATGGTATTTTAATTTTCCAATTTGTCTTCATTTTTTTCTAGAGCTGCTTTGATTTCTGGTTTTATCATTAGGCCAACATCGTCAAGTTGTTTAGTGTCGATTTCACTTGGAGCATTCATTAAAATATCAACTCCATTAGAATTTAATGGAAAAGCATAAACATCTCGAATATTAGCTTCATCTAAAAGAAGCATTAAAAGACGATCTAAACCAATAGCCCAACCACCGTGTGGTGGAGCTCCATAATGGAAAGCGTTATACATGCCACCAAATTTTTTAATGACCTCATCTCGTCCATAACCAATTATTTCAAAGGCTTTAACTAAAGTTTCTGGTTCATGATTACGAATTGATCCAGAAGCTAGTTCAAAACCATTTAAAGTAAGGTCATATTGATAAGACTCAATATCTAAAGGATCTTTATTTTTTAAAGCTTCCATACCACCATTTGGCATAGAGAAAGGATTGTGTCCAAAATCTAATTTACCTTCATCATTAATTTCGTAAAAAGGAAAGCCAGTAATCCAATTAAAATATAAAGTATTAGGATCTCGAAGATTTAAAAGATCACCAAGCATTAAACGAACACTACCTAAGACTTTATTAGTGATTGATAATTTATCAGCGACAAATAAAATTAAATCGCCAACATTAGCCGAAGCAGCTTTAATAATTTCTTGTTGTAATTTAAGGTCAAAAAATCGAGCCACACCAGTATCTAAACCACTATCAGTAACTTTAGTGTAAGCAAGACCTTTAGCACCTTTTTCTTTGGCTAAAATTTCTAATTTATCAATTTGAGTTTTACTATATTCGGCACATTTTGGAGCAACCAAACACTTAATGACTTCAGCGTTATTAAAAACATTAAATTCACTTTTACCTTTAATAGTTTCAGTAATATCTTGAAGTTCTAAACCAAAACGAGTATCTGGTTTATCACTACCATATTTATCCATAGCTTCTTTGTAAGTAATTCTAGGGAAAGGAAATTTAGTAATGGTTTTTTGAGGAGCAATAGTTTGATAAGTTTCTTTGATTAAATTTTCAGCAGTGCTAAAAAGTCGATCAACAGTAGGAAAACTCATCTCAATATCGATTTGATAAAAAGCACCAGCATGACGATCAGCTCTAGGATCTTCATCGCGCATACATGGGGCAATTTGAAAATACTTATCAACACCACCAACCATTAAAAGTTGTTTGAATTGTTGAGGAGCTTGAGGTAAAACAAAAAACTTACCTTTGTGAATACGAGAAGGAACTAAAAAATCACGAGCTCCTTCTGGAGAAGAAGTGGTTAAAAGTGGAGTCATAACTTCAGTAAAACCATTTTTATCCATCCAATTTCGAACAGCTAAAATGTATTTACTTTTATCTTGCATAATTTTAGCAAGTCGAGGACGACGTAAATCAATGTAACGATATTTTAATCTTAACTGTTCATCTAATTCAGTACCGTCAGTATCAAGAGGAAAAGGAGAAACTTCACTTTTATTTAAAACCACTAATTTTTCACAAACAACTTCAATAGTACCGGTAGGAATTTTATTATTAACGGCTTTTGAATCTCGATTAACAACTTGGCCTTCAACTTCAATCACCCATTCCATCCCTAAAGTAGAGGCTAATTGATGAATTTCTTGATTATTATTAGCATCAACAACGATTTGAACATTACCACTCCAATCACGAAAATCAATAAAAATTAATTGACCATGATCGCGGATATTACTAACCCAACCTTGTAATAGAACTTTTTCTCCGATTTGTTGGAGACAATTTGTTGCAAGTATTCTTTCCATGGGAGTATTTTACTTCAAAAATGATCGTTTTTAAATTGGAAATATTTCTTTAATCATTAATTGAGGAGAAACGTTACCGTTCCAGGCATTAATTGATAAAAAAGCAATAATATCGACAGATGAAGAAATAGTAATTTGACTATCTAAATCCCCTTTTTTGAAAGCAATAGCATCAAGATTGCCAAACTTAAGTTTCAAATGCTCTTTTTGAGATCCAAGTAAACGCTTATCTGTGACTTTTAGATTTTTAAATAAAAATAAAGGTTCAGGATTACCAATTCCAAAAGGTTTTAATTGATCAATAATTTTACAGTTAGTTAAATTAGCTGCCGAAAGCTCCATCTGAGCATCAACATCAATGGTAGGAACCAAATCAACTTTGGCTAATTTTTGATTAATATAATTAATAATTTTAATTTTAAAAGATTCGATATTTTCGGTTTTAATAGTAAAACCAGCTGCTCCAGCATGGCCTCCTAGCTCGACCAAATCATCATCAAAAGTTCGTAAAGCTTCAACTATATTTAGCTCAGGAACAGAACGACAGGAAGCTTTAGAAAACTCCTTATCAATACTAATGATTATTGAAGGAAGATGAAATTTTTCAGTTAAACGACCAGCAATCAAACCAATAATTCCAGGTAGATAATCTTTATTACTAACAAAAATTAATTTATCTTGATTATTTTTATTTTGTTCGTCGGCAGTTTTTAAACTTTCTAATTGAATGGCTTGACGATCACGATTAAATTTATCTAAACTTTGAGCAAATTGTGTAGCTTGAGTTAAATTTTGGCTACATAAAAGTCGGAGAGCGTCTGTAGGGTCTGATAATCGACCGACAGCATTAATTCGAGGACCTAAAACAAAAGATAATTCGTAAGTAGAAATGGTTTCACTTTTAATATTACTAATTTCGATTAATTTTTTAAGACCAAAACTAGGGTCATTATTAATTTTTTTAAGACCATAAATAACAATTTGACGATTAATTCCAACTAAAGGAACACAATCAGCAACAGCTCCAAGAGCAGCTAGAGAAATGTCAGCTTGGTCATCAATTTCTTTGGCTAAAAACCACGATAAAATTGAAGCTGAAACTTGAGTAGAATGAACAATAACACTAGCTTTAGGTAAAGTATCAAGAGTTAAATGATGATCGACAATAATAACTTCAGTACCCGATTTAACAATTTGATCGATTTCTTTGTGAGCCACAATCCCATTATCGACAGTGACCAATAAATCAAAATGCGATTTTTTTTCTTGAAAATCAAAAAAAGATTTGGCTTTAATACCATAACCATCACGTTCACGATTTGGGACAAAAGGAATAACTTTAGCCCCTTGATTATATAAAGCTTGCCAAAGGACGGCAGTGGAGGTAATTCCATCGACATCATAATCACCATAAATTAAAATATTTTCTTGATTTTTAATGGCTTTTTTAATGCGATTGGCGGCTTGGGTAAGGTTTTTTTGATCTAAATCAAAATCAGAAACTTCTGGATATTTAGGATTAAAAAAATCATCTTTATTATCAACAATCTGGCGATTATTAAGCAAAATATCAATTAATTCTTGTTTAGAAGTAGATTGAGAAATAATTGAAGTAGATTTTAAATTAATTTTAGGTGACATAAGATATTTCCAATTGTACACTGTTTTGTTATAGGTGTTAAAATAACAGGAAGTTTTTTTGAAAAAAGCTTAAAAAAACTTTAGAACTTTGACGGCAAAAAAATAATAGAAAGGGGTGATAATGTGTTGGAGTTAGATAAATTTAAACCAAATTTAAAAAAGGTTTGCGAAAGATTAGAATCTATTAAGGGTGAAAAATTATCATCTGATAGATATTTGCGATTGGTAAGGCTTAAGAATGAAAAGGTTTGTCAACCTTTGATTTTTAGTGCTTTAACATTAGGTGAATTAACAATCAAATTTGGGTTAGAACACCTAAGAGACCTTATGCAGGAGGCTGACGAAATTGTCTCTAAGGGACAGGAAAAACAAGCTGAAGATATTAATCCAAAAATTGAAAAAATATTATCATTAATAATGATAATCTAAAAAAATAGCCGTCAAAAACAAAACAAAAGGGAAAAAATAGTTGTCTATTTATTTAGATTTCTGCTTTTTCCCTTTTATCCCCTTTTTCCATTTTTTTTAAATAAATTGGATATAATTAGATATTAAAGATATGAATTTTGAATTTAATCCAAAAATTATTAAATTAGCTAAGAAAATAACCGATGCTGACGGAGAAATTTACGTGGTTGGTGGAGCAGTCAGAGATTTAATTTTAGGAAGAGAAATTCATGACTGGGATTTTACTAGTAATTTGAAACCAGAAGAAATTCAAAAGATTTTTCCAAAAAATAGTTTTTATAATAATAGTTTTGGAACTATTAGTGTGGTTGATGGAGAAGATATTTTTGAAATAACCACTTTTAGAACTGAACAAGGTTATTCTGATAATCGACATCCAGATGAAGTTAAATGGGGAGAAACTTTAGAAGAAGACTTACAAAGACGAGATTTTACAATTAATGCTATGGCGCTTGAGTTAAAAAGTTCATCAAGTTTATCAAGTTATAAAGTTATAGATTTGTATAATGGACAAGAAGATTTAAAAAATGAATTAATTAGAACTGTAGGAAATCCTGATGAAAGATTTAATGAGGATGCTTTAAGAATGATGAGAGCAATCAGAATTGCTGGACAATTAGGCTTTTTAATTGAAGAAAAAACTTTTGAATCAATTCAAAAAAACGCCAAATTAATTAATAATATTGCTGGAGAAAGAATTAGAGATGAATTATTTAAAATATTACAATCTAAAGTACCAAGTCATGGAATAATACTTCTTAAAAATTGTGGTTTATTACAAGAAATTATTCCAGAACTTTTAGATGGAGTGGAAATGTCGCAAAAAGGTCACCATATTGATGATGTTTGGACACACAATTTGAAAGCTTTGGATAATTGTTCAAGTTCTAATCCAATCACTAGATTAGCCAGTTTATTGCATGATGTTGGTAAACCAAAATCAATGAGAGGAGATGTAGAAAATCGAACTTTTCACAACCATGAAATTTTTGGATCAAGAATTGCTCTACAAATTGGTAAAAATTTGAGATTATCTAAAAAAGAATTGGAGCAATTGTTCAAATTAGTGAGATGGCACATGTTTACTGTAGAAACCACTCAAACAGATAAAGCAGTTAGAAGATTTATTAGAAATGTAACTCCGGAATATATTGATGAAATGATTGCTTTAAGAAGAGCTGATAGATTGGGAAGTGGATCTAAGGAAACTAGTTGGCGATGGGAATTATTTAAAGATAGAATCGTAGAAGTCCAAAAACAACCTTTTTCAATTAAAGATTTGAAAATTAATGGACAAGATGTAATGACAATTTTAGAAATTAAACCAAGCCGAAAAGTTGGTGAAGTTTTGACTGATATTTTTGCTAAAGTTGAAGAAGATCCAAGTTTAAACGACCGAGAAGTTTTGTTGAAGAAAATTGAAGAATATAAATAAAAAAAACCGCAAACATTATTAACACCAAAGTGTCAACAAAATCTGCGGTTGGTTTTCTTAAGAATTATCTTCCTGTTTATATAGATTAATTATTTTTTTAAGAATAACTTTACTTTCTGGTGAACCAGTACCAAAATAAAAATAAAAATCAGCCAATTCAGAAACTGAATTATACATTAATAATAATTTGTTAAATGCTTCAATATAAGATTCACTTTCAGGTGGAGCATTTTCAAGTACATACAAAACCTGATCTGGAATGTAAGCTTTTTTAAGTTCTGCCGAAGCTAACTCATTCCAATCTTCAAGAGATTTCTGTAGCATTTTTGTTAAAAAAACAAAATTTTCTTTTGCATCTTCAAGATTCTTTATCTCTAAATTAAATAAATTAATATCATTTGAATCTTGATCATTATTAGCTTCCTTAATTTCTTCCATTGGTATACCGGTATCTTTAGATATTTTTTTAAAAATGCTCACAAAAACACCTCTTTTCTTTATGGTTTTAAAAAGATAATTCTTGTTTATTAAAGTTCTTAACCTTAATTAAATTAATCCGCAAAAGACTATTAATTAAAATTAATTCAGTATAACACTAAAAAATCGATGGTAATAAATTACAAAAAAACAAATTATTTTTTCTTCTTATCTCTTTTGAAGAATAGAACTAGAGGAATAGCCACACCAATTGAAGAATAAGTTCCACAAATAACACCAACTAAAAGAGCAGTAGCAAACCATTTAGTAGTGCTTCCTCCTAAAACAACTAGAGACAATAACATGAAGATAATGGTCATGGAGTTGTTGAGAGATCGACTAAGAGTTTCAGTAACGGCCTCATTAGCAAGATCTACCCAATTGAATTTATAGTTTTGCCTTCTTAATTCTTTAATACGATTAAAAGTAACTACAGTGTCATGAACAGAAGATGAAAGAGTGGTTAAAAGAGCAGTAACAAATAAAGAGTCTAATTCAGCCCCAAAGAAATGACCAAAAAGAGAAAAACTACCAATCAAAATAATTGTATCGTGAATCATAGCTAAAACCGCAGCTGAACCAAAAGAAATATCTTTGAAGCGACTACCAATAAAAATAAGTAGAGCAAAGGCTGATAAAACAACAGCATAGATGGTTTTTTTAAGTAATTCTTTACCTAAAACTGGACCTAAACTTTCAAATTTTAATTCTTTATAATCTGGATCTAATTTTAAAATTGAAACAACTAGTTTATCTTTTTGATCTGAATCAATGTTTTTAAATCTGAATGAATAAGTTTGATTGTTGGTTATAATTTGAGGTAAATCAAGATTATTTTCTTGAAAAATAGAATTAACGGAATCTTGATTTGGAAGAGATGGTAAATTCATAACCCAATTTGAACCACCGGAAAAATCGATTGAGGATTTGAATCCCCAAAAAACAATGGAAAAAATTGAAATTAAAATTAAACAAAGAGAAAAAATATAAAATAGTGGTCTAAATTTCATTATATTCATAGTTTTATTTTTGGATTTTTTCCTTTGCGAGAACACGTAATAAATTTCTGGTGACAAAGACACCGGTAAAAATACCAACAAAGATACCCAAAAGCAAAGTAATAGCGAAACCTCTAACCATACCAGAAGTGTTTAAAAATGGCCAATTTAAAGGATTAAGAAGAATTAAACCAGTGATGATGGTGCAAGCATTAGCATCTTTAATTGAATCCCAAGCTCTACCAAAGCCAAGTTCCATAGACGAATTCCAATTTTTACCTTTTCGAGTTTCTTCTCGCATACGTTCAAAAATCAAAATATTACTATCAACAGCCATACCGATAGAAAGAATAAAACCAACAATTCCTGGAAAAGTTAGAGTAATAGGAATTAAACGATATAAAGTCAAAGTAATAAGACCATAAATAATTAAACCAATATCAGCAATTAAACCTAATTTTCCATAATTACCAATCATAAAAAGACAAACTAAAATTAAACCAACAATACCAGCAAAAATACCCTTATCGATAGAATCTTTACCCAAAGTAGCGGTAATTTGATCTTGTTGAATTAATTTAATTGATAAAGGTAGGGCTCCAGCATTTAATTGAGCTGATAACTCTTTGGCAGCCTTTGAATCAAAACTACCACTAATTACAGCTTTACCATCAGTAATTTCGGAATTAACAGTTGGATAAGTAATAGGATAATCATCAATTAAAATAGCAATTCTTTTATTAATAAATTCTTTGGTAGCAGTTGCAAAAAGTTTGGAACCTTCTGGGTTAAACTCTAAAGAAACCTCTGGTTCGGAATTATTAGGATTAATTTGAACAGTGGATCTAACTAAATGAGAACCATTAATACCAGTATCCTTACTAAAAACATCATTAAAAGTGGCTGAAGCAGTGGCTTCTGGAGCTAAAGTTATTTCGCCTTTGAAACTTAGTTGAGCAGTAGTCCCAATTAACTTAATAGCACTAGAAATATCTTCAACTCCTGGTAATTCAACATTAAGACGATAATGACCATCTTGATTAACAACTTGAACATTAGTTTCAGAAACACCAAATAAATTAACACGTCGTTCAATATTGGCTTTTAGAGCATTTAGAGCCTCTTCTAGGTCTTCTTTCTTGGTATTTGAGGTATCAATGTCGAAGATAAGTGAAGCACCACCAGCGAGGTCTAAACCATATTTTAAATCCAAATTCTTTTTGAATTCTTTTTGACCAATTTTAAAGCTAAAATCAGGACGATAAAAAGTATGATCGACTTGAAAATTACCAATATTAAACTTAATTGGAATTTGAGTTGGAAAATTAATTATGACACATAAAAAAGTTAGAGCAATTATAGTCCAGAAAACTTTAAAAATATTGTTTTTATTAGGCATAAATTATTTTTTTGGCAAAATTAAAGATAGTTGTCTTGGATGTCCAGAAAAAACATAACTAATAGAGGCTTTTGTCTTATTAACCTTAATTCGAACAATATCCCCTTCTTTGATATTAAAGTCTTTAATGGAAACAGATGGAATAGTGACTGCCAAACTGTTACCTGTTTTAATTACTTTTCTGTATTGAGCCATTTATTTTTAAATATTTGCAATTTCTGAGGAACTTCCTATTATAACCACTGGACAGTTTAAAAAAAAGTCGACAATAAATTGATCTCTTTTTTGTTTTCTTAATTGAAACTCAGATTTATCCATAACCATGTAATTAATTTCATAACCACGCTCTTCTTCTTCTTGGTCTAAAAAGGTAGCAACTTCTTTTAAAGAAACATCACCAACAATAATTAAATCAATTTGATCAGGATTACGATGGTCATTAACAGCAAACTTGTAGTTATATAAAACTAATTTAATATTACCCAAACTTTCATTTTTATTTTGAAGTTTTAAACCTAAACCGGAATTTTTGTTGGCTAAAACTAATAAATCATAAAAAAGTGGGGAAGTTTTATTAGCCCAATAAAAAAGTTTATTGGAACGCCATTCAAATTCAATAATCCCAGCTTTTTTAAGATTTTCTAATTCTCGTCTAACAGAATTAATTTCTTCGCCAGTTAAACGAACTAATTGACGAACAAAATAAATTTCATCTGGTTTGTAAAACAGAATATTTATTAATTTTATTCTGGTTTGAGAGACAAAAATTTGTTTAATACTAGTTTGTATTTTCATAAGAAACATTTGAACCGGTAGCTAAAATTTCTACCCAAATATTGCCAGGAATAAAACTAATTTCTTTTCCAGCAGCATCTTTGAAAATGGTTCGAGCAGTACGATTGGCTTTTGACCAAGTAATCTCACTTTTATTACCATTTTGAAGTAAAACTCCAGTACCAGTACCAATCATTTCGTAAAGGTTGTGACCATGTTCATCGACTGAACGAGTTTCTTTGGTAAATTGGATGACAATATTTTTAGCAGTAATGGTTTTACCAGTATTGAAGTCTATATGAGCTTGACCACCATTGCTTCTTGAATAAAGATTATTGGTTTTATCATAGTTCCAAGTAACAGAATAATCTTTATAGCCTGACCAAAAATCAAAAGAAATTTTACTAGCAGTTGGAGAACTATTAGCTTGATCTTTTTGAGTTAGATTCCATGATTTAAAAGATTTATCCCAAGCAGTTTTTTTAGCAGTAGTAATATTGGTTAAACCACGATTTTCGGCAATATTCCAAAGTTCAGTGGTAGAACAATACATGGTGTGTTCGGTAGCTCTTTCATCACCAGTTCGATCTGGTTCTCGACGACAAGCTTTATAAGACAAAGAAAATTGACTTAAATCACCCCAAGTACCTTTATCGTTCCAACCATATTTAGCAATTTGTTCAATAGCTAAAGCTTTAGTATTGGTAGTACAAGGACCACCGGTAGTAGCAGCAGAACAATTAGCTCCACCGACATGGTTATAAAGAGGATAATCAGAATATTCAGAAGCGACATCAAGAAAATAAGTACGAGCAGAACGAACTGGACCAACATCATATTTGTTAGACTCAGCCATAGCCACAGCTCCACAATAAAAGACACCCATAAATCGAGTAATACCACCTTCAGCCATAGCTTCATAAACAATATCAGCAGATTGTAATCCTGATTGAGGACGAGAATCTTCATGATTTTCAATCATAACCATTAAAGGACGTCTGGTTTCCCAAATAGCTTTTTCTTCTTTAGAATAAAGAGCCCCGTTCAAAGGACAACTTTCAGTTTTAGCGCCAGAAAAAGTAATAACTCCGGTTTCAGGATTAATAGTAGTTTCAGATTTTCCAGATGGAGAAATTGAAGTAGTTCCACTGGCAGGTAAAATTTTATCAAAAATAAAGTAGGAGATGCCTGACACAAATAAAAATAAACCTAGGAAACTTATTATTTTATTGTTCTTAATATTCATTTAAAAAATTAATTTTTAATAGTTTTAACTATAGCGGATTTTTCTTCCTTTGACAAAGTGATATTATCACCTTCTCCAAATTTAATCGACTTAGCATAGATGCGAGTTAAATCTCGATTATGAAGTGAAGTAATTAAAACTCCAGAGTTATTTTTATCTAAAATAGAAAGAATAAAGCTTTGATCACCACCAATATCATCAAAAGGATTAAACCTAGTTAAACCTATCTTTAGGTTATTATCTAAATTTGATAAATCAACAGCTTTATTTTTAGAACTATTTCGAATATAAACTAAGTAGGTCAGATACAATAAAGCGAGAAAATTAATTATTGTTAGAAGATAAAATAAAATATTCATAACTTATTAATTGTAGCAAAACTATGTGCTATACTGGCCATATAAGTACAAATGAACGAGAATAAATATATAAGAAAGGATTTATTGAAAAGCACATTGCTTAGTTTGATAGCAATTGGAATAATTATTATTATTTACTATTTTAAAAGTTAAATATTAGAAATTATTAATATTTTTTAAAGGAGGTGAATTAAACAATGCCAACCATTAAATTTTATAACGTAAAATCACGTAAATCAGTCGAAATAGACGTAGCTAATGTCAAGAAAGTTACCCTCAAAAACGGTAGACCAGCAGCTGAAACTATGGATCCAGAAACTGGAACCAAAATGTTCAAAATCTTATCTGCAGCTGATGCAGCTTTATTGAAATAGTTTTTCTTAAATAAACTAATAATTACCCCCTTTGAAATTTCGAAGGGGGTTTTTGTTATAATCAAAGCATCCTAAAGAGATTGAAGGGCTGATCCCGATTTATCGGGAAGGAAAGTCCGGACCACAAAAAGCACAGAACTTAAAAAAGTAGAGTCCCGAGCAATCGGGGGGCAATGCTACAGAGACGAACAAGCTAGCCGCCTTCGCAAGAAGGCTACGGCGGCCGAAGTGAAACGAGCACCCTTCTGGTGGAAATCTCAAGATGAAACGTTAATATCTAGCTTTTGAGAGTTTCAGGTAGAGAGAATAGATTGATGGCCCATAAACAAAATCCGGCTTATCAATGTCTTTAGGATTTTTTGTTTA
>Ga0209800_10001538_pt1 | contig 23466 bp, 26 predicted proteins | sample Higcelweek8metaG_FD_187174 | JGI IMG/M metagenome (GOLD analysis project Ga0209800, IMG submission 187174) | Freshwater pond sediment microbial communities from the University of Edinburgh, under environmental carbon perturbations - High... | ecosystem: Environmental > Aquatic > Freshwater >...
TCAAAAAAGGTGAGGGATATTATAGGCAATAAGGAAAACCTTGTTGAAAAGTCTGATTTTATCGGTGAAAGAAAAGGGGTTCTTGAGTTCAGGCAGCTAAGTACTGAGGAAAAGGACAGGCTTATACGTGAGTGCCCTGAATATGGGGAGATTGTTTGCAGATGTGAGCAGATCACCAAACGCGAAATTATGGATGCCATTGAAAACCCATTAGGGGTAAGAACATTAGCTGGGATCAAATACAGAGCAAGGGCTATGATGGGAAGATGTCAGGGTGGATATTGCCTTACAAGGATCGTTGAGATACTTACGAAGGAATACGGGATTCCTGTGAAGGAAATAACTCTAAGGGGCAAAGAATCAAAGCTGTTTACAGGAAAAGTGAAATAAGACTGGTGTTATAGTTTGAAAGTACTGAAAATTAGGAGAGAGATTGATGATAATAGATAGAAATGTTGTTATCATTGGAGCTGGTCCAGCAGGTTTGGCGGCTGCAGTGGAGCTTTCGAAAAGTGGTGTTGATGGGGTAGTTGTGTTAGAACGTGAGCCGTATGAAGGCGGTATATTAAATCAATGCATCCATGATGGATTTGGGGTTATTAAATTTAATGAAGTTCTTACTGGTCCTGAATATGCTAGAAGGTATATTGATGAAGCAAATAAATTAGGTATTGAAATAAAGAAAAACTCAACTGTAATCAGTATGAGCAAAGATAAAGAAATAACAGTGCTAAGTCCTGAAGGACTTCTAGTGTATAAGACTAAAGCTGTAATTCTTGCAATGGGTTGCAGGGAAAGGACAAGGGGAGCGCTAAGTATTCCAGGAGCAAGGCCTGTTGGTGTTTTTACTGCTGGTGTGGCACAGAATCTTGTGAATATTAAAAACATTATGATAGGAAAGCAGGTAGTGATTTTAGGCTCTGGTGATATTGGACTTATTATGGCAAGGCGACTTACTCTAGAAGGGGTCAAGGTTATTGCAGTTGTTGAAAAAATGCCTTACTCAAACGGTCTTGCACGAAATGTTACACAGTGTTTAGAAGACTATGGTATTCCACTGATGCTAAGTCATACAGTAGTGAATATAGAAGGAAAAGAACGCTTGAAAAGCGTTACCATTGCAAAGGTTGACGACAATGGAGAGCCTATTCCAAGAACAAACAAAAAGATTGAGTGTGATACTCTTATTCTATCGGTTGGGCTAATACCAGAAAACGAGTTGTCTTCAGGTGCTGGTGTTGAGCTTGATGAGCTTACTCAGGGAGCAATAGTTGATGAAAACCTGCAAACCAGCATTGAAGGGGTATTTGCATGTGGTAATGTTCTGCATGTGCATGACCTTGTTGACCATGTTTCATCTGAAGCGGAAAAAGCAGCAAGATCTGTAATCACCTATCTTAACAACTCTTATAAAGATCATGATAACATTTTAGTAAAAGCAGGCGACGGGATTAGATATGTGATACCTCATACCATATCTGGAAAAAAGGATGTAACTTTTTCTATGAGAGTAGATAGACAATGGTCAAACATTAAGCTGTGTTTTAAAAATGGCAGTAATTTAATTAAGTCATTTAATTATAAAAGATTGAGCCCTTCAGAGATGGTTGTCGTAAACCTTAAGGGTACGGATTTGAAAGATATTGACGGTCTGGAGGTGTCGATAGATGAAGTTTGAAAAGGAAATGACATGTATTGTGTGTCCGAATGGCTGTAAGCTTGAAGTAATCCAAAATGATTCGATAATTGTCAAGAACGCTTTGTGTCCAAAAGGTGAAGAATATGCAAGAAATGAAATGTTAAATCCTGTTAGAAATCTCACATCTACAATTAGAGTCCTAAATGGTAGGCTTCCTTTAGTTAGTGTAAGAAGTAGCAAGCCTGTTCCTAAAGGAAAACTAACGGAGATGATTAAAATTCTTAGTGAGATTGATGTGGAAGCACCAGTTGAGTTTCACCAAATAGTTGTAAAGGATATACTTGGTACAGGGGTGGATATAATTGCGACGAGGGAAGTATTGCGAGATTACATAAAATAGATAAGTTGTGAAATTTAAGATGTAAATAAATTATGGTAAAGGATGATTGGCAAAATGTATTCAGCTTTTTACCGCTATATAAATATGTATCCGTTAGTTCATGAAGATACTTTGCCTAGTGAAAATATTGAAAGTGTAATAAGTGCCTATAGTATTTTTGAGGAAAGGGAAAAAGGCACATTTTACAATAATAGTAATACGAGTGCTCATATAAGCATGCAATTGATGAAAGTAGCAGATCATAATAATTGGAGTAATAATGATTTCGACTCAAAAGAAACAAATTATATTGCAATTGTAATATCAAGGAATAGTATTGATGAAGATTTAGTAGTCAATATTTTGATTGATATTGCAGAAAAATTGCAGTGGATATTATTTGAGGAAGATGATGGTGAGGGCTATGTTTTATTCTCACCTAATAAATAGAGGAGTGCCAAGAGATTTAGCTTGAGGATTTTCCATTTTCTAATCGGTTGTTCTATATTAAATGCATTATTAATCTTACATTTAGCAGTCATGTTCTGGTTTTTAATTCCATAAAAAGTAATTCTAGAGTATCGTTTTGTTTAAATTCGACGCGGATGATAGTGTTAAGAGAAGAACTTCATGTAAATAATGAACAAATATTTGTCAGAGAAGATAGTTTGTCCTTTGGTGATTTCAAAAGTATTAACTAGTTCTTGTCGGATAGCATTTATACGAATGAAGAGAGCATCATTGAAATATCAAAGAATAGTCTAAATGATGAAGAGTTGTTTTTGATGAATGGATTTAAGATTATATTTAGTCAGAGTTTTGTTAAGATGATAACTAATTGGTTTTCAGATAAGTTTATGGTTATCTATAGAGCTGATTCACTGAAACTTATCAAACGATTTGTAGACCCACAAAAGCAGACTGTCTATGTTGAAAAGACAACCAATAATGCGGCAAAACTATTTGGAATTAATTCAAATGCAATGGGATATGTTATAAGCGAGGATGAAAGCACGAAGACTATATGAAAATCTAATTTCTTATTTGAATTACAATGTTGAGGAAAAATTTACTATCTTTCCATGATATTATCAATGATTGGTTCTACACACTAATTTGTAAATAGTTTGTTGAATATTGGTATATAATGTGATAGACTATTTGTAAATAAGTTTGGGAATATAGATTTTATACCTAGACTTTCTGTTGAGACTTGTCGTTTTTAATTTTTTGTTAATATCTTATTTATCTTTAGGTAGTCGTTTTTAAGAGTGATTCAATTAGATTGAAATGAATACTTACATAGATTGAATAGAGGTAATATGAGGATTTCTATTTTTAATTCTGTGAGAGCTAAAATTATAATTGCAGTTGTCATTATGGTCAGCATTCCTTTTGGTATACTGCAATTTGCCAATGTGCTTTTCGTATACAGTAAGCTTCATGTTAAAACTGAATACACGACAGAGGCATTGGCGCATTCGATTGCGACCAATGTTTTGGAATTCATGCAGGGTGTTTATGACTCATCAGGATTATTGGCGAGGAATGAGAAAATAGTCAACGGTGAACCTGAAGGGCAGAGCATACTTGAGGATACAATCAAAAGAATGCCGTATTACAGGCTTTTTTACGTTCAGGATATAAACGGCAAACAGACGTTGCGTTCAAGCGGACAGCTTGCCGATAGGTCGGACAGGTGGTGGTTTAAGAAAATCATATCAGATTACGAGCCTTTTGTGAGTCAAGCGTACATTTCAGTCAACAAAAATGAACTGGTTACATCTGTTTTCCATCCGATGTACAAGGAAGGCAAAGCATCAGGTGTTTTCGGAGCGGATTTTACATTAGAAACTATTCAGAGCGCGGCGGGTCAGTATTGGAACAAGGATATTTCATTTGTTGTTATGGACAGTAAAGGCAGCGTTCTTACCAGTACTGACTACATTCAGGGTGAGTATATCAATTATATTGATTTTACTAAGAGGACAGTAGTTTTAGATAAAGACAACCAATACATGCTTGATTAAAATGGACAAATTGTTACAAAAGTAGAAAAAATAGAAGTCTCGGATACCATGAAGAAAATCATAACTGGGGCTCTGGATAATAAAACCGAATCCTATAAATTCAAAGACGGCAAAGGCAATATTGTTGTATGTGCGTATCAGCCCATCAAGTTGCCTGGAAAGTCGGAGCCTTGGTCGGTTATAGTTTTTCAGAAGGAAACAGACAATTTTTCAATTATTCTGATGGTAAGCATTGTAATTTTCCTTGGACTGTGTAGTTTTTTTATAACATACAAGCTTATTGGTTTTAATATCCTCAACCCCGTACTAGAAATACAGAGGAGTTTGGGACAAATAGTTGAGGGTAAGCTCGACGTAAGGGTGGATAGTTCAAAACATAATGAGATTGGGGAATTAGCAGGAGATATCAACAAAATGGTTGATTCACTTAAAAGGCATCAGCAGAAAATCGATGAAGATGAAAAGATGGTGGCATTGGGAAACCTTGTTGCAGGAGTTGCTCATGAAATCAATACCCCTCTGGGTATAGGTGTTACAACAGCAACTTACATGAGGAAAATCAATGATGAATCCAGAATGGCAATAAATGAAGGTCGGTTTACTAAAAAAGACCTTATAGACTATATGGAATCAATGGACGATAGTATTGATCTGCTTCACACTAACTTAGAACGTGGTGCATATATCATTCAAAGCTTTAAGCGGATTGCAGTGGACCAGACATACGAAACAGAAGAGGAGTTCAATGTTTTGGAGTATATCGACAGTGTAGTAGTCAGTCTCACACATGAGTATAAAAAGAGCAAACATACTTTTAATATAGTATGTGATCAAGATTTAACTTTAAGGAGTTATCCAGGCATATTTGCTCAGATACTGACTAACCTGATAATGAACTCTATTATTCATGCCTTTGATGGAATGGAAAATGGGAAAATAGATATATCGGCACATTTGAAAGATGGATGGCTTAACCTCCGTTATTCGGATAATGGATGCGGAATAACAAGCGAGAATATGAAGAGAATTTTTACACCATTTTTTACCACGCGAAAAAGGTTGGGTGGTAGCGGTCTTGGACTGAACATTATCCAGAACCTTATAACCCAAAAATTAAATGGTTCAATTTCCGTAGAGAGTGAAGTAGGTAAAGGGACCGCTTTTATAATTACATTTCCAGTTTAAGGAGGAACTATCTAATGGGGGACAAACATAAAATTCAACTTGATGTTGATGGTTTGGATCTGGATTTTCTTGATGCGGAGGTTGAGAGATTCGAACGTTACAATGATAACTATGTTAATTATTACAAAGTTCTTATTGCTGATGACGAGGAAGAAGTACACAGGATGACCAAGCTTGTTTTGAAAGGATTTGATCTGGAAGGTACAAAACTTCAATTGTTTGATACATATTCGGGCAAGGAAACTATGGAGTTCTTAAATAAGAACAACGATATAGCTATCATTCTTTTGGATGTAGTCATGGAGGAGGAAGACGCTGGATTGAAGGTTGTCAAATACCTGCGTGAAACCTTGAACAATAATGTTACGAGAATTATTTTACGCACTGGACAGCCAGGCAAAGCTCCTGAAGAAAAGGTTATAGTGGAATATGAAATCGATGATTACAAGTCAAAAACCGAGCTTACAGTGCAAAAGCTTTTCAGCACTATATATGTATGTCTGCGTGCTCATAAAAACATAAAAGCACTAAACCGACACAAGGAAGGACTGCATAAGGTTATAAACGCTTCACAGGATCTGTTCAAATATCACTCCTTCAACGAATTTTTAAATGGAATGCTGATGCAAGTTATTGCATTGTATGATGTTGATGTGAATTCAATGTACATCAGGAACGCGCCCAAAAATATTATTGATGGCATGGCTTTCATACAGATGATGGATTCTGTAAAAATACTGGCAGCGACTGGAAAGTATGAAACTATGATAGGTAAAACTTTGACCTCAGAGAATTGCTCAGAGGATTTAATCGAGCTTATAAGACAAATAGAAAACAGCACTAAAGAAGAGTTGGTAATAAGACAGGGAGAGTACCTAGGAATCTATAAGCAAAGCGCGGATAAGTTTATTAAAAATTATATTATTCTGGAAACCATTGTCGATACTGATAATCTGGACCTGATAAAGCTGTTTTTAACAAACTTCTCGCTTGCGATAGACAACTTTATGCTTAATATGAACGTAAATGAGACCCAAAATGAAATCATCTTTAGGATAAGCGAAATTGTTGAAAACCGTTGTGATTCCACAGCTAATCATCTGCGCAGGGTATCAAACATAACCAAGATACTGGCGAAGAGATTGGGGTTTGATGACGAAAAAGCCACCTCAATAGCCCTTGCAAGTGTCATGCACGATGTTGGTAAAATAGGAATTTCAGATGATATCCTACTAAAGCCTTCGAAACTCACAGCAGATGAATATGAGATTATAAAAAATCATACACTTATTGGTTATAATATATTTAAAGACTCAAAATTGGATCTGCTGAATCAAGCAGCAGATATCGCTCTCTATCACCATGAAAGGTATGACGGGAAGGGATATCCTTTCGGAAAAAAAAGAGGAGAAATCCCGAAGGCTTGTGAAATTGTAGCGGTAGCAGATGTGTTTGATGCACTTATTTCAAAACGTTGTTATAAGGATGAATGGACCGAGGAGGATGTTATCGGGTATTTCAAAGAAAATCGGGGAAATCAGTTCTCTCCTGATGTTGTGGACACTCTGCTTGACAATATCCAAAGTATATTGGATGTTATAAAATTCTATCGAGATTGACTAAGCTATTTGGGCTGATGTTGAATATATTGTTTATTCTGGAGGTAAATATGGGGAAGAAATTAAGATTTTTAGCTCTTTTTTTTATTATGCTTACTATTTCGGCGAGTATGGGATGCAATGTAAAAAAAGATACTATTACACTGAGATATGCAGCATGGAATCTTGGAAGCATTAAAGAGAATGGTCTTGAACGCCAGATGATAAAAGCTTTCATGAAAGAATATCCATATATAAACATTGAAATAGATGAAAAATTTATAAATGATTATGATCAGTCGATGAAATTAGCAGCTACCGATGGAAATATACCTGATGTTTTTATGTATGCCAATAATCCTCAGGCAAACAGTAATGGATGGTGTGCGGATATAACAGATATTGCGGAAAAAGACAGCGAGTGGAATAATATCCCATTGCCGTTGCGAGAAGCAGCAGAAAACAAGGGTAGAATTATTGCGCTTCCAAGTTCCATGTATCTTTTTGGATACTTTTTTAATGCTAACCTGTTTAAGACAAATGGAAAGAACCCACCAAAAGCAGGTCAGAATATAGACCAATTTGTAAAAAATGTAAAGGAAATGACAGATATTAACCACGGTTGCATTGGTCTTGCAGACGAAAGCAGCATTTTAGATTGGTATCCAGCGGCAGTTAATCCCACGCTAGGGTGGTATTCTTGGGATGGGGGCAGGTTCAACCTCAATTCGAAGGAGTTTAAGGAGGGGATCAAGCTTGCCCGAAGTATTTATAGAAGCAAACAGACATATGCAGCTATTTCAGAGGATGAAAAGAAAAGCCTCAAAGGCAAAAATGATTGGGAAGCCTGGAATGCTGGCACAGTTGCACTGAAATTTGATGGAACTTGGGTTGCCCATGACTATTCGAGGCTGCCTTTTAAGGTTGGCTTTATTGGGATTCCTGGAGGGCGAGTCTGTATTGTTCCAGACTTTCATTTTATTTCGAAGGGAAGTGCTCATCCCGAAGAAGCATATAAATTTATAAAATATATGTCTGCTTTTTCCTACCAAGGTTTCTCAAAACGTATGGAACTGGCCAAAGAGAATAATTTGGTTGTTACTTCTATTCCTATGATTAAAGATAAAAAGATGGTTGATGCATTCTTTGCGAATAATAAAATTGATGGAATCAGGGAAGTATATAACATGTTGAACAAAAACAGTTATGTTGAAGGTACAAAGATTTTGCCTGGTTACATCCAAGCACGGTGGGAGTATGTCACAAGTATAAAGGTTGGGGATTTAGCAAATGCCTCCATAGGTGCTGTCATAACAGATACATTCAGAGGAAGCGGGAACATCGATGAAATAGCAGCAAATCTGAATTCAACAGCCAACGAATGCGTCCAAATATACCCTAGACCAGCGGATAATTAAGCAGGTTTAAACATGGCACTATCAATCTGCACAAATCTATTTTTTAAAACACCTTCTTCTATATATTTATTAACATTCAGACAAAAACCCACACAATAATATTTTTTATGAGTGAACTTTTTAATAATTTCAATCGTAACATCAATGAAAAGAATGAGAATCCGATATTTATAACGGGGGAGAATGATGAATGAAAAGCTTTTAGAAAAAGCACGGAATGGTGATCAAAACGCAATGGCGGAGCTTTTATATGAAAACTATGAAATCGTTTACAAGTACCTAATAAACTCAGAATATATATATTGATTATTTAAGGAAGAAGAAAGTTGAAAACAGGGTTGCTAGCGAGATAGCTGATCTGGGGATATGTTTTGATGATGATTCAATTTCTAGGACTTTGGATGCTTTAAGCAAGCTTGATAATATTATACGTTTTCCGCTGCTGCTAAAGCACTATTATGGATATTCATATGAGGAAATATCTAAAAAGATGTCAATTCCCTTAGGTACTGTGAAATCAAGAATTCACAATGGTTTGAAATTCCTAAGAAAGGAGCTTGGATGTGATGAGTAATCAAGAAAATGAAAAGGAAAATCTTAAGAACATAGAGCAAATAAATGATATAAAGAATGCATTGGACTTTATTGATGACAATATTGAAATAAAGAAACCTGCCATTGGGTATTTTAAGCACATGGTTTCTGAAACAGAGAAGAAGAAAAGGGCTTGGAAGAATATTGAGCTCATACTATTTTTGATGACAGCCTTTATTTTATTGAATATCTCAGCAGGTGCGCTTATCCTTAATTTTACATTTTATATGATACTACAAGCAGTAGCACTTGTTATTGTACCAACGGTTATTTTTATATGGTTTAAGTGTTATTTTGGGAAGGTGAACAGTTGATGGCTATTTTAGATTTCCTAAACACTAAAGTTAATGATCTGCCGATATTTGTTTATATACTCATTTTTACACTATTATTTACGCAGTCTACATGGCTTTTTATAGACTCAAGAAAGAGAAAAGCTAATCATTGGTTTTGGGGAATCATTGGATTGCTTCGATTTCCAGAGCCTTTGATATTCTATGTTTTTTTAGTGAGAAAAATTCATAAAAGGAAAAAGGAGAGCTGATTATGAATGAATTAAAAGAAATTTTGCCATTTGTTATTCCGTTTGTATTAATAAATTATACACTCATTATTGTTGCACTTATTGACCTTTATAAGAGGAAAAAAGTAAGGTTTAATAACAAGTGGATTTGGGCAGCTATTATTGTGTTTGTTAATTTGCTTGGGTCTATAGTATATTTCCTAGCAAGAGGAGATGATGAATAATGATAGCTGTTGAGACATACAAGCTTACTAAAGCATTCGGAAGCTATAATGCAGTTGACGGACTTGATTTGAAGGTGCCTGAAGGCGAGATATATGGCTTCTTAGGTCCCAATGGAGCTGGAAAAACAACAACAATTAAAATGCTGCTTGGCTTATCGAAGCCGACATCAGGTGAAATAAAGATTTGCGGCAAGGATGTGACTTTCGGAAGCGTTAGGAATCGAATTGATATCGGGTTTCTTCCAGATGTACCATCATTTTATGATTGGATGAAACCTAAAGAGTTTTTGATGTTTTGCGGAAAGATTTTTTCAATTGAATCAAGGCAATTAAATGAAAAGGCTGATAACCTTTTAGAACTGGTTGGACTTACTGGGGTGAACAAAAAGATCAAAGGTTTTTCGAGAGGTATGAAGCAGAGATTGGGTATTGCACAAGCACTTATCAATAATCCAAAGGTTGTTTTCTTAGATGAGCCGACATCCGCTTTAGATCCTATCGGACGCAAGGATGTAATGGATATAATTGAGAAGCTGTCAGGAAAAGTAACAGTCTTTTTTTCAACACATATATTGTCTGATGTTGAGCGAATTTGTGATAGGGTGGTAATAATTGACAAAGGTAAAATGCTTATTGAAGATACAATACCAAACTTAAGACAAAAATATTCAAGTCATGGGATTGAGATTGAAGCTGAAGAAACTGAAAGTTATAGAGAGTTTTTGACTGATCTTTCAAATCAAAAATGGATTGATAGAATGGAAAAGACAGAAGAAGGAAAGGTTAAGGTTTTGGTAAACAACATAAAAGACGCTCAATTAAATATAACCAGAATGCTTGGTGCAAGAAATGTAGAGCTGAGGAAATTTATAATACTTGAGCCTTCTTTAGAAGATATATTCTTAAAGGTGGTGAGTAAATGATGGCAGGATTTGAGTTTTTTAAAAAGGAAATGAGGGAAATAGTAAAAACGCAGAAGATATTTATACTTCCAGCACTGTTTTTATTTGTAGCTTTTTCAAGCCCACTTGCTTCAAAATACATTAATGAAATATTAAAAATGGTTGGTGTAGATGCTACGTTTCCAGAGCCCAAATTTACTGATAGCTACCTACAGTTTTTTAAAAATTTTAATTCAATGTGCTTTTTTATTATGGTTTTGTCATTTATGGGGATTGTTGTTGATGAGAGGGTTAGAGGCTCAATGGTGATTGCGCTGACAAAACGCCTGTCAAGGACGCAGTTTATTTTTAGTAAATTTATATCGGTTGTATTATTCTATACAGCTTCGTATTTTGTATCAGTTGTGGGATGTATATATTACACATACCTGCTTTTTCCAAACTACTATCATGAAAATTTATTCCTAAGCTTCTTTATATTTTGGATATATGGCGTTTTTATAATATCGGTTACGGTTTTAGGAAGTACAATAAGTAAAACACACATGATGTCTGGGATAATTGGTATAGGTGCTCTTTTGGGTTTTCCTCTTATTGCAATGATTCCTAGGGTTGGTAAATATACACCAGGGAAACTAAGCGAACTAAGCACGAAGATTATTTCGGGAACAAATCAGGCTAGCGATACTATAATACCTTTGGCAGTAACAGCAATTGCTGTTTGTGTAATCATGTTTCTAAGTGTTTTTGCATTTAAAAGGCAGGAGATATAGTTTTTCGGAATTTTTATATTGTTTTGTATAAAAATTGAAATCAAGGTTAAAATATTATTGAAGGTATACATCATCTAAAACGTCACGCTAAAAAGCATAATTGTCTGGGAGAAGCTCCAGAGGATTATGCTTTTTAGTTTTTAATGTCGTTAGAAATTATGGTTCCCATAATTTCTAACGACAAGTTTCATAGGAAACAAAAACACTTTTCGTGTTTTTGTTCTCTTGCCGCATTCAAGGCGGTATGTTATAATATCAATCATAGTAAAACTATATGGATACTAGTGTATTAGTTATGATAAATGTAAGATTAATAATGTATTTAATGTAGTCTAATTTTATATGAGAGTAAGGTGATATAATTGCCAATTAAGATACCTAATAATTTACCAGCAACTGAGATTTTATCAAATGAAAATATATTTGTTATGAACGAAGAAAGAGCCATACATCAGGATATACGTCCGCTAAAGATAGCAATACTAAACCTTATGCCTACAAAGATCACAACTGAAACGCAATTACTTCGACTGATAGGTAATACACCAATACAAATTGATGTTTTTCTTCTTCATCCAAAGACTCATACTTCGAAAAATACTCCAGGTGAGCATTTAGAAAACTTTTACAAGACGTTTGACGAGGTCAAGCATGAGAGGTTTGATGGTCTTGTTATAACAGGCGCACCAGTTGAAAACATGGAGTTTGAGGAAGTGAATTATTGGAATGAGCTTGTTGAGATTATGGAATGGAGCAAACACAATGTGTGCTCTACTTTTCATATCTGCTGGGCGGCTCAAGCTGGATTATATTACCATTATGGTGTAAAAAAATATACTTTGAATGAGAAAATGTTTGGCGTTTTTTCTCATAATGTAACAAAGAAGAACACAATGCTTTTAAGAGGTTTTGATGATGTGTTTGATGCACCACATTCAAGACATACGGAAATAAGAAGAGAAGATGTTGAAAAAGTTGAAGAACTCGATATACTTGCAGAATCTTCAGAAGCAGGTATTTATATAATTAAAGCAAGAGGTGGTAAACAGATTTTTGTAACAGGTCATTCAGAGTATGATCCCCTTACTTTGAAATCAGAATATGACAGGGATGCTTTAAAGGGGCTAAATATAAAAGTGCCACAAAACTATTTCCCTGAGGATGATCCTAAAATGCCTCCTATAGTTAAGTGGAGAGGGCATGCAAATCTTCTGTTTTCAAATTGGCTAAATTACTATGTATATCAGGTTACGCCTTATGAGCTGTAAGGCAAATGTCAGTAACCCCTGGTGTTTATGGGATTTGCGGAGATGCTGTTTTTGTTACCACTTTTTAAAAAATAATTCAAAAAAAGTAGTATTATCTTAGCTTGTACGGTATAATTGTGTACAAGTGATGAAAAAAATAGTACTTGATCATATATATGTAAAATCCTGTACAAAGCGAGGGAAAATATGAGCGAAAAAGGTTATGTTCCACCATATACAATAACAGATAAAACGGTAAATTTAATTTCTGATATAACTGAAATAATAACTAAAATCACAATAAATGATAATATGAGCAACAATCCAAGACTTCGAAGGGATAATCGTATTCGTACAATTCATGCCTCCTTAGCCATTGAAAATAACTCCTTATCGTTGGACCAGATGACCGATATTATCAATGGAAAAAGAATTCTCGGGGCACCAGATGAAATATGTGAAGTTAAGAATGCATTTGATGCATACAGCAAACTTTTAGAGATGGATACATACTCTGTTAAGGATATGTTACTTGCTCATAAAGTACTGATGAACAAATTGACAAATGAAGCTGGAACGTTTCGAAGTGGAGGCGTAGGTGTATTTGCTGGAAAACAGCTGGTTCATATGGCACCTCCAGCAAATCAGGTTCCACACCTTATAAAGGATTTAGTTGATTGGGCAAAGAAAGCAGAAGTACATCCACTAATAAAAAGTTGTGTGTTTCATTATGAATTTGAGTTTATTCATCCATTTGCTGATGGTAATGGCAGAATGGGACGAATGTGGCAGACTTTATTGCTTCATAAATGGAAATCGCTATTTGGCTGGCTCCCAATAGAAACAATAATAAGGGAACGACAAGATCAGTATTACAAGGTATTAGGTGAATGTGATCGTAGTACTGATTCGGGAAGATTTATTGAGTTTTTGTTAAAAGCTATTTATGATGCATTATGTGAAATAGCTGACACCGAACAAGACGTCGAACAACAAACCGAACAAGTCAAAAAATTAATAGATGTTATGGATGATAAAGAATTTTCAACTAAAGAGCTCATGGAATTGTTAGGATTAAAGCATAGACCAACTTTTAGAGATAATTATCTGTTGCCAGCAATAGAACTTGGTTATATCGAAATGACAATACCAGATAAACCTAATAGCAGTAAGCAGAAATATAGAAAGGTAAATAGTTTTAAAAAATAGAAGTTGAAGTTTTTGAAAAGTATGGATTTTGGCACATGTAAATTTAATAATAATAATTATCATAAATAAGATGGTAGTATTTAACGATATTGATAAGTTGATGGATTAGATAATCAAAAAATTCCCAAATAAAAATTTAAAAACTATTTTTTAATATGTAACACTATCAACCCCTTTTGAATAACATACTAGTAAAGTATGAAAAACGAAAGGGGTTGTTTGTTTATGGGAAAAGGCTTTTTAGGTTGTGATGATGAGATCTTATGGTTCATACTCTTATTCTTGTTGTTGTTCTATTGCAAGCCATGTGGTTATGGTCCTATAGGCAATGCTGATTGTTAGTTTCTAAATGATTTGAAATTGGAAGGAGTAATATTATGTCTGAAGAAAGAGGTTGTGGCTTTGGTTTTAATAACGATATTATCTGGATTATAATTGCTATAGTTCTTATATGCTGTTTCTGTCCAGGAATATTTGGTGGTTGCGGTGGCGGATATAAATGCTAGTCAACAATGAAGACAGCATTCTCTAAGGGATAATCAAGAAACTTTGAATAACTTCACTTTTTACATATAATGCTAAGTTATTTCGAAATGTGTTAAAAATGTGGAGTTATTCTTTGTTATCTAGTTTGGCAACACTTATGGTCACTATAGTAGTGCCTGCTAAATCAATCTCACTAAAAACAGGAATCGGGATTTGATACTCTCTAGGAAAACTCTCGGCATCAAAATTAATTCGGAAACTACCACGATCAAGTAAACTCTTGACTTCTCCTGATGCGTTAGTCGTCATGGAGGTATTTATTTTTTGTCCTGAAATTGATTGTCCGTTAATAATAACCCTGATATTAGGGATAGGGCTTTCGTCATCCTTGTCATTCATCTTAACAAGCAGAGAGTAAATGTTTTTGTCCTTAGCAGGGATTATTTTTGTGACAGCTTGTGGATTGATCAACTTCGAAATGAAAACACCATAATTGTTCTTATCAAAATCCTTTTGCACTGTATATGATTTATAACCAAGTAATGAAAAGACTAGTATGAAAGACAAAAAACAGGATATATATTTTATGGTTTTGCCCAAATTCGGGTTCTTTAAGTTATTTGTACAAAATAGTTTATTAAATAGTGAGCCCAAACTTATAAATTTAGGACTGGCAGTTTTGTGCATAAATACTATGAGAGACAAAAACATCACAATTACTAAGCTTAAAACAAATTGAAATGCAGAAAGTAAGTTTGTGCAATTATGAATATACTTTATTGTAACTTCAGGAGAAAATGGCAATGATGACGTCAAATAGTAAGAATTTTGACTGATAATATTATAGCCATATAAAATAATACATATTCCTGCTATTGAATGAGAAATCGACCAGGATGCGAGTGATATAATAATCCATCTATATGTCCTTCTTGAAAGAAAAACAACAGCAGAAAGAAATAGTGCCAATATGCAAAACAAAAAGAACGGCAATATATTTATAAAGTAAAATACTAATTTAATAGCATAAAAACTGTTTGTTATATCATTTCTATTTATATATTGTAGAATAAGGCTTAAATTAACTTTATCTATTTTTGATAAAGCATAAGAAATTTTAACATTTCCATCAAGTGAGTCCAGTTTATTGCTGTTTTCAGTAATATTTGACGGACTTAAGTAGATGTCTGGCAAAAAAACACTTTTTCCATCAAAATAATCAAAAAGTCCTGTAACTAAAGAATCAATGTTTTTTGTGATCATTTCAGGGGTTGTTGATTTTTGAAGTGATTCAAGTATGCTTGACAGCTCATCTGTGCCTTCATGGTTTGTTTTATTATTCTCAATGAAGCTTTTAATTGTGCTTTTAATTTGGCTTTGTGTGTGGGAATAAATATTATGTTTAGAAAATAATTGTTTATGAAAGTCGGACGTAAGAATGGTGTTCTGAAAATATATGTTAGAGGCTAGTATAAAAAGGCATAAGCCCGATAATATTGCGCAAATCGGCATTATAATTCTTGTTAAAATATTTCTTGTTGAGATGTTTCTTCTAAAGTTCATTTTATCAATCATCCCTTCATTACAACAATTATAGCATTGTACGCCAAGATGAGTAATGGAAAAAATATCTTAAAATAAATCCATGTAAAAATTACAATCAAATATACATTCATTTTGGAGGGGATGTGATAGTATCTGATCTCTAGAAGGAATCCATTTTTTCAAGAAGTCAGCTCTAGAAACGACGTGGGCACCTAATTCAAATTTGTAATCCATGTATGGGTGTCCTAAATTCCAGAAATGATAACCATGATATTCGAGAGTTTTGGCAAGGAGTACCAATTGAAGTTTTCCAAAATTGTTAAATTGTTTATTTCTTCTATCACAGAAGCCTGTAAGACTTGTATAGGTAGATCCGATGCCATATCCTATTTCACCAGCAATAATTTCATTATCCCAGGCACAGCAAAGTTCTGTTGTAATAATGTTAAAGTTTCTCCTGTTATCATTGTTAGCTGCTAATTTGGTTAATAATTCAGAATATTTTTGGAGTAGCCAGTTGTCTTTGTGATAGCTGGTTACTTTTTTTAGTGTGTTATCTATATCACCATTCAATCGAAGGTAAAAATCATTATTTTGAAAAGATTCACTTTCGATGATTTTTTTGACTTTTTTAGGTATAGTTAAATTATTCCACTCAAGCATGGCATAATTAGTCTGTATTTCTGGCAATAACATGTCTGAACTATTGATATTCAGGCATGTACTGATAAAGCCAGAATAAGAACTCTCAATATAAAAATCACAAGACCAGTCATCGCTTAAGTAATAATGTAACTGTGTGTTTGGATAAATGATGTTACGCAGAAGATCTTCATCCATTAAATTGTCTAATGTAATATAGTAAAAATATTCTTGATCCATACAAATTTAAAAAACCCTCCAAATTATTTAGAAATTACAATTTATCTATTTATTTTAAATCAAGTTGGTGAAATTAACAATTGATTTTTGTCTTTGGTAGGTTTAATAATGAAGCAAAAAGCTATAAACATTATATACATATTAGCTATTCTTATTTTGGGTAGTATCGCAATTATAGCATTGACTACTTCTGGTATATCAGAAATAATAACTGCTATTACTAAATAAAAACAAATAAAAGCTACCAGTCCTTGATAATAATTCTGAATTATTATAAAATAATTTAGGAGTTGTTGTATAAATTATTATTGGAGAATTATAAATGATTGATTTTAAAAATGAAATAAAAAAGTATAATTTATTTGAAATAGACAATGACATCAATACCTTATTTGATGAAACAAAACTTGTTATTGATGGCTTTAATTCAACCATAAAACGGTTCGCAAAAGAGCAGAATCAAACAAACATGCAGGTTGAAGAAATTGTATGCATATTGGATGAACAAAAAGAAAATCATGAATTAATAAGTGATTTGAAAAACTCTATTTCAAAATCAAATCAAGACAACATGGCATTAGTTAAAGGCGTGATTAAAGTTATGGATCAACTTGAAGATCTATACAGGTATTCAGTGAAAAACTATTCAGATGGGTGGTCAGGTCAGATAAAATTGTTGTGGGAAAACGTTACTAATGACCTTCTAGCGATAGGAATTACTAGGGTAGATGGTGAAAACAGCACTTACAATGCGGCTGTAAACAACATTGTCTCAACAAAAACTATAGAAAATTTGCCAGAAGGAATAGTCCTTGAAGTTCTGAAATCGGGTTATTTATATAAGTCGGAAGTTTTGAGAAGATCTCAGGTAATTGTAAATATGAATGCTTAAAAATGGATAATTAACAAATTCGATTGTTATGAGGTGTATTATGGGAAGAATAGTAGGAATTGATTTGGGTACTTCGACTTCAGAAGTAGCTATATTTGAAAACGGGAAGCCGACAGTTATTCCAAATCTTGATGGAGATATTATTACTCCATCGGTTGTGGGGATTTCAGATGAAGGTGTAATAATCGTAGGGAAAAATGCAAGAGACCAAATGTTATTAAAACCAAACGATACTGTTATAGAAGTTAAAAGACTTATGGGAAGCACTTCTAAATTAATAGTTGGAGGAAAGGAATATTCTCCAGAGGAAATATCTTCTTTCATACTTAAATACCTGATTGATAGTGCATGTAAATATACTGGAGAAGTTGTGAATAGAGCAGTAATAACTGTACCAGCATATTTTTCAGATGAACAGCGAAGGGCTACAGTCGAAGCAGGTAGACTAGCTGGAATAAAGGTTGAAAGGATAATTAACGAGCCTACCGCAGCCTCGCTAGATTATGGAATTAAACATATGGAGGATTGCAAAAACTTATTGGTGTATGATCTTGGCGGAGGTACTTTGGACGTAACTATTCTTGAAATGTTCGAAGGAGTAATGGATGTAAAAGCAAGTAGCGGAAATAACAAGCTTGGTGGGAAAGACTTTGATCAATCGATAATGGATTATCTCATAGAATCTTTTCAATCTCAATATGGAAAGGATATTTCTGAAGATAGCAGAGCTATTATGAGACTTAAAGATGAGTCGGAAAAATGTAAAATAGAATTGAGCAAGTCATCGTCATATCAAATATCCCTTCCTTTCTTTTGGGAATACAATGGTAATCCTGTTTCTTTGGAAAAAGAAATTACAAAAGAGTTTTTTGAAGGGCTAATAAAGGAAAAGGTTGAATCTACAAAAAAGCAAATTGACATTGCTTTAAATGATTCAGGACTTCAAAAATCTGATATTGATATGATACTTTTGGTAGGGGGTTCAACAAGAATTCCATATATTAAGCAGTTTATAGAAAGAACTCTTGGAAAAACTCCAGAAGCTTTAGTTGATCCAGATCTTGCAGTCGTGAGGGGAGCTTCTGTTCAGGCAGGAATTATTAACGACGATCTTTCAAGTGAAAAAGACATTATGATAACCGATGTATGTCCATATACATTAGGAACATCAGTGTTAGCATTAGTTGGTGGAATACCTAACCACGATGTATTTGATGTTATAATACCAAGAAATGTTACTATACCTGTTGAAAAAGAAAAAATATATTATACTGCTGTTGATAATCAGGAGGCGGTTGAAATAACAGCTTACCAGGGAGACTTTAAAAAAGCTTCAATGAATAACCTTCTTGGGAAGTTCATGCTTCATAATATTCCTCTGGCACCTGCATCAGAGCAAAAGATTAAAATCTCTTTTTCATATGATGTAAATGGTATTCTTCAAGTTGAAGGTGTTATATTAAGCACAGGAGAAAAGGCAAAATTGACAATAGATACATCCAGATCGGATATTACAAAAGAGGTTAATACTGATGGATGGGCAGATGTACAGAATGCAAAAAAATTCAGAGCAATCATAAATAAAGCTTCTAGGTTGATTGAAAGCGATGAGGCAGGCATCTTTCATGCGGAAATTCAGAGTCTTGTGAAGAAGCTTAAGATAGGCCTTGTTGAAGGCAAAGATATGGAAGAATTAAATATGATAAAAAGTGAAATTGCTGATATTTTATACGAATTATCAAGTGAGGACGGGGTTTAGTTTGTTTGATAAAATATTTACCATTTACTATAATAAGGGATTGGAATGCGCAAGAGACGGCAACATAGGTATGGCTGTAGAAAATCTCACAAAGTCTTTGTCATATAATTCGCATTCGATAGATGCACTAAACTTTATCGGCTTATGCTATTACAGGCTTGGTAAGCTTAAAAATGCTGAATGTTTCTGGATAAAGAGTATTGATATAGACAGTTCAACTAATAGGGCTAGGGGTTATTTGGATGATTTAAAAAAAGATCTAGAAGTAGTTGAATCAGTATATTCCACTGTAATGAATTATATTGATATGAAGCAATATAAAAAAGCATTTGAGTTATTTGAAAAAAATATATACAGTAGATTTAATCAGAGTGTTAATGTTTTGAACTTTTTTGGAATATTGAATTTGCTTTCAGGAAAGAACGGACAAGCTATAAAGATTTGGAAGGATGTTATTGCTATCGATGTAATGAATCGTGAAGCCTTGAATTATTTGGCTTATGTAAAGGAAGATAGACTTTCAGAGCTTAAATATAGAATAAGAAACCTTGCATCGTTTATGAGTAAAGGATGATAAGGCGATAATCAAGAAATAATATGCAAAAAAGGGGTAGAGTTAGTTATGAAGGATCTTTATAAAGTATTGGAAATTTCAAATGACGCAGAAAAGTCTGCAATTAAAAGGGCTTATTTTGGTTTGGTAAGAAAGTTTCCACCTGACAGATTTCCAGAAGAATTCAAAAGAATAAGAGAAGCTTATGAAGTTTTGATTGATGAAAATACTCGTAAGGATTATGATGCATTTAACTCTATGCCCGAAATTCTTAAGGTTTTTTATGATGGAGCAAAAGCTGCTTTTGATGAGGGGCATTATGAAATTGCAATTAATATCCTCGAAAGAGCTGTCAAAGTATATAGTAATTACTCTATATTACAAAGCTTACTTGGCGATACATATATTGCAAATGAAAACAACGTAAAAGCTATTAATATTTTTGAAAAACTTACACAAAAAGAACCTAAAAATGCTGGATTTGCAGCTAAGCTTGCCAATGCTTATCTTTTGAGAGGGTGGTATAAAAAAGCATATACAAAGTATAAAATAGCCCTCGCTTTAGATAGAGATAACATATCTATTTGGCTAGGACTAATTCATTGCTATGTTAGAGCAGAAAATATCGAACAAGCAATAAATATAGCAGAGGAAGCTATTTTAACCAGTAAGGAAAGTGGATGGGATCCAATTGAAATTTACTTAAATATAATTCAGTTGGATATTATGAATAATCAAATAAATAGTGTAAAAAAGCATGTTGATGAACTTACAGATCTTGTTATGGAAAATCAGGAAAACAAGGATAATACTGCGTGGTTCTTAACCAAACTAGCTAATATGATATCTTCAAATTATGTTGAAGGATCCTTGCACCTTATTGAAGCCGCAGCAAAATTGATGCCTGATGATAAAGAGATTGCTAAGATAAAAGATAGAATATTTAATGACTCAAAAATCATAATTCTTCTTGAAAAAGTAAGACATGACCCCAAGATTAATAACCTTATTGGTGCAATGATTGATTTTGAGTTGCACATTTGTGATGATGAGAATTGCATTGATTGCAGGTTTGAACAATTTTCATTTGAAATGGATTTTCTTCAGGACATAGGGGCTTTAAGAACTGATCTTATTGTGCTGAAAAATAATTATCCTGAGTTGTATGAAATAAAGAAAGAGTTTTTTGATAAAGCATTGGATGTTAAAAAAGAGAGAAACCTTATTAATGAATATTATAAAAGATTAAACAAATACAATAAAAAATACCCAGAGTTCATACAAAGCAAGAGGAGCAACGAACCGATTGGCTTTTTCGATGATTTGGATGAGTATTATACCGAACCTTATGTTCGCGAAGAAGCAAAAGTCGGCAGTAATGATCCTTGCCCATGTGGAAGTGGCAGAAAATATAAGAAGTGTTGCGGAGGAAATAGGTAATGAGGGGTATAAACTTTTATCTTTTTGAATTTTCAATAGTATGTAATCACATTTTTGTGCTAAAATATAGGTAAGAAAATGTAGGAGTTGATTTAAAAATGGCAAATAAAAAACTTGTCCGTTTTGACTGGGCAATGAAATATATATTGAGAAACAAAGCAAATTTTGATGTGCTCGAAGGGTTCTTATCAAACCTATTAAAAGAAGAAATCAAGGTACTTGAGATTCTTGAAAGTGAGAGTAATCAGGAGGCGGAGAATAGAAAATTTAACAGAGTTGACTTGAAATGTAAGGATTCTCAGGGAAGACAAATAATTATAGAGGTACAAAACCAACGTGAGGCGGATTATCTACAAAGGCTTTTGTGGGGAACATCAAAGGCAGTTGTAGAAGGATTGGAACTTGGTGAAAAATACAAAGAAGTTGTAAAGGTTATTTCAATAAGTATCTTATATCATACAATGAGATTAGATGAAAAAGAGAATACTGATTTTATATATTATGGGACAACAGAGCTTGTTGGATTACATACGAAAAAGCCGCTTGTATTACATAAAGCAGTAACAAATGGTGAGAAGAAATCTATAGTGACAAGTAAGGATGTATTTCCTGAATATTATATGATTTATGTGGAGAAGTTTCAGGATATGATTAATGAAGCAATAGACGAATGGGTATATTTCTTCAAGCATGGCGAAATAAAAGAGGAATTTACATCCCCTGGTATATTACTGGCAGCAAAGAAACTGGACTATCTTATTATGAATGAAGAAGATCGACGTGCTTATGATGGATATTTAGCTTATCTGGGTCAGGAACTAGGGATATTGGATACTGCAAAAGAAGAAGGAAGAATGGAAGGTATTGAACAAGGAAGAGCAGAAGGAAGAGAAGAAGGAGATAAACTTAGAATAGAAAAAACTGTGAAAAGAATGATAGCAAAAGGTTATAATGATGATCAGATTGCTGAAATAGCTGATATATCAGTTGAAGAAGTTAAAAAATATCGATAAGGTGATTACTAAAAAATAACTGTTCAATTGGAGATTTCAAAAATCTTGATTTTAGTGAGGATAATGGACAGAAAAGTCTACATTGAAGTTAATGAATTGTTATTTTATGGGTATCTTAATTATAAAAGTAGTTCCGTTTCCAATACTGCTTTCGCATTTTATACTGCCGCCATATTCATGAGTAACTATATTGTAAACGATATTAAGGACTAGTCCCGTTCCTCCCGCCCCTCTTTTGGTTGTGAAAAACGGATCGAATATCTTGCTTATATAACTTTTTTCGACACCTTTCCCATCATCGGAGTATATAAAGTTAATCTGTTCTCCATCTTTGGCTATTTTTATGAAAATAGTTCCTTTATCACCATCATCATAAGCATGTATTAAGGAATTAATAATAAAATTGGTCACTATCTGAGACATTCCACCTGGACGGGAATATAGTTCGAGATCTTCTGGACATTCGACCACCACTGTAATTTGGGTTTTCTTCAGTTTTGGATTAAGACTCAGCAAAACCTGGTTTATATATTCCTTTAATTTAAACCACCTTTTTTCCTCAACAGACTGGTCTACCGCTACCTGTTTGAAGCTATTTACAAGGTTTGACGCCTTACTTAAGTTCAGGTTCAAAATCCTGTGTATTTCTATACATGATTGAAGAAATTTTTCCAAATCTGTACGTTTCATTTTTCCAGACTGGAGCAATTCCATCAAATCCATGGATTTCTCTTGCATAAAGGTTGAGGCAGTGATACTTACTCCAATTGGAGTATTAATTTCATGGGCTACACAAGATGTCTATTGGTCAGTTATTATCTTTTAATGCTCTTCTGGCTTATTTCCTTGATCCGATTAAGAATCTTATCAACCTTCAACCTATGATGCAAACTGCAATAGTTGCTTCGGATAGATTGGGTGAAATATTGGATCTGGAGCTTGAAAAAAGTGAAAATGAAGAAAGGAAAATTGCTCCAAAAACACTAAAAGGATTAATAGAATTTAAAGGTTTAGATTTTCGTTATGGTACACGACTACTTGTTCTTAACCCATCTTTCGACTTAATGTGATTCAATCCATTGGTATTACTGCATATGTGTAAAAAATTTGGTCACTACAACCTCGAATAAGTTACTGTTTTCTTACGTTTTAAAGAATCTTTGATATTAAGAGTT
>Ga0209800_10001540_pt1 | contig 23440 bp, 19 predicted proteins | sample Higcelweek8metaG_FD_187174 | JGI IMG/M metagenome (GOLD analysis project Ga0209800, IMG submission 187174) | Freshwater pond sediment microbial communities from the University of Edinburgh, under environmental carbon perturbations - High... | ecosystem: Environmental > Aquatic > Freshwater >...
GCGGGCCGGGTTGCAGGAGTCGTGATAGGTGGCGATGATGTCCGAGTTGCGGCTCTTGTCGAACTTGAGCTTGCCGTGCTTGATGAGGTCGGCGGTGAACTCGGCGATGTGCACCATCTTGGTCTGTTTGGCGTTCTCGAACACCGTGCCCGTGATGGGGTTCACCGGGGTCTGCATCTGCGGGCCCTGCAGGTGGCCGTTCATGGTGTCCATGTACTGGTTCACCACGCGCCACATGTGGCCGCACTCGCCGCCGAGGATCCATTTGGCGCCGAGGCGGTTGGCTTCGTTGTACATCTTGCCGTTGATGGCCTTCATCATGTCGGCGTTGGTGAACAGGCCGAAGTTGCCGCCCTCAGAGGCGTAGGTGCTCATGGTGAAGTCGAGGCCGATGGCGTCGAACAGGAGCAGGTAGCCCATGAAGGTGTAGATGCCGGGATCGGCGAAGGCGTCGCCCGAGGGGGTGATGAACAGCACCTCGTGGCCCTTCTCGTTCAGCGGGCACTTCACGCGTTTGCCGGTGACGGTCTCGATGTCGTCGAGCATGAACTCGACGATGTCCTTGAAGGCGTGGGGCTGAATGCCAAGGTGGTTGCCGGTGCGGGTGCAGTTGGCCACCGGCTCGATGATCCAGTTGATGTTGATGCCGACGAGGTGCATCAACTCGCGCGCCATCATCGTCACCTCGGCGGTGTCGATGCCGTAGGGGCAGAACAGCGAGCAGCGGCGGCACTCCGTGCACTGGTAGAAGTAGAGGAACCATTCCTTCAGAACGTCCTCTTCCATGACGCGCGCGCCGGTGAGCTTGCCCAGGATCTTGCCGGCCAGGGTGAACTCGCCGCGGTAGATGGAGCGCATGAGCTCGGCGCGGAGCACGGGCATGTTCTTCGGGTCGCCGGAGCCGATGAAGTAGTGGCACTTGTCGGCGCAGGCGCCGCAGCGCACGCAGATGTCCATGAACAGCTTGAGTGAGCGGTACTTGTCCAGGCGCTCGCGGAAGCCGTTGACCACGATCTCCTTCCAGTTCTCGGGCAGCTTCCAGTCCGCCTCGGACGGATTCCAGGTGCGCGGGTTGCCGAACACGCCGGGAACCTCGTGCATGAGGTATTCGATCTTGTCCAGCTTGGCCGGGTAGGCCCAGCGGCCCGGCGAAAGGTCGTTGGGCAGATCCATCCAGTTGGTGGCTGGCGGCGTGTAGTTGATACTCTTCAGCATCTCATCGGGTTTGATGATTTTTGCCATGTCTTCTCCTCACGGAAAAAGTTTAGTGCTCGTAGACCGGGGACGTGAAAGCCGCGATTATGCGGCCTCCTCCGGGTTCTTCTCCAGGGGCAGGCCAGCCTCGAACATGGGCTCGCGGAACTCGTCCTCATAGGACTCGTAGCTGTGCGCCTTGATGGCGGGGTTGTTCCAGGGATTCACATGGTGGACCATGCGGGTGTCGTTGGGCATGTTGCGCGTGGGCGAAAGGAACACGCCGCCCATGTGCATGAGCTTGGAGAAGGGAAAGTACGCCATCAGCGTGCTGACCAGGAACAGGTGCACGAAGAAGCTGGTGTCGATTCCCGTGGGGACCTTGTAGTTGAAGGTCACCAGGCCCATGACCACGTCCTTGACGGACATGATGTCGACCTTGGCGATGTAGCGCATGTACGCGCCGGAAAGGGCGATGCCCAGGATGAGGAACAGCGGGAAGTAGTCGTTCACCAGGGAGATGTAGCGCACCTTGGCGTCGAAGAACCGGCGCAGCAGAAGCAGGCTCACGCCGCTCAGGATGAGCAGGTCGGAAATGTAGATGGTGGGCGTCAGAATCTGCATGATGCTGTCGCTCCAATCCAGGAACTCGATGGGCAGCGGAACCGGCTGCAAAAACAGCCGCAGGTGCCGGATGGCGACGATAAAGAAGCCGTAGTGGAACAGGATGGCGAAGAGCCACAGCCACTTGGCGGAGACATACGCCACGATGGGGTTCTTGCCGTCGTCGTGTTGGAGCACCAGCTTGGTGTTGCGGAAGAGCGACCGGAAGGTCAGCACTTCAAGCGCCATGCGCATGAAGGTCTGCGGGCCGGTGGAGGGATTGTCCCACTTGTTCTGGCGAATCCAGGGAAGGGTCATCTGCTGGCCGCCGGTGGTGGGAATGCTGAAGGGCACCGGCCGTTTGGCCCAAGAGATGATCTTGCACATGAATCCGACCAGGAAGATGATGAACGCCGTGCCCGGGATGCAGTACGCGAAGATGGTATGCATCTTTGCCGCGCCCGCCCCGACTGTGGCGATCACCACAAGGGCCAGGACCAAAAGGAGTGAAAAGATCGCTTTCATCTGCCGTCACCTCGCTTGTAGTTTGCCCGCCCGCCGTTTGCGCGGGGGCGCGCCTTCCGGAAAAAAACTTAATCGGCCTTTGGGGCCGTCACGTCCTCTTTCATCAGATTGGCCCGCCGCACGATGTTCACGTGGGCCCGCTTGACCTCTTCCACGCGCATGCGCGCGATCTGGTCGCGGGCCGCCACGTAGAGGTCGAAGGCGATGACGGCCAGATTGTCAATGCGCGTCTCGAAACGCAGCAGTTCCTCAAGCTCTCCGCTGGCGGAAAGCTCTTTGGTGAACTCCTGGCGCAGCAGTTTTTTGAGCAGAAATACGAAGCTCAACGCCTGGCCTGGCGTAAAATCTTGCACCGCGCGGATTTTGACGATTTGTTCAAGGGACCTGGCGACAGCCTCGGCGTCGTTCCAGGCGAGAAGCAGGGGGAGGAGTTCGCTTGTGGACTTCAGGATGAAGCTGCCAACGGGATTGGTGAACTGGTCGCGGTTCTTGCGCCACACCACCTGAGTTTGTTCGGGGTACGTGCCCAAAACGAGGTCGGCCCACTTCTGGGCCAGCTCCTCGGAGCGCGCCGCGATAGAATCAGTCAGCCCCATGTACCCCCCAACAGACCGGAAAAGAAGACGACCACCGAGTTTTCCGCTGGCGGAAAGCTGGCCGACGCCTGTACAACTATTGTGAAAATGGGAACAATACCTCCGGACTCTATTCCAGACTCCCCCCAAAACGTCAAGCCGTTTTGCCCAGAAAACCAGTTGCTCCCGCTGCTTCAAATGGCGTCTTCCGGCACACTGTTTGTGCAAATTCGCGTGCAGGCATGTGCATCATGTTGCGCAATATTGCCGTGCATTCCGCGGGCTGCACACTGTATCCGACCAAGATACTGCGTTTTATGCTTTGGCACAAAGATTGCCTCTATGAAGCCGTGTGCAGAGAGGGTTTGCACAGCCGGGGACGGGGGTTTCGCTCTTCCACCTCCGTCCCCGCTTCATTCTTCCGCAAGCCAACACCCTGGAGGCCAGCAGACATGAACCGCCGTCCGAACCGCCCCCACGCCATTGCCGTGGCCGCCGAAGCCCCCTATGCGGGACCTGGGCACGCCGTCATCATCGCCGCCCTTGTGGCCCTGGCCTTGCTGCTTTTTTCGAATCTGCACCACGCGCACGCCGGGTTGTTCGGCGGACCGGCCGAGGTCAAGGCCCAGGCCGGCGCGGTGAAGATCCCCGTGGCCGACGTCTCCGACGGCAAGGCGCACTTCTACAACTTCAAGACTGGCGGCAAGAACGTCCAGTTCTTTGTCATCAAAAGCAAAGACGGCCAGCTGCGCACTGCGCTCAACGCCTGTGACGTTTGTTTCCCGGCCAAGAAGGGCTACACCCAGCAGGGCGACTACATGGTTTGCAACAACTGCGGCCAGAAGTTCCACTCCGCACGCGTCATGGACGTGAAGGGCGGTTGCAACCCCTCGCCCCTCGCCCGCAGCATCGACGGCAAAAATGTCGTCATCCGCGAGGCCGACCTCGCCGCCGGAGTGAAGTACTTTTAAGCCTCAGTGACGCTGGCTTGCTTCCTGAACAAGAGAACGACGACTCCCCTTTTTGCCGGGTCCGGGGGCGGCCAGCCCCCGGCCGCCGGAGGCATCCCCAAGCCCCCGTTTGCGGCGCCGTGAGAATCCAGGGGCGCCGCCCCTTGAAACCCCGCTGGGGGGAATGATTCCCCCCAGACCCCCTCAGCGGCTGCTGCGCAGTGAAAGGAAAGCAAACAGCGGCCCCTCGTTATGACTTGCAGCGGCTTCCGGCAGGTGGGCGGCGTTTCGCGAATCGTGCGGCTGCCGACAGCACCGCCCAGGACCAGAGGCCCATTGGCCGCCGGAGGCATATCCCGCATGAACATCTTGACAATCGCCCTGCGCAACGCCCGCAAAAAATGGGTGCGCACCTCGCTCCTGCTGCTGGTCTTCAGCCTGGGCGTGGTGTCCATTGTGGCGCTCAGCTTCGTTTCGCGCGTGGTGGGCGAGGGGCTGGAAAAGAAGCTCGTCAGCTTCGGCGCCAACATTCTCGTCTCGCCCAAGAGCGAGAAGCTGACCGTGAGCTACGGCGGCTTCGCTCTGGGCGACATGCTCTTTGACGTGAACTACCTGGACGAGGCCGACACGGTGGCGAAGATCGACACCATCGAGCTGCGCAAGAACGTCTCGGTCATAGCGCCCAAGCTGGTGGTCATGGACCATGTGCAGGGCGCGGCCGTGGCCATCGTCGGGGTCTGGTTCGAGCAGGAGAAGCAGCTCAAGGGCTACTGGCTGGTGGAGCAGGGCGCGATTCCCGGCGAGACGCCGGAGCAGGCCGCCGCGCGCGCGGCCATGGCCCCCGAGCCGGAACACGAGGCCGCCATGCCCGCAGCTCTGCCGCAACCCCCTGCAAAGGCCGAAGCCAAGGTCGCGGCGCATGCGCCCGCCGGAGCCGACGGCCTGCTGGCTGGCAGCGCCGCCGCCTCCAAGCTGGGGCTTTCCGTGGGTTCCGCCGTGCCGCTCGGCCAGCACACCTTCGTCGTCGCGGGCATTCTGGCCCCCACCGGCAGCGAGGATGACAACGTGCTTCTGGCGGACATGGACGCGCTCCAGCGGGCCTCGGGGCACCCCGGCAAGGTGAATTTCGTGGAGGTGGCGGCCTTGTGCTCCGCCTGCCCCATCGACGACATCGTGGCCCAGCTGGCCACAGTGTTGCCCGGCACGGAGATAAAGACCCTGCGCGGCATTGTGGAGCAGCGCAGGGTCTCCGTGCACTTCGTCAAGAAGCTCATATTGTCCGTCAGCCTGGTCATCCTGCTTACGGGCTGCTCCATGGTCGGCATCTCCATGCTTTCTGCCGTGAACGAGCGCAAGAAGGAGATCGGCATTCTGCGCAGCCTGGGCTTCTCGCGCCGGTCCGTGTTCGCCATCTTCTGCGCCGAGGCCGCCGTGGTGGGGCTCTTGGCCGGCGTGGCGGGCTATGTGGCCGGTTACTTCGTCAGCTTCCGCATTCTGGCCGTGCTGGAGGTGGAGGGCGGCGGACCGCTGCCGTTTGAGCCCCTGCACCTTGTGGCCACGGCGCTGGTGCTGGCGCTGCTCACCTCGCTCGCCTCGCTGTTTCCGGCCTGGAAGGCCGCCAGCGTCGAACCCAGCGAAGCCCTTGTGACGCTGTAAGGAGGCCGCCATGCAAGACTCCATGCCGGGCACCAAGTCTGAAACGTTTGCCCTTGAGGCCGTCAACGTCGGCAAGTCCTTCACCCAGGACGGCCTGGCCGCGCAGGCGCTCAAAGGCGTGTCCCTGCGCGTCGGCGCGGGCGAGTTCGTGTCCATCGTGGGCCGCAGCGGCTCGGGCAAGAGTACGCTTCTGAGCATCCTCTCCACGTTGCTCAAGCCGGACAGCGGACAGCTGTTTTACAACGGCAACGACTTGGCCGCGGCAAGCGAGGCCGAGATCAATGCCTTGCGCCACGGCGATTTCGCCGTCATCTTCCAGTTCCACTATCTGCTGCCCTACCTGACCGCCTTGGAAAACACGCTCTTGCCCTTCATGCGCGGGCTGAAGCCCGTGACCCGGGCCCAAAAGACGCGTGGGTTGCAGTGCCTGGAGCGCGTGGGACTGGCGGACAAGGCGCACCGCTTGCCTGGGCAGCTCTCCGGCGGGGAGCAGCAGCGCGTGGCCATTGCCCGCGCGTTGGTCAAGGAGGCGCGTATTCTCTTTGCCGACGAACCCACTGGCAGCCTGGACTCCGTCACGGGCTCGACAGTGATGGAGCTTTTGGGGCAGATCCACAAGGACGGGCTGTCCGTGGTCATGGTCACGCACAACGAGGAATACGCCAAACTCTCTGACCGCATGGTGCGGATGGAGGACGGGCTGATCGTGTAAGGCCAAAAGCGGTGGCGCGGGCTGTAGGAATCGGGGGGAGGGGCGAAACTTTTTTCAAAAAAGTTTCGCCCCTCCCCCCGAACCCTCCTCCCCACTTCAAAAACTTTTGTTAGGAAGAAGGGGCGGAGCACGTGTCCCCCCCCAACCGGAAGGAGAATGAAATGAAAAAGTCACTTGGCGCAAACACCCTGGCCCAGCCCACGCCCGTGTGGGTCATCGGTTCCTATGACGAAGCGGGCAAGGCCAACATGATGACCATCGCCTGGGGCGGCATCTGCTGCTCCAAACCGCCCTGCGTGACTATCTCGCTGCGCAAGGAGCGCCACACCTATGCGGCGGTGATGCAGCGCAAGGCCTTCACCGTGAGCATCCCCTCGCAGATGCATGTGCAGGAGGCGGACTACGTGGGCATGGTCTCCGGCGCCAAGGCCGACAAATTCGCGGCCACGGGCTTCACTCCCGTCAAAAGCGAGCTGGTTGACGCGCCCTACGTGCAGGAGTTCCCGCTGATTCTGGAGTGCAAGCTGCTTCAGACCGTGGACCTGGGCGCGCACACCCAGTTCATCGGCGAGATTCTGGACGTGAAGGCCGACGAGTCCATCCTCGCGCCGGAAGGGCACATCGACCCGGTCAAGCTGCGGCCCATCATCTACACCCCGGGAGCCAGCCAGTATTACGGCCTGGGCGAGCTGCTGGGCAAGGCTTTCAGCCTGGGCAAGGCTATCGCCGGATAGCACCTCGGCCGGTGCCGTCGATTCCAACAAACAGAAAGGCCTGACTGGAGTTTATCCCCGTCAGGCTTTTCTGCGTTATGGGGAGTCCAGAGGGCGAATGCCCCCTGGCGGGGGGGAGTTGGGGCGGCAGCCCCTGGATTCATCAGGCGGCGCCAGCGGAGTGCATGGATACGCCTCCGGCGGCCGGGGGCTGGCCGCCCCCGGACCCGGCCAAGTGGCGAACGCCATTGTGGGGCCCGGGGATTGCGCCCCGGGTCTCTCTTTTCTATTGCCGCGCCGTTACGGCTTCTTGAAGCCGTAGGAGTGCAGAACCTTCTGCCCCTCGGGGCCGGCCACGTAGTCCACAAAGGCCTTGGCCAGCGGGTTCTTGCTCGTGGCGACGACGGCGATGGGGTAGGTCACCGGCGTGGTGGTGGCGGCTTCTTGCACCAGGCGCACCTTGGCGCCGGCGATTTTGGCGTCGGTGGCGAACACGAAGCCGGCGTCCACTTCGCCGCGGGTGATGTAGTCCAGGGTCTGGCGCACGGACTCGCCGGGCACGAGCTTGGGCTGCAGGGCTTCCCACAGCTTGGCGCTGGTCAGGCACTCTTTGGTGTAGCGGCCGGCGGGCACGGTTTCCGGGTTGCCCAGGGCGATGCGCTTGATGCCCGGCTGCGTCAGGTCGGCGATGCTCTTCAGCACGACCTTGGAGTCGGCGGGCTGGATGAGCACCAGCGAGTTCTTCACGAAGTCGATGCGGGTGCCGGGCATGATGAGGTGCTTGCCGACGGCCTGATCCATGGTCTTTTCGTCGGCGGAGGCGAACACGTCCACCGGGGCGCCGTTTTCGATCTGCCGCAGGAGCGGACCAGAGGCGGCGAAGTTGGTGGTGACCGTGGTGCCGGGGTGGGTTTTCTCAAAGGCCACTTTGATGACCTTGAAGGCGTCGGTGAGGCTTGCCGCAGCGGAAACGGTGAGCTCTGCAGCGGAAGCCATGCCCGGAGTCAGGCACAGGGCCAGGGCGAGGACGATGGCGGGAATGGAGGCGAAGCGTTTGCGCATGGAAGACTCCTATGTCGAAGGTTGAGTGAGCCGTTATTCTGTGATGAGGATGACGCTCATGGCCTTGAAGAAAAACCAGACGGTGTCGCCCAGTTTGAGGGACAGGGTGTCGACGGATTCATCGGTGATGAGGGCGCACATGGTGGTGCCGTCGTCCAGGGTGCCGGTCACCTCCACGGAGATGCTGTCGCCGTGGATTTTGTTGATGGTGGCGGGAAAGCGGTTGCGCGCGCTCATGAGCGCCCGGCCTTCTTCTTTGGCCAGCAGCACAAAGGGCGCCTTCACGATGGCGGCGATGTTCTTGCCCTCGGAAATGCCAAGATTTTTTGCGCTGTCGTTGGTGATGACGGACACGATCTCCTTGCCGCTTTTGGTCTTAAGGACCACCTCGGTGAGCACGTCGCCGGCGCGCACGCCAGAAACCATGCCGAGAAACGTGTTGCGGGCGCTGGTTCTCATGCCGGGCTCCTTCTGGATGTAGTGATTCAGGATGCGTTTGCTGTCGTCCTCTGAGAACGCATAATAGCCGGAGGTGAGCACCACGCTGGCGTGGCCCAGCAGCCGCTGCACCACAGGCAGGGGCACGCCCTGGCGCAAGAGCTCCACCGCGCGCGAGTGGCGCAGCACCGTGGGGTTCAGCAGCTCGCGCGAGAAAGGCACGCGGCTTGATTGCTCGCTGATCTTGCGGCGCACAAAGCCCTGGTCCAAATGGAATACCCGGCCCCGCAGACTGAGGGCTTCCGGCGTTTCGAGAAAGCGCCGCAGCTGGTCCATGAAGCTCTTGGGCAGTACGACGCGGCGGTCCTGTTCGTCCGGCCCGGCGCCGCGGATGACCACCTCGTTGGCCTCGAAGTCCAGGTCGCGGGTGTCGTCCAGGGTGAGCACCTCGCCCACCTTTGCGCCGGAGTGCCGCAGCATCAAGTACACCAGCCGGAGCCGCAGGCGCGAGAGGCGTATCTGCGGCGTGCGCGCGGCCGCGGCCCAGGTGTCGATGGCCCTGGTCAATGCTTCCAACTGCATGCCGTCAAGGTAGCGTACGCCCTCTGGCACAAAGAACATGCGCGAGGGGCGCGGATCCTTCGCCCGTTCGCAGCCCGGTTCCACGCCGCGGTCGCGCAGAAGACCGCGCATGGCGCCCAGCAAATCAACGATGGCCTCGTTTTTCAACTCCGACGTCAACGCAAGCACTCGTTGCTCAATTCCATTGGTATCCGTCATCATACCCCCGCTTTGAGTGCCTTGAGAAAAGCAACGTGCGTGCCAACACACGTGTATATCATTTTGCGTGACAGTATCATGAATACAATAGACGCATGGCTTAGAGTTGGTGCATAACAGTCTCGGAAAAACAGTGTCAACATGCGCATAATGTCACGCGAAATTGTAATTGCGTGTGAGAAAGAACCCGCTGCTACAGAAGTTGAAATGCAAAAATGCATGCGCACTACAAAAGTGTAGGCAGCGCGCCGTGGTGGCGAGTAGGGCTGTGCTAGAATAATTGAAGATTTCGGCAACATGCCCGGCGGCACAAGACTTGAAATGCCTGGGTGACAGGAGGCAACATGCCATACTCCATCTTTCTTCTCATTCTTGCTGCGGTGGCCGTGCTGGCCTTGGTCGATGTCGGGCTCGGTCAGGTCCGCCCCGATCCTTACGGCTATGAGGGCAAGACCGTGCGCCTCGGGCTGCGCGAATTCGTGACCCGGCCGCTGCCCATCTTCCTGTTCGGCATCGGCGTGGCCATGCTGCCCGCGCAGTTCGCCGCGGGCGCGGGCCTGCTGCTGCTCGCCGGAGTGCTGGCTTTGTTCGGGCGGCGCGGTCGCAACGCGGTGGGCGCGTGACGCTTCCCCGTTGCGCCCAGGAAGCCCCTGCGGGCTTTTCCGCAGCAGAGGCCGTGGCCTACCAGCCCATCGGCACGCTGCGCTCGCCCCATGCGGTGGTCCAGGGCATGCCCATACAACCCACCGGGGCGCGCGGCATCCTCGGCCACATTGAAGTGGCGCCGGAGTACGCCGCGGGGTTGAAGGATCTAGAGGGCTTTTCCCACGTCATCGTGCTGTATCACTTGCACCAGATACGCGGATACGAGCTTTCGGTGCGGCCTTTTCTCGATACGGCGAACCACGGCATCTTCGCCACGCGCTCCCCAAAGCGGCCCAACGCCATCGGACTTTCCGTGCTGGAGCTGGCCGGGGTGGAGTTGAGCGATGCGGGCGGGGTGGTGCGTTTGCGCAATGTGGATATTCTCGACGGCACGCCGGTGCTGGACATCAAGCCCTACGTGCCCGCCTTCGATTCCTGGCAGGCCGAGCGCATCGGCTGGTTTGCGGACAAGACGGACGCCGCGGAAACCTGCAAGGCCGATGAGCGGTTCCGCTAGGAGGAGCTAATGGCCACCATCGTTCTTGTGCACGGAGCATTTCAGGGCGGCTGGGTCTGGAAGTGGGTGGCCGAGGCCTTGGCCGAGCGCGGCCACACGGCGCACCGCCCGACTCTGACCGGCTGCGGGCACCATCGCCACCGGCCTGATCCGCGCGCCGGCCTGCGCGCTTATGTTGATGACATCACCCAGTACATCACGGACGAGGGGCTCATCGACGTGGTGCTGGTGGGGCACAGCTATGCCGGGCTCATCTGCTGCGCCGTGGCCGAGGCCATGCCCGAAACCGTGGGGCGGCTTGTGCTGGTGGACGGCGTGCTGCCGCAGCCCGGCAAGTCCTTCGCCGACATGGGCGGCTGCCCCTTTGAGAAAATGCTGGCGGAGCACGACGCGGGCGATGGTTTGGTGCGCCCCTGGCCCCTGCCGTCATTCGGCGTGGGCGCGGAGGCCGCACCGTGGTTCCAGCAGCGCCTGGGGCTCTTTCCCCGGGCGGCCTTCACCGAGCCTTATCCGGAGGCTAGCGCGCCGTGTGCGGCCAAACGGACCTACATCAGCTGCATTCCGGCCAAGAATCCCATGCTGCGGGCCATGGCCGCGCGCGCAGGCGCGGAGGGCTATGAGATGCACGCCCTCATGAGCGGGCACTGCGCCATGATCGCCGCGCCGCTGGAGCTGGCCGGGCTGCTGCACAGCATCCTCAAGGGTGCTGCGGCCGCAACGGACGCCCAGTCCGACCTGCCGCCCCTGGACCGGCAACTGCTGGAGGACATGCGCCGCCAACTGCACTGGACCTGCTGCCGTCTGGCCAAGGGCGAGGAAATCCAGGCTCCGGGCTCGCGCAGCGGCATACAGACACCAGGCTGCGGCGAATAGCCGGCGCAAATCGTCCGCTGGCGTCAATGCGAATCGCCGGAACAAGGAGAGTCCTTGTTCCGGCGATTCGCGTTAATGATGGGAGTGGACGGCGTTTCCTGAGGACAGCTTAGGTGATGGATTGAAGATTTCGGTACACCGAAAGCAGGGAATCTTCATCGTCATCTAGCTCTTCAACATTAATTAAGGCTTTCAGCACTGCCTCTGCATCAGGGTAACATTGTCAATATTAAAAGTTTGAAGTCTGTATGTAGTATCCAGTGGCGATTCAAGGCTTTCTACACCTGGATGACCTTGGCCGCCATGTCCAGGCTGGTCACCACATCGAGCATGTTCGTGGTGTCGCCCAGCTTCTTCTTCTCCATGAGGCCGAAGAAGCCCAGGCAGGTGCCGCAGACCAGGATGGACACGCCGGACTTGGCCAGGGCTTCGAGCTTCTCCAGGCAGGGGTGCCCTTCGCAGGCCAGCTTCACTCCGCCGTTCACCAGCACGATGCGCCAGAGCTTCTCGCCCAGTTCGGGCAGGGTGCCCAGAAAGTTGAACATGAGCTTGCCGCCCAGTTCGTCGTCGCCTTTGCCGATGGTCTCGGCGGTGATGAACACGGTGGTCTGCTGGCCCAATGCGGCGGAAACAACGGCGGCGCAGGACTCGGCTTGCTGCGCGGGAGCGGCGGCGCGGGTCGCGCTGATGGTCCAGACGCTCATGTCCTGCTGCGAGGTCACGGCAAAGCCCTTGCCGGAAAGCAGGCGCGTGACATTCTCCAGGGCGGCGGGGTCGTCCACCAGCACGGTCAGCGCCAGGGGCGCGTCTTTCTCCAGGCAGTCCATGCAGCGCAGAACCGGCCCAGGGCAGGCCAAGCCCTTGCAGTCCAAGGTGATTGTGCTCATCTATCGTTCCTCCGGATTTGAGAAATCGGCATGCGTGATGCGATGCGGGGCATGAAACGAAGCGCATCAAGGACTAGCGGGCGGAAGGCGGGCTGTCAACGGCGTTGGCGGACGAAAGAGGAACTGCGCACCGGGCGGCGGCGCAACAAAAAGCCGGGGCAGGACGTTGGTCCCACCCCGGCGGATATCTTCGCGTCTGGCTGCGGACTACTTCAGCAGGTCCACGAGCTTGCTGACCACGGCAAAGGCGTCGGCCACGTAGAGCACGTCGGCCTTGCCCTGGGCCCAGCCGCAGTTGGCGTCCAGGTTGATGGCGCGGCGTTCGCCGATGAAGCGCCAGCCCACAACATGCGGCTCCTCGCCGTGGCAGCAGGTGGCCAGGCCTTTGGGATGGCGCGGGGTGGAGCCGGTCTGCCCCACCTGGTGCATGTGGGTGAGGAAGGGCAGGGCCGCGCCCTCGCCGCTCTGGTCCACCAGGGACTTGGAGGAGCCGAGGGAGGCCTGGGTGGCGGAAAGCAGCCCCAGGATGAGCCGGGCGGCCTCGTCCACGTGCTTCTGGCCATCGGACTGGCTTTTGCCCCAGCCCGCGCCAGCCACCACAAGCAGCTTGGCGTCCGGGCGGATGGTCTGCGCGTCCGCGGCCGGAGCGATGATCTGCACCACCTGGCTGCGCGTTGCCGGGGTGACGGCGAGCATTTCGACAGTGGCGGAACCGGCGGCCTCGCAAGGGGCGAAGCAGCCCGTGTCCACGGTGACAAGCCAGGGCCGGGCGTCGCGCTCGATCTTGCCGAGCATGCGCTGGCGGTAGAACCAGCGGGTGGCCGTGATCTTGCCGTCCGCAGCCTCAAGGCCGGTCAGGCGGGTGTCGACCTTCGCGCCCAGGCGCTGAGCCACGCCGGCGGCAATGCGGCTCATGCGCGAGGTGGACGGGGCCACGATGATCTCCGCTCCGGCGGCCTTGGCGATGGCTTCCGCCGCGGCCGCGTCCGAGCCGTAGCGCGCGGTGGCGAAGTCCGCCCCGGCCACGCCGTAGAATTTCACGGCGCCGCAGCCAGCCACGCTGTCCGCGGCCTTCTGCACTTCGGCCCCGAACAGGCCGACCACGAGTTCGCCGCCGAGACCCTTGGCCGCGCCCAGGGTCTCGGCCGCGGCCTTGCTCAGGCCGCCGTCGCTCTCTGTATGCGCAAGGAAAAGCACTTTCATATATTCCGCTCCTTTATGAGGATGCGCCCGGGCCTAAGCCCGGATCCAGTCCGCGAGCTCGCGGGCGATGTCGTCAACCGACGCGTTCTTGACCACGCGCGTTTCGCGGCGTTGGCTGGGCAGCTCGACGCTGGCGTACTTGAGTCCCTCGCCCTTGAGTGGCGCGGGCGTGGCCTTGGCCAGGGCGGGCATGATGAGCCGCATGTTCTGCATGCCCACCTGCGGATTGTTGGGGGGCTCGGGCAGGTTGCCCGTGGCCCAGCCGAGCAGCGCCGGAGCGCCCTGGCACGAGGACTTCTGGTAGCTGCCGCCCTCGATGCGCTCGAGCACGGTGAAGGAGCCGTCGTCGGCCATGGCGATCTCGTCAACGCCCTGGAACTGGTCCGTGATGCCCAAAAGCTCGCCCACCATCTGGAGTACCGCACCCGTGCTGCGCGAGGCCGACTGCCAGCCGCCGAACAGCAGCAGCTTGCTCTTGTCGAGTCCGGGGATCTTCTCCACCGCGCCAGCCAGGGCCGCCGCCGTCTCGGCCGCGTCGGCAAAGCCGCCGGCCGGGCCGTCCAGCACCACGATCTCGAAGGGCACCTTCTGGGCCACGCTCATCATCACCTGCTGCAGCTTGGCCTTGGGGCCCAGCGCCACGAGATGCACCTTGCCCTCGACCTTTTTGGCGAGGTTGGCGGCCTCGAAAAGCGCGCACGCGGCCCAGGGGTCCAGCACCGCGGGCAGCATCATCTCGTTCTTGAGCGCAGGGCCGGTGGGGCCGGCAATGGGCTCCAGGGTCTGCAAGGGGTCGGGCACGATGGACCCGAGCACCACGATCTGCAATCCTTTCATGTAAGCTCCTTGCGGAAGGGGTTGGTTTGTCGGGAGAGCCGAAATGCTCCCGGCTCCGTCAGTAGTTCAGTATCTTATCCGCCGCTTTGACCAGGGCGGAGAGGGTCTTCATGTTGGAGCGGCTGATGCGTTCGTCTTCCTCCACACCGTGGAGGTCAAGGCACTTGCCTCATGCCGCCAGCGCACCCTCGCTGAGGGCGAAAATCTTGGCCTGCTGCCGGAGAGGAAAGATCTCGGAGTCGCCGGCGTACAGATCCACCGCCGGACCGTTCAAAAAAAGGGAGACGTCCTCGCCTTCCTCGAGCAGCACATTGCCGAAGCGCACGGCGTTCCATTTGATTTCCGGGCTGTCGCTCGAAACGATGATGAGAATGTGCATGGTCAGCCCCACCCCTTTCGCAGGTTAATTCTCCGCGGAGTGCAGGCCGCCCGCGCCCGCCTGGAAGTCCACGTTGGCGGACTCGCCGCCTTCCGGCGAGGGCTTGCTGCAATTCCAGATGCACGCGCCGCAGTGCACGCACTTTTCGCGGTCGAACAGCGGCGCGCCGCCCTCGGGATTGGTGGTGATGGCCTGGCCGGAGCACGCCTCGATGCAAACCTTTTCGTCGCAGGCCTTGCACACGTTGTGGCTCTTGAAGGTCACGTGGTCGCGGTAGCCCGCGGGAGCCTGGACTTTGCCGCCCATGAGCAGCGCGTCCTGGTGCGAGACGAGCAGTTGGCCGTCGTGTTCGATTTTGGGCCAGCCCGCGCGGTCCATGAGCGCGCCGTGCAGGGGCAGGCCCTTCTGGGTGCAGTCCCTGCGGATGGCCGCGATCTCGTCGGCCGGGATGCGGCCCTGGTAGTAGGATTCGATGCTGGGGATGCGCGCGTGCGGCTTCTTGGACATGCCGGGCGAATTGAGCTTGCCGTCCGTCAGGCCGGTGAGCGCCATGCCGATGAGACCCTGGATGATGCCGGTTTGGAAGCCATCGCGGGCCTTTTCGGCGATGACGGCCTCGCGCTCCAGCCAGGAATCGCGGCGGCGGCGCACATAGGTCTTGTCGAGATTCTCGCGGGTGAAGGGCTTGTCCTCCTTGAGCAGCTCAAGGACGCTGACGCCCAGCAGCACGCCCGAGGTCCAGGCCTCGTCGAAGCCGGAGCCCGTGAGCACGTTGGTGGTGCCGCTGCCCTCGCCGATGCGCGCGTAGCCATCGCCCGCCAGGAAGGGTTCGCCCTTGCGGCCGGACTCCTGCAGGCTCTTGGCCCCCCACGAGCGCATGCGCCCGCCCTTCAGGTGCTTCCACAGGGCCGGGTGCTGCATCCAGTGCTGCAGGTAGCGGTAGCCCGTGCGCACCGGGCTGTCGAACCAGGAAGGCACGAAAATGCCCAGGCTCGCCACATTGCCGGGGTACACGTAGAGGAAGCCGAAAATTCCGGGCTCGGGGTAGCCCAGGGTGTGCAGCACCGTGCCTTCCTTGAGGCCGCAGCCCTCGGGCAGGTCCACCACCATCTTCATGCCCACGGCCCACTCGCGTGCGTGGTTGCCCAAGGGCAGGCCAAGCTTCTCGTCGAGCTTGCGGCCCACTGCGCCCACCGGGCCATCGCCCACCACCACGAGCTGGCTGCGGATGTCCATGCCGGGCATGAAGCCCGCCTCGGGGTTGCCCTGCTTGTCCACGCCCTGGTCCTGCATGCGCACGCCCGCAACGACCTTGTCGAACAGGATGGGCTCGGCCACGGGGGTGCCGGGCCAAATCTGCGCCTGGCCCTGGGCCATTATCTGGCCGCCGGCCCATTGGTTGAACTGGCCCATGGAGAGCAGGATGCCCGGCTCCTTGCGCAGAAAGTTCGGCACATAGGGCAGGGTGAAGGCGTGGTCCTTGGCCATGCCGAAGGCCTTCAGCGCCTTGTCCGCCGCGCGCATCAAGAACGGGCGGCGGCTCGCGCCGATGGGATCGAGCAGATACAGCACCTCTTCGTGCTTCACTTCGGTGGCGAGGGGAATCTGCGTCAGGTCGAGATCGGGGAAGCTGGCGCGGATGCCGCGGCCCTTGGTGACCACGCCGGAAACGCCGAAGCCGAGGTCGTCGGCGCGCTCGTAGCAGATGACCTGTGGCGGCATGCCGGGCATGGCCTTGCTCTCGGCCACCGGGGTGCCATCCTCGTTCATCAGCCCCTGCGACAGGGTGTGCAGAAAGCCGCCCATGGCCGGGCCGAAGCCGACGCAGGCGATGTCCACGTCCATGCGCTGGCGTTCAAAACCCTCGGGCAATTCGCCCCCGGCCGGGGCGCTGGTGTTCTCGTCGGTCATGCGGATTCCTCGTGCGTGGGCAGGTGGGCCGCCGGAACAAAAAAGAAGCGCTGCGGGTTCGGACCCGCGACGCTGGCACGACGGCTTGCACCTCTTTATCCGGGGGGGGCTGGCGAGTCAACCGGGAGCACATGCGCCATGAACCGGCCCTGGCCGCCGGGGACCATGCTGTGGCGTCTCGAGCCATGCAATCACAGATGTTTGATTTTCCCCTCCGGGCCGCCCATTCCGCGCCGGTGCGATCTCCGGCCAACGCGCTCTTTCCTGGTCTTTTGAAAAGGGGGAAGCGGCCGCCACGTCCGTCAGATGCGGAGCGTGATGAGCGCGGATACTTCCCCCCCTCTCTGTTTCGGCTCCCTGACCGTTCCGTGAAACTGTTCTTGAGAGCAGCGCAGTTTTGCAGGCTTTCGCCTTTTCTTGCCCGCCGCAAACGCAATGGCTGGCCCGAACTTTTGTTCGGGCCAGCCATTGCGTTTGCCATGAGGGGGTCCGGGGGGAATGATTCCCCCCGGACGCCGGAGGCCTCTTCTTGCCTCTTCGGTCTTTTCTACATCGGGTAGTCCAGCGCCTCGGGGATCATGACGCCGCTGATGGCTTCGCCAGCGCGGTCGCGGGCGAGGCGCGCGCCAGCCAGGCTGACGTCGAGTTTGGCGCGCAGGGCGGCGAATTCTTCGGCGGGCGCTTCGGTGGCGTAGCCGTACACGAGTTCGGCGCAGAGGCGGCCCACTTCGCCTGCGGTGCGGGCGTTCTGGATGGTGGCGAGGTCGGCGAAGAAGCCCACGGTGTCGTCCAGGCTCTCGGCCAGCATGGGATTCTCCGGACCCTTGTCCTTGAGCTCGCGCACGTCGTCCACGAAGGAGCGGGCGGCCACGAGCCAGGCCAGCGCATCGGCCAGGGGGAAGGTGACGCCCTGGCGGTTGCCGCTGTAGAGCTTCTTGCCTTCGGGATCTTTGGCGTTCTGCAGGTGATTCAGGGTCCACAGCCACAGGCGCATGGACTGGGCCAGGGACTTGGTGCCCGCGGCGGGCCAGGTCTCGGCCATGGCGTCGAGCTCGTCGATCCAGTGGCCCATGAGGGCCAGGAACACGGGGTTGGCCATGGTGGCAGTCATGTGGCGGCGCTGCACCACTTCCGGTCCCTCGTAGGTGGCCTCAAGCTGGGTGTCGGTCCATTTTTGGAACAGGAAGCCGGGGCAGTCCTCGGTGACGCCATAGCCGCCCACGAGGGCCACGGCTTCGCGCATCATGTTTGCGCCAACGCCCGGGCACCAGAGCTTGCAGGCGGGAATGAGCACGTTGGTCTCGGCGTCGAGGACGATGCTCTGCACGAACACGTCGGCGGACAATTCGGCGAAGCGGGCGGCGTCGCGCTCGGCCTCGGGGGTGAAGGCGAGGTCGAGGTATTCGAGGACCAGCGGCTCCATCTTTTTGAGGGCGCTCATCTGGGCGCGGGGGCCGGTGACGCCCTGGACCTTGAACTGGGCTTCTTTCTCCTTCTCCAGGGGGTCGAGGAGGTCGGCCTTGCGCGCGGCGTCGAAGCCAAGGGAGCAGCCAGCTTCGCCCACGGACCAGAGGTCGGCCAGGCGCTTCACGGCGTCTTCCTTCATCTGCAGGCCCTGCTCAAAGCGGGGGGTGCCGGGCTGGGCGTCGCCGCCGCGGAAGCGGCCGCGGTGGTAGCGGATGATGGGCTCCACGGCGGAGAGCAGCTTGGCCGAGGTCATGACGCCGACCGGGATGCGCGTGCGGTGGAACACCGAGCCGATGATCTCGGCGTGGCTGTAGTTGGGGATGATGACGCCGTCCTTCACGGTGTAGCCGCCGATGATGCGGCTGGCCGGAACCTGGAGGCTCAGGATGGGGTCGCAGGTGCTGGAGAGCTGGTGCACCATCTTCTTGGTCACGGCGCCGCGGTCAAAGGTGCCGGGGTCTTCCGCCTCAAGAATCACCATGCAGGAGCCCTTGATGCGCTCGTCATCGCTGATGACGGCGGCGGTGACGAAGTCGGCGAAGTCCATGCCGGTGATGAAGCGGCCGCGCTTGTCGACCTGGAGTATGGGCTCCTCTCCGTCCTTCCACTCGGCCACGCGCACCTTGCTGGTCAGAATGCCGGTATCCACGCCGACATAGGGCAGGGGCTCGGTGAGGGCGAAGGCGCCGCGCTTGGTCTGGCGGCCTTCGCCGGGGCAGGCGATGGCCATGTAATGGTCGCGCTGTTCTGGGGTGCCTTTTTCGTGGATGGGGGCCAGGGCCAGATTGGTGGCCAGGCCGCAGGTGGCCGCGCCGGCGTCCACCCAGGACAGTTCGAAGGTGGTGAGGCAGAGGGCGAAGTTCTTCGGCCCGTCGATGTAGCCGCCCTGCGTGGTGTCCATGTAGAGCGCGGTCAGGCCCGAGGCGTCGAAGGCGTCGAGCAGGGTGTTCTTGCGCTCGGTCCACTCGTGGGTGTTGCGCACGCCGTCGGCCACCATGCGGGCCACATGGCCGCGGGCCACGCCGCGCGCGGACTGGACGACCATCTGCAGTTCAAAGCGGTCGGAGTAGCGCCACATGATTTGGCGGATGTCGTCACCGGGCAGGGTTGCGAGTTTGCTCATGCGTGAACCTCGAACATGCTGAATTTGTTGGAACAATGCGAAACGCAGAGTGCCGAATGTGAGGGCTCAAATACGGCATTCGCGGGGCTGCGTCAAAGGCTATTTGGTTGCAGGGGCTTGCGGGACGGCGGTTACGCGAAATGTTCCGCGTAGTCCGCGGCCATGCGCGCCGCAGTGAAGCGTTTTGCGCCATGCGCGCGCGCGGCTTGCCCCAGGCGGCGGGAGAGGGCCGGGTCGGCCAGCAGGCTGCGGGAGGCGCTCAGGAAGCTGGTCTCGTCGTCGGCTGGGGCGAGCAGTCCGGTTTCGCCATGCAGGACGATTTCCGGCACGCCGCCCGCGGCGAAGCTGACCACGGACAGCTCCATGGCCGCGGCTTCCAGCAGCACCAAGGGATGATTGTCCGCCAGGGTGGGATAGAGCAGAACATCGGCCGCGCGCATGAGCAGCCGCAGCTTGGCGCGGTCCACGTACGGCCAGGTGGTGAGGCCGTCCCGGGTCCCGGCTTCGTCGCCGCCCACGGCAAAGGCCGTTGCCTGGGGCAGAGCCTCGCGCAGGCGTTGCCAATATTCCGGCCACCGCGGGCCGGACTTGTACGCCGCGCGCGCGCCGCCATGGGCCGCGAACAGCGCCACGCGAGCTCCCGGCGCAATGCCGAGCGTCTGCCTCGCCTTGGCGCGGGACGGAACATCCGCCAGCTCCGGCCAGGGCACGCCGTTGGGGATGATGCGCGCCGGAAGATCGGGCCAAACCTGCCGGGCCAGCCCGGCCAGCCAGCGCGAGGGGCTCACGAGCCGCAGGGCGCAGACGTGCGCGAGGCTGCCAAGCAGTTGGGCGATGGCGTTCTGCCTGGCGCGGGCGTCTGGAAATTGGCGCGGGCAGGGGTCGGCGCAGGCGGGAAAGTGCGGGCAGTCCAACGGGTAGGCGCAGCCGCCGGTGAGGGGTGTGGCATCGTGCAGGGTGAGCAGGATGCGCCGGTTCGCGGCGTATGGCTGCAGCCCGGCGAGCAGCGCGGGCCAGTCCGTGCTGGTGTGCAGATGCAGGCAGGCGTCGCCCGGCATTGCGGCCCAGGCTTGGCCCAGGTCGCCTGGGAGCGTGGGGCCGCAAAGCGGGATGGAATCGGGCGGGGCATCGGCGGTCAGGGCTTCGGGATCGTTTTCCGGAATTTCATAAGAGAGGCGCGCGTCCAGCCCAGACTCAAGCTGCGCCTGGGCCAGCAGTCGGGCCACGCGCACGGCGCCGCCCCGGTGCGGCAGGGCCGCGTGGTGCAGAACGTTCCGGCTCATGGGCTTCAGCCTTCCGGCTCCAGCAGGTCGTGCTTCAGGGCCCAAAGAATATGATACGCGGCGGCTTCGGCGTCCACCCCTGGGCAGAGTTCCTGAAAGCGCCCGGCCAGCGTCCCGGCTGCCTCGCCCTTGCGCGCCAGGAACACCAGCTTGCGGACGGCTTCGGGCTGCAGCAGGCTGTCCAGCCCGGCGTAAAGCACGGGATGCTCGCGTCCGGCCAGGAGGGCCGCGCCCGCGCGTCCGGGCTTCAGCCTGTCGGCCGGGGCCAGGGTGCGCGTGGGGTAGGGAGCGAACACGCGGGCATAGGGCAAATGCAGCGGGTGGGGGATGTGGCGCAGGGTCGTGATGTCCGGCGCGGGCAGCGCGCGCAGCTCGTCCCAAAGCGCCAGATGCTGTTCAATGACGTTCGGCCAGAGAAAATGCCGGCGCACATGCTCGCGTCCGGCCTGGCCCATGCGCTGGCGCAAAGGGGCGTCGGCGAGCAGCGCGGCAAGTGCCTGCGCCAGCTCTGGGGTGTGTATCACGGTGCGCTGGGCCAGCAGCAGGTGGTACTGGTTGTCGAAAAGCACCGGCGCCAGCCTGTCCACTAGGTCGTCCCCATCCTTGGGCTCCGGCCCGGTGGTGGGCACCAGCAGGCCGGTTTCACCGTGGAGCACCAGATCGCGGTAGCCGTCATAGTCCGAGGCCACCACGGGCAAACCCGCGGCCTGGGCCTCCAGCAGGGTGATGCCGAAGGTTTCCTGCGGGTTGTCCGCGATGGAGGCGAAGATGTCGCAGGCGGCCAGCAAATCATTCTTGCGACGCTCGCCCGGGCGCAGGTCCAGGTGCACGAGCAGCCCGACGCGTTTGCCGAGCTCCACCAGGGTTTGCGGAAAGGGGTCGTCTGCCTCGGCCCAGCCCGCCACCACCAGGGCCATGCTCTCGCGTGGCAGGGGCGCGGGCCTGTCCGACGCTTCCGCGAACAGGCGGCTCATGGCGCGGATGAGCGGTAGCATGTCCATTTTGGAGGCGTGCGACACCCGGCCCAGCACCAGCACCAGGGTGCGGTCCTTTGGCAGGCCCAGGCGTTGGCGCAGTTCGGCTTTCTGCTGCGGGCCGGGCAGCGGCGCGTCCAGGCTCTCCGCGTCCAAGCCGAGGGGCACGCGGCGGATGCTGGGGCCCTTGAGGTGTTCCAGACCGTAGCCCGCGCGCAGGTGCGTGAAGAAGCCCTCCACAGCCAGCCTTCCGGCCTCCGAAGTGGCGATGATGCAGTCGCGCGGGGTGGCCCCTGCCCACAGGTGGCGCAGAAACGCCACGGGGTAGTCCGGGTAGGAAAGGGAATGCACCGGCCCGGTGATGGGGAAGATCTCCGGGCTGTATGCGTTGCGCAGCCGGGCTATGTGTGTGGGGAAATTGATGCAGTCGGACTGGTGAAAGCAGGCGTAGGCCGTGTCCGCAAGGCGGGCGGGCAGGTCGCGGCGGTCCATGAGGCGAAAGCGCCCGGCCCGGGCGATGTCCGGGGCGAGGTCCGCAAGGTTCTTGGCCACGGAGTCGCGCAGGGCCTTGTCGGAGAGGAAGAAATGATAGGCCTCGAAGGGGTCGCGGGCCAGAAGCGCGCGCAGAAACCCCACGTTGGCCACCCGGCGGCCAAGTATTGGCCCGTCCTCCATGAAGGGGTCCAGGGTGCCGAAGGCGCGGGGCTTTTCCATGTCCGCACCAAGCCACACTTGCCGTCGTTTGTCAAAGCCGGGCGGCATGATCCGCACCGGTGCATGGCACTGCTTGCCGCTGGCCTCTTTCTTGCAAGATTGGCTCTGTACGCAGCCCGTCACCTGGAGGCTTTCGATCATGCATAGAACGGAACATCCTGAAATAATGTGGGGTCTTGGACTTGATCCAGACGCCGCCGCCACCATAGAAGAAAGCGCCGGCCCGGGCTTCACCCTGCGTAATCTGCCCCCGGATGCCGTGGCCTGGATGCGCGGAAGCGAAGGCCAGAGCCAAGCCGCGTGGATTCCGCAGGCCGTGTGGGACGTGATGCCAAAATTCCGCCGCAAGGCCTGCCGGACCATGGACTCGCTGCGGCGGATTCTGATCCTGCCCGAGGGTGCCGAGCCGGTGGAAACCGAGCATGTGCTGGCGGAGGGCTTTTTGACCGCCGTGCGCGCGCCTTTGACGCGCTATAACGTGCGCGACGCCCTGCTCCGCGTGCGCGAGCTTGATTCGCTCTCCGCTGATTTGCGCCGCAAGACCGACGAGGTCATGCTCGAGCGCGAGCTGTTGGAGCGCAAGAGCAACAATTTGAGCTTTCTGAACCGGGTGCTTTCGCGCGCCTCGGCCTCTCTCGACACCGCCACGATCTTGTCCAAGGCCAAGACGGACCTGCGGCACCTGCTGCCGGTGGATGTTTTGTGCGCCGTGTTCTGGAACCGCGCAGCCAATGGGCCAGGGCTCGAAGCGGAGATGTACATGCACTGCGTCATGGGGCCGGAGGAGAACACCGCCTGGCAAGAGATCCTTTCCGCCGCGGCAGAGCGTCTGGGGGGCTCGCCCGTGTCCGACTTCCGCCAGATATGCCTGACCCCCGGAGCGCACATGCGGCCCACGCCGCCCCCCACCGGAGGCAGGCTGCTCATGCTGCCCCTGGCCGCTGGCGGAGAAAGCTTCGGCTGCCTGGCGCTGATGACCCACAAGGGGCTGCGCTTGGCCAAGGATCAGGTGCAGACCTTGAACGCCGCCGTGAATCACCTGGCGCTTGCCTTGCGCAACGCCTTCCTGTTCCGGCAGGTCAAGAGCATGGCCGATCACGACGGGCTGACCAAGATCGGCAACCGCCGCCGCTTTGAGGAGCGCCTGGAGGAAGAGGCCCAGCGCCATGGCCGCTATGATCTTCCCTTGTCGCTTATTCTTATGGATTTAGATCACTTCAAGTGCGTCAACGATACCTTTGGGCACCAGACCGGCGACGCCGTGCTGCGCGGCACAGCCGCCCTTCTGGTGGAGAGCCTGCGCAGCACCGACTTTCCCGCCCGCTACGGCGGAGAGGAATTCGCCGTCATTTTGCCGCACACAAGCCGCGACCATGCCGCGCTTCTTGCGGAGCGCATCCGCGCCCGCGTGGAGGACGC
>Ga0209800_10001541_pt1 | contig 23431 bp, 25 predicted proteins | sample Higcelweek8metaG_FD_187174 | JGI IMG/M metagenome (GOLD analysis project Ga0209800, IMG submission 187174) | Freshwater pond sediment microbial communities from the University of Edinburgh, under environmental carbon perturbations - High... | ecosystem: Environmental > Aquatic > Freshwater >...
CAAAAATCAACATCTTTTTAATTGGTAGTGACCTTAATCTCACCGCCATCTTCTGACGATACGAAATAGATTAGTTTTTTATTCTTCTGGTTCTGGTGGTAAAAATTCTTCACCATTATCACTTTCTGTTTGACCAGCTTTCAACCATAATACATATTCACATCCAGTGGCTTTTTTGGCTTCTCTATCCCATCCCGAAGTTGAACATTTTTTCATCTTTTTTCCATTAGCGGTTGTATATAAAACCAAATTTGCCCCACACTTAGGACATTTTTCCTCCAAATTTTCCGAAGTTCCATTAACCCATTCTACATAATCACAGCCAATTGCTTTTTTAGCTTCTTTATCCCAACTTCCAGCACTACATTTTTTCATTTTTTTACCAAATCTTGTTACTTGCAGAATTAATGGGGCCCCACACTTAGGACATTTTTCATCCAATTCTTGAGGCTCAACTTCCAACCATTTCACATAATCACACCCTTCATTCTTGTGTGTTTGTGGATTCCATGAGCCTTGGCTACATCGCTGTAGCTTTCTCCCTGTTGCAGTTTCAGTAATTGGACTTAACGCAGCTCCGCATTTTGGACATTTGTCTTCATTTTGATTCATATTTTATATCCTAACATCTTCAGTTGTGCAAAGCCATTATCAAAATTAAAAAATAAATTATTTTTTTATGTATAATTAATCTATGAAAACTTATATCGAAAAAATTGTCCCCGCATTTTTGATCATTATTTTCTTCTTTTTAGTCGCTTCACTTTATTCCAAGTTCGGTAATCCTTTGGCGTTCTCAGTTAACAGTAGCGTCACCAATAAATCCGATGTCTTTACTGTCACTGGTGAAGGAACTATTTCTGTCAAACCAGACGTTGCTTATGTCAATGTTGGTATCCAAAAAAACGCTTCCACTGTTAAACAAGTTCAAACTCAAGTTAACGAAATTACTAATAAAATTATCGCTGGAGTTAAAACTATTGGAGTTGACGCTAAAAATATCCAAACAGAAAATTATTCCCTTAACCCAAACTATGATTGGAGCAGTGGTAGTCAAAAAATAACTGGTTATACCGCTAATTCTCAGTTAAAAATAAAAATTACTGACCTCGACAAAATTAATGACGTTATTGATTCTGCTACTACTAATGGTGCCAATCAAGTTAACAATATCACTCTTGATGTTGACGATCGTGATGCCGCTGAAGAGACCGCTCGCAAAGATGCTGTGGCTCAAGCTAATAAAAAAGCTGAAACTGCCGCTAAAATTGCCGGTTTTAAATTAGGTAAAATCATTGGTTATTACGAAAGTTCTAATGAAAGTAACATGGTTCGTCCAGTTGCTTACAACCTAAAAGGAGCTGGTGTTGCTACCGACCAAAGTGCTGCTACCAACGTCCAAACTGGGAGTGAAGAAGTCAAAATTAGCGTCAACATCAGTTATCAGATTAATTAATGAATTCGGTTAAGGTCTATATTGCTTCCGCAAATCCTGTCAAAATAGACTCAGTCAAGTTGGCTTTTACCAAAATATATCCTGATGTTAATTTAGTTTTTGAGGGGGTATCCGCACCATCAGAAGTTTCCGCTCAACCTTTAGGTGAAAAAGAAACTTTAAGAGGAGCTTTAAATCGAGTAAAAAATTTATCCAAACTAAATCAAGCTGATTATTTTGTTGGCATCGAAGGCGGATCAAAAAGAGTTGGTAAGGAAATGGAAACTTTCGCTTGGATCGTAATTAAATCAAAAAATAAAATCAGTAAAAGTCGAACTTCTTCATTCTTTTTACCCAAAAAAATTATTGAATTAATTAATCAAGGGAAAGAACTAGGGGAGGCAGACGACATTGTTTTCAATCGAGTTAATTCTAAACAATCAAATGGAGCTGTTGGTATTCTTACTGGTGATGTAGTTACCAGAACTTCCTATTACGAACAAGCCGTAATTATGGCCTTAATCCCCTTTAAAAACCCAAAACTTTATTAACATTTAGTTACTCAGTTACATAAAGCATGTCAGCTATTTTTCTTTCAGCGTAGTATATGATACTTACATTACTTGCCCCTGGACTCTTAAATGCCAATCCAATTGAAGATCCACCATCAAGCATGACCGCCGTTTTGCATTTTAACCCTTGCAAAAAAGTTGCCACTAATTTGAATGTTTTTTTACCTCTAGTTGTCAGAAGAATATAATTATTTTTATCAATTTGACAAAATGCTGTCCTACTAGCAGATTTTGCCGTATCTGAAGTATTAACCTTTCCGTTAAGCACTATTGGTGCATATCCAAAAAAAGAAAAAGTATTTTTTACCCCTGAACTAATCATTGTTTGAGCAATCGCTGCCCGATTAGATTTTTTATCATAAAACCCTTTTAAATCACAACTCTTATCAAGCCCATAATAGTAGAGTGTATTGTATTTATAACTAGTATTCCCGGAATCATTCCTTAAAACTTCGCCATCAAGTATTGCCAATGTTCCAATAGAAGTGTAGTTATATGACTTGTAATTGTCTACGCTTGGACTGTGCCAGGCGCTCCCATTAATTGCCACCATTATTTTATCAGTTAATCCTTTATCCGCCACTTCTTTATTACCCATATCATAAAGTGTTTGAAGGTAACTTCCCCATCCTGCTGTTATCCCTTTTTTAATCTGAGTTGCAGGATTTTTTACCCATACTCTGGTTACATAATAACCCGATTGTTTTTCTATTGTCGTTATCAATGTTGCTGACTTAGCACTTTTGACAAGATTAGCCCCACCAGGTGGATTAATTACTGGAAAATTAGCTGGAGAAGAACATTCATCAGATGAAGTTGTTCCGCCATCAGTTGAATTTGACCCCCCACCAGTTGAAGTCGATGTTATTGTTGGTGTTGGTATACTTGTTGGAGTTAAAGTTGGTTTTTTTGTCGGAGTTGGCGTATAAGAACTAGATTGTGTCGGAGTTGGTGTTGATGTGTAAGTCGGAGTTGCAGTAGGTGATGACGTTGACGATTTAACCGTAATCGCCAACAAAGTACTTTTACCATTTGATCCTGCCACAATTACATTAGTTTTCCCTTCTTGTTTTGCTGTAATTAAACCACTTGCTGTAATATCAACAATATTACCATTGTAAGTCCAAGATAAATTTTGGTCATTAACATTGCCGGGGTTAAAAGAAACTGTAATTTGTTGTTTATCTCCCGGGTAAAGTTCTACGCTACTAGTATTTAAACTAATGCTTGAAAGAAGAATTGGAGCTGGGGTTGGGGTATTAGTTGGTCTTGGGGTTGATGTTGGTTCTGGAGTTGGAGTGATAGTCGGAGTTGGTGTAATTGTTGGAATTAAAGTTGGTGTTGGACTCGGCGTTAAAGTTGGAATCAAAGTAGGTGTTGGATTTAATGATTTAGTTGGAGTAATTATTTGTGAAGATACTCCTGAAGTTAATTTCGGAGTCACCGTGCTTCCACTTTTTTTAGTATCAAAATCAGAGGTTGCTGTTTTAGTTGGAATAATCGTCGTTTTAGTTTTAATTATTGTTGGTGTTACTGTCGCCGGAACATTAACCACTTTACTAGAGCTATTCATCCTTGCAGACAGAATTAACATACAAATTATCACTGACAAAACCAAAACCCCATAAGAAATCTTACTTCCCAAATCTAAATTTTTAAACCAATTAAAAATTTTATTCATCAAAGTAATTTTAACCTGTTTTTTAGTTAATAACTAGTAATATTATTTAATTTTGTTAAGATAAAATCTTATGATTACTAAATTTGGTAAGCAAAAACTCGAAGAGCATCTCAAAGAACTCGAAGATGAATTATCCAGGACTTGTGAAGCTCGTGGTAAAGCTGCTGAAGAAGGGGATCTAAAAGAAAATTCTGCCTATATTTTTTTAGGTGAACGAGCTTTAGTTTTATATTCTCAAATTGATCAGGCCAAAGCTGATCTTCATCAAGAAGTTGTCCAACCAGCACCAACTCAAACTGACACGATTGTTTTTGGTAGTAAAATTAAAATTCGCTTTGAATCTGATGCTAGAGAAATGGAGATTACTTTAGTTGGTAAAAATGATTTTAATTTATTCCCCGGTTGGATTTCCTCCGAAAGCCCATTAGGGATTGCCTTAATGAATCAACCCAAAGGTTCTAAAGTCCCCGTCAACGATCAAACTGTAGCTATTCTCGATATTAGTATTGGCGAGATATAAAAAATAATCTCTTTCACTTGCATTATTTTCTAACTCATACTAAAATAGTCTTAGTATGATTCAATTTAAAAATATTTCTGTTTCTGTTGATAAAAAATCAATCTTAAAAGATATCACATTTAACCTAAAACCAGGCCGGATTATTGCTCTTATGGGGCCAAATGGTAGTGGTAAATCCACTATTGCTTTGACTCTGGCCGGTCATCCAAATTACCTCATTACTTCAGGCAAAATTATTTTAGACAAAAAGGATATTACTAATTTTTCTCCCGACAAAAAAGCTAATTTGGGTATTTTTTTGTCTAATCAATCACCGGTGGCTATCCCTGGGTTAAATGTCAAAACTTTTCTTTGGCAAATTTTCAAAAAATTTCATCCAGATCAAAAAATGTCTCTTTCAGAATTTCGTAGTTGGTTATCTTTTGAATCCGACAGTTTAGGTATTAAAAGTGAATTACTTGATCGCAGTTTAAACGATGGTTTTTCTGGTGGCGAACGCAAAAAAATGGAAGTTCTTCAAATGTTAGTCTCTGCTCCCAAATATTTAATTCTCGATGAAATTGATTCTGGTCTCGACGTTGATGCTCTCAAAACCATTTCTCTTCGCATTCAAAAATTAGCTCAAGATTTAAATTCGGCTATTCTAATCATCACTCATGCTCCAACAATTTTGGAATATTTAAAACCTGACCAAGTTTTGGTTTTAGACAAAGGTCAAATCAAAACTTCAGGCGATGCCTCTTTAGCTCAAAAAATTGTTACTTCAGGTTTTCAATCTTAAACTTATGTCAACCACATCTTACAAAAAATTACCCTATGAATACGGTTTTTCCTCACCAGAAATTTCTGTGTTCAAAACTCAACAGGGGATTAGTAAAGATGTCGTTAAAATTATTTCTGCTATCAAAGATGAAGATGATAAAATGTTAAGTTTTCGTCTTCGCGCCTATCAATATTTTATCGATCAACCGCTGCCCACTTGGGGTCCCAACCTTTCTGATATTAATTTTGACAATATTTTTTATTATCTCAAACCGTCTGACAAAGAAAGTCACAAATGGGAAGATGTCCCTACTGATATCAAAAATACTTACGATAAACTCGGTATCCCCGAAGCTGAAAAACAATATCTTGGTGGTGTCAAAGCTCAATATGAATCCGAAGTTATTTACGGTTCTCTCATGAAAAAACTTTCCGACCAAGGTGTCATTTTTTGCGGTATGGACGAAGCTCTAAAAAAATATCCCAAATTGGTTTGGCAATATTTTGGCAAAATTGTTCCACCCGATGATAATAAATTTGCTTCTTTAAATAGTGCTGTTTGGTCTGGTGGCTCATTTATTTACATCCCCAAAAATGTTCACGTTGACCTGCCTCTTCAAACTTATTTTCGTATTAATAGCCAAAAGATGGGTCAATTCGAACGTACTCTAATTATTGCCGACGAGGGTTCTTTTGTTCACTATATCGAAGGTTGTACTGCCCCAATCTATTCTACTGATTCTCTCCACGCCGCTGTCGTTGAAGTTTTTGTCAAAAAAAATGCCCGTGTTCGTTATTCTACTATTCAAAATTGGTCGACCAATGTGTACAACTTAGTTACCAAACGGGCTCAAATTGAAGAAAATGGTGTTATGGAATGGGTTGATGGTAATCTCGGCAGTAAAGTAACTATGAAATATCCTAGCAATATTTTGGCAGGACGTGGTGCTCACGCTGAAGTTCTCTCTATTGCTGTTGCCTCTGGAATTCAACATATTGATGCTGGTGCCAAAGCCATTCATTTAGCCCCAAACACTACCAGTCGTATTGTCTCCAAATCTATCAGTCTCAACGGTGGTCATAGCAGTTATCGGGGTGTTGTTTACATTAGTAAAGGTGCCACCAATGCTCGTTCCAAAGTTGTTTGTGATGCTCTTATTTTAGATAAAAATTCTCGTTCCGATACTTATCCGATCAACAAAAACTCCGAAAGTTCGGCATTTATAGAACACGAAGCCACTGTCAGTAAAATTGGTCAAGATCAACTTTTTTATCTCATGTCTCGCGGTTTTTCTCAAAACGAAGCCGAAGCCATGATTGTTAACGGCTTTGTCGAACCAATTGTCAAAGAATTACCTATGGAATATAGTCTCGAACTTAATCGTCTTATCAATTTGCAAATGGAGGGTAGTGTCGCATGAAATACCAACAAATTTTAAATCAGCCACATGATGTTCAAAATTTTACTAAAAATATTTTAGTTAAGTCTGGTGAAACTATTAATTTGGAGAGCATTATGGAATTTACTGCCCCTCACACTACTGGCAATACTCTTATCAAAGCCGTGGTTATGCCCGGTGGTAATTTAACTCTCAAAGGTATTATCAAAATCAAAAAAACCGCCAAAGAATCTCAAGCTTTTTTAAAACATTCTGTTTTATTAATTGGCACTGATTCTCGGGCTGTTTCTATTCCCGAACTAGAAATTGAAAATAATGATGTTCACGCCTCTCATGCTTCGGCTATTGGCCCCGTCGATCCTGATCAACTTTTTTATCTTATGTCTCGTGGTTTTTCCCGGCCCGTTGCTCTAGACTTAATTATTAAATCCTTTTTAGCCTAAATTTATGAAAAATAACTTTCCTATTTTTCAAAACAATCCTAGTCTAGTCTATCTCGATAGTGCGGCTACCGGTCTTAAACCAGCTTCTGTTGTTTTGTCAGAATTGGAATATTACACCAAATATTCGGCTAATATTCATCGTGGTCTATATCAAATTTCTCAAATTGCTTCTGATCAATATGACCAATCTCGTCAAATAATCGCTGATTTTATTAATGCCAAATTAAACGAAATTATTTTTACCTCCGGCACTACCGCCTCCATTAATTTAGTCGCTCAAGCTTGGGGTTATCAAAATATTAAATCCAACGATGAAATTGTTATTACTCAAATGGAACATCACTCCAACTTAGTTCCTTGGCAACAATTAGCCAAATCCAAAAAAGCCAAATTAAAATATATTCCAGTTACTTCCGATTTTTTACTAGATCTCAAATCTTTATCAAAATTAATTACTCCAAAAACTAAAATCGTTGCTTTAACTCATGTCAGTAATGTTTTGGGGATAATTAACCCAATTAAAGAAATAGTTAAAACGATAAAGAACATCAATTCTCAAACATTAGTTTTAGTTGATGGCGCCCAAAGTGTGGCTCATTTTCCAGTCGATGTTACTGACTTAGGTGTTGATTTTTATGCTTTCTCTGGCCACAAACTTTACGGCCCTACTGGCATTGGTGTTCTTTATGTTAATCAAAAAGTTTATTCTTCCATGACACCCACTATTTTTGGTGGAGGAGCCATTACCGAAGTTTTTTGGGATAAAACTGTTTTTGATAACCCACCTTTTTGCTACGAACCAGGTACTCCACCAATTGCTCAAGCCGTTGCTTTAGGTCAAGCCATTAAGTTTATTCAAAAGATTGGTTGGGACAAAATTACTCGACATGAAAAAGATTTAACCAATTATCTATTAGACAAACTTTCAAATTTTTCCGAAATCAAAATCTTAGGCCCAAAAAAATCCGATCACCGTTTGGGTGTCGTTTCTTTTGCTTTCGACAATCCCAAGCTTCCCGCACCTCACGATATCGGTGACATTGTTTCTCAAAAATTTAATGTCGCTGTTCGTACCGGTTTCCACTGTGCCATGCCCCTTCATCAACTTTTTGGTTTTAACACCGGTACCACTCGAGCTAGTTTAGGTCTTTATAACACCCAAAAAGATGTCGATAAATTAGTCGAAAGTCTTAATTATGCTATTAAAATTTTTTCCTAAATTATGGACGATTTATACAAAGAAATAATTCTCGATCGTTACAAAAATCCTAATAACCTAGGCACTATTAAAGGCGGTATTCAAGTCGAAGAAGTCAATGCTCTTTGTGGCGACAAAATTAAAATTTGGCTTCAAGTAAAAAATGGCATCATTGTCGATGCCAAATTTGAAGGTAGCGGTTGTGCCATTTCTGTCGCTGCCACCGACATTCTTATGGATATGATCAAAGGCAAAAAAATAACTGATGTCCAACAAATGAGCGGTGCTGAAATCGAGAAAGAAATTGGTATCGAATTAAGTAGTGTTCGCAAACGTTGCGCCTATATTGGTCTAGAAGCCATCAAAAAAATTAAAGATTCTTTGTCTAATTTATGATCACTATTCCCAAAAAAGTTGAATATTCTATCGTTTTTATTTCTTATTTAGTCAAAAATCAAGAAAAAACAGTTTCTCTCAAAGACGCTGCCCAAAATTTAGTTTTGCCATATAGTTTTCTTTCAAAATTAGCTACTTTATTAACCAATGGGGGATTAATTATTTCCCAAGAAGGCAAAAGTGGTGGTTATAAATTGGCCCCAAATTGGCAACAAAAAAGCATCTACGACTTATTGGTAATTTTAGGCGAAAACAAAGCCATGGTTAATTGTCTTGGTTCCAAATCTTGTGCTCGTTCTGGCAAATGTTCTATTCAAAATATTTGGCAACAAATTGAAACCAGTTGGCAACAAGAACTTAAAAAAATAAAACTTAGTCAAATTTAACCTTAATCTAGTCTTTCTATTTCTTTTGCGGCGATTAAATACGATAAAACTGACTCTGCCCCCTGATTTTTATTGGCTCCATTTTCTTCTAGTCCATCATACACTCCACCCGTTGTTTCATCAATCATTTTAATTCCCAAGATATTCTTACCCAAAAACCACTCAAAAGCTTTCTCGGCTAAGTCTTTATATTTTTTATTTTTAGTTACTTCATAAGCCAAAGCATAAACTTCAACCATCGACCCCGCCTCAATCGGTTGTTGTCCAAACTCTGCCTTTGCCCCGGCCTTGTTAAACCATCCATTATTCCCTGGAAACGAAAAACAATCTTTATCTTTGTTAAATATCAATTTTGTCAAAAAACTTAAAGACTCAATCGCCACATTAAAATATCTTTCTTTTTCGGTTTTTTGATAAGCCACCAACATTGCCATTGGCAAACGACCATTATCATAGGTTATTTCTGGACTAAACCATTTCCATTTATTGTCCATTTCTTTATTATAAGTATCAACTAATTTTTCTGCCCAAAAATCAATTTTATTTGCATTATAAAATTGCAGTCCTAAAATTGTTTCAGCTATTACCCTCAAAAAATTATTTTTGTTTTCTTTGACTAAAGCATAAATTTGATTAAATAATATTTCTGCTTCATTTTTTCTGTAATCATTTTTAATTGTTTCTCCCAAGGCAAACAAAGCTCGTCCACAATGTTCTCCACTAACTAAAAAATCTTCTTTCCAAGTTAAATTCCGATTTAAATCATTACAAAAATATTTTCCATTCCAAGCTTTTTTTAAAAAATCCAAATACAAATCACTTATATTATGTGTCAAGTTATATCTCAAAGCTACTTGCAACCCTCTCACATTATCATCTACACACCAACCTTCATCATAATCAGGCTGACTTCCTCGACAGTGTTCTATCAACCCTATTTTGTCAGTAATCTTGAGTAAATAATCAATTTGTTTTTCGGTTTTTACTTCCATGTTTTTTTATGGTTTCAGCAAAAAAATCCAAATGTTGTAACGCCACACTTGGCCAAGTCATAAACCGGCCATATTTATAAGCTTTTTCTTGCATTATTTTTTTTCTTTTTTCATCTTTCCACACTTTTATTACTGCCTTAGCAATCGCATCAGAATCTTTAAATGGCACAAAAACACCTCTTCCCCCAGACAATACTTCTTTAGCATAAAGATATTTAGTTGAGATGCAAATTTTTCCTGCTCCCACTGCGTAGGCCAATGCTCCAGATGATGATTGTTGTCTTTCTAAATATGGAGTTATATATATATCAATTGTTTTTAACCATTCAACTAGTTCTTCCACTGACAAATATTTGTTTATAAATTTAACATTTTTTTCAATACCCAGCTTCTTAATTTTTTTCTTAAGTTTATTGCGATATTTTTCTCCTTCATTCTTTAAAATATTTGGGTGTGTCTGACCAATCACCAAATACAAGACTTCCGGATATTTTTTAGCTATTTTAGCCACTGATTCGATTGAATAGTTAATTCCTTTTTGTTCCGATAATAAATTAATATTCCCCAACACTAACCTGCCCTCAAGTTTTTTCTTGTGAACTCCAATTGAGTTATAGGGGATATCTGGAGTTCCATGGGGGATTACTGCAATATTTTTTCGATCAAAATTATATAATTCAGACAATCTTTTAGCAGTAAATTTTGTCATCACGGCCAAACCGTCAACATATTTTACTAATTCACTAAAAAGTTGACCCCACTCATTTTCTGAATCTTCTATTAAGGTATGGCAAGTCATTACTTTCGGCTTTTTAACTGTTTTCAAAAAATCAAGTAAATATTCACCACATTTACCACCAAATATCCCAAATTCATGTTCAATTAAAACTACATCGCAACTTGAATGGTTAATATAATCAGCCGCTTCTAAATATGATTCTTTATTATCAAACTCAATTCTGTATTTAACCTCCCATGGAAAAACAATTTCTTCTTCTTTTTTGGCAATTGCCATAATTTCAACCAAAGCCTTTGGATTAATCAGGTTTATGGCGCTAGTAACGTCTTTTGTAAAAGTAGCGATTCCGCACTTTTGAGGAATATAGGTTGAGATACAAATTATCTTAATCGGTTTTCTTGTTTTCATTTAATAACTCCTTCAACAAACCCGAAATACTAACAGTTCTTACCCCGATTCTGGAATCAGCTGCTCCATAAAAAATTGACAAAGTGTCATTTGTTAAACTTGTTGCTGTTGGAAACACCACGTTATTAATCACTCCAGATTTTTCCCATTTCTCCGATGGCGAAAACAAAGGTTCATTCATTTCTCCAATAACTTTTGTGGGATCATCTCTATCTAACAAGACTGCTGAGGCGTGGTACACATTTCCTTTATCAATATTACTTTCCACCGAATGATATATCATCAACCACCCATCATTCGTTTCTATCGGAACACTTCCTCCACCGATATAAGCATTTTCATGGCTATGTTGCGGATCTAAAATCAAAAAACTTTTTAAATTTTTCAAATAATTTTTCCAAAAAATTACACTTAAATCATTAAAATCATCAAAATAACAAATTTGTATTCCTGGCAATATTCTATGTATCAAAGCATACTTGCCGTTAATTTTTTTCGGGAACAACATTGAATCTTTTTCCCACAATTTTACTTTATCCCCCCTGTCTCGCCTAAATGTCTCTTCATAATAAGTATATTTCTCTCCCACATTAGATTGTTTAAAAATGTCTTCCGCTTCGTCATAAGTCATTTGTGGACTAATCAGTCCCTTCTTTTCCCATTTTTTAAGATCACAACTTACCGCATAAGCCACCATCGCATTCTTACCATCGTAGGCTGTATACAACATGTAATATTTATCTTCCAAAAAAGTTATCCTTGGATCTTCTAAACCATGACTTTCATAGATATATTCTGGCACCAATACCGGTTTGTCTGATCTGTAAATTACTTTATTATTTTTTAGTTGACAATATCCAATTGTTGAACGATTACCTTTCGTAACTGCTCGATAAAACATATGGGTAATACCATCTTTATCAATACAAGCTGGGTTTAACACTCCCTCATTTTCAAATTCAAACTTAGGCTCCAATACTATTTCACCATTATCAATATCAATCATAAAATCAAATTCAATTATATCCTATTTTTAGGCTATTTACAAAACATATTGTTTTGGCCTATTTTTGGTTCGTTTGCAATTTAATCTTAATTTTTCATGAAAACTTAATTAATAATCATTCTCTTTACTTTTTTACAATTTTATTGTATTATAGGCCTTAAATTAAATTTAATAAAAACAAAATAAGTATGACCTGCCGTCCAGAAACGTTACCTCCACAAGCTGAAAAACAGCTTATACCAGAAGCAAGAACCCATGTTGACCAAAGATTATCAGCACTCATTAATATGGCTCTTGATAATTGTGGCCATCAACTTTCCTTACATCAAAATATCTTAACCACTATTGGTGAATCAGAAAATTTTTCTAACTATTTTAGTCTCCTCCATTCTGCTATAAACAATCCTATTTTTATAGCAGACAGTCAAAATAAATATTTAGCGCCAAAAGGCGGTCATCTTGACTCAAGAAAAAGTATTTATTATGCAGCATTTATTCCAGAATCAGAAAAACCACAACTACCTATAAATTCCTTACAATCAATCAAGGAATGTTTTTTAACTATATCTCGTGTTAATGACTCAACATTTGACATTAAGTATTCATTAATGGCTAGAGAATTCGGGTATATTCCACCAGGCCACCTCACTCAAAAAATCACATACAATCCTAATAGTTATCAAAAATTAGCCGATATAAATATAAATATTAGTGATGATAGCGACCCTGATGTCTCTTTAAAATTATATTCAGATAGTAGATCTAGTAGTAGTTTTCGTAGTAGATGTTTTCAATCATCAGCCACTATAGTTCTAGATGAAAATACAGAAACTATTCGTGAAGATATTTGTCGATATTTATCAACTCTCAATTTATCTACCCGTAATCATTCAAGCCAATTTTCCATTCTCTGAACGACCAATAAGTCGCTAATTCTCACAAAATTTGTTGTATTATTGTGTATAGTTTTATCGTGTTAGAATTATCATTCGATTTATGAAACAAACAACAAAAACAGAAGCCATTCATGTCCCTGCTAATGAAAATTCCATGCTCCAAAAAGCTATGGACAATATTAATAACGACCAAGAAGTTAATACTCTTTGGAAGGTTATTAATGTCAATGCGGTTGATCGCCTTGGTATGAGTGATCATGGTCCAGTTCATTTTCAAATAGTCTCTAATATTGGGGTTAAATTCGTCAGAATGTTAGTTGATTCTGGGGTAGAGATGTCAGTTACCAAAAATTACCAACTCTCATCTGATTATGCTGAATTAATTGTTTTCCTCGCCAGTGTTTTTCACGATCTTGGTATGACCATCAGTCGTAAATGGCACGAAACTTATAGTCTTTTTTTAGCCAATAATCTTCTTCACCAAGTTGTTAATTTTCTCCCTATTCCAGAAAGAACTATCGTCATTTCCGAAGTTCTTCATGCCATTATTAGCCATCGCAGCGATGGTAAACCATTAACCTTAGAAGCCGGCATTGTTCGGGTTGCCGATGCTCTTGATATGAGCGAAGGTCGTTCACGTATTGTTTACCAGCTAGAAAAACTTGATATTTATTCAGTTTCTGCTGCTGCTATTGATAAAGTCAATATCAATAAAGGCACCGAAAAACCAATTCAAATTGATATTTTAATGAACAATTCAGCCGGTATTTTTCAACTCGACGAACTTCTAAAGAAAAAAATAATTGGTTCTGGTATTGAAAAGTATGTTGATATTCATGCCTATATTAATCAGCAAACTGAAAAAGGTTTAGTCAAAGAATATCGAATCTAAAAAATTGCTATCGGCCAAAGTAGTAGTTTATAATGATTATATGTATCTGCTTTATATTTCCAAAAATACCATTGAGATTTTTAAAAAATACCAAAAAGTAGGCGAAGTTGCTTGGACGCCAGAAACTCTTACCAAAAATTTAACTCAAATAAAATCAACTTTTTCTTCCAAATTTCGAGTTATTTTATCAGATGAATTTATTTCCATTTCTAGTCTTTTAGTTTCTTCAAAAGAATCAAAAAAAAGGAAACAAATTCAATCAAAATTCCAATCTTTAATTTCTCAGGATTTATCTAGCACTATTTGGGATTACAAAATTGTTGGTCGTTATAACCACCAAAATCTTGTTCAATTAGTTTATGTTTCTTCAAATTTTTTTGACACATTCCGCACTGCAGTTAATAACACTAAAATCAAAATTGATATTTTAGAAAGTTTTTCGACCACTATTTGTCGTTTTCTCCCTGCCAACAAATTAACTTTCATTAACTACCAAGATTTAATAGTTGTCTCATTCAATAAAACTCCGATCTATTCTTATGTTCTTACCAAAAAACTTTCTCAAGAAGATATTAATCGAGTCTTTGAATACACTAAACAACATTTCCAAATGTTGCCTCAACAAATTCTTTTTTCTCCAATTGGGGACATTGCTTTTAACCAATTTGATTTTAATAATCTCCAACCAGAATACACCAACATCAACCCCCTTAAAGGTATAATTCACTCAATCAATACATCTGGGCCAGATTCTCAAACTTCTCGTCTGGAAATCCCTCAAAAAACCAACCAACAACCAGTATCTAATCTATCTAAAATAATGTTCTTTATTTCATTATTATTTTTAATTGGTGTTTTCATTTTTATTTTTACTCATCAAAAATCTGATATTTCTTCTCCAAAATCTTCTACCCCAACTATCACCATCAGTCCAACTATTGCTCCCATTCCCACTTCCAAACCAATTTCTACTTTCAAAATAAAAGTTTTAAATGGTACTGGTACTGCTGGTGAAGCCAGTAAAATTACCAAGCTCTTATCAACCAACGATTTAAAAGTTGATTCTACCGGTAATGCCGCTAATTATGATTTTACTCAAACTCAAGTTGAAGCCAAGAAATCAGTTCCAGAAAATATCATTGAGTTAGTCAAAAAATCTTTAGCTAGTAATTATTCTCCCAAAATTTTAGATTCTAATTTATCCGAATCTTCTGAGTTCGATATAATCATTACCACCGGTAAATAAAATAATATGAAAATCGGTCAAGATGTCTTTGTTCAGCAGGGAATACTTGATTGCCATATCGACCAATTAGTCGATTACAGCCAGTCTGACTCAGATATCAAAAAATTTACTTCAGACACCAAACGTTTCAATTCCAAAGAATCTTTTTTTGAATGGCAACGCCAAGGCAGAATCATTTATACTCTAGTCGATGAACAGCAAAACCTTTTGGGTATAATTTGGTTTGGTCAAAAAGATCCGCCAATTTCCATAAATGCCAATTTTACTTTTGCCATCAGAATTTATGGTTCTGCTCGTGGCCAAGGTTTATCACAAGGTTTTATGAAAGTTGCTTTCGATGATTTACAAAAAAACCAAACACATTCACACATCACTGGTTTTTGGTTAGAAACATCTGTCGACAATTTTGCCGCTATTCACACCTACGAAAAATTTGGATTCAAACAAAATAGTCAAAAAGATAACAAAATAATTATGGTTCTGTAACCACACATTTATTCTTTAACTTTCCTATTTTATTTTCAATATCAAATTTCCTTTTATCTTGTGAATGTGTTTTAATTCCTCTAAAAATTATTTTGCCTTCACTATCTTTTATTTCAAATAAAACTGTCAAACAGTGTTCATCAATCTGTTCTTGATTTATTGATAAAGCATCACCCACTAGAATCTGGTCTTTATAAATATCTTCATTCCATACTATTGGCCTAACAGAAATGTTGTCAATTTGTTTTATTTTATTTCGATTCATATCAACATAATAATTTTTCTCATCCACTTCAAAATTTTCTTCTTGATATTTTTTTGGATCAGCTTTAGTAAAAAATAAAATTTGTGAATAAATTTCCCCTCTGGAATTATCTACTACTATTGGAAGTGTTTGATTTTTAATTTTTTCTGTTATTTTTTCAACCCCTTCCTCCCACGCATACCCTCTAAAATAATCATTAAATTTAAATATTGGTAAATAGAGTCTCCCTAGTGACCAAACAATCAATCCAAACAATATAATCGGCGTAAATTTAAACTGTTTCCAAAAATTTTCTATTCCAATTGATATTAATATTATTAATGGCCAAACCAATGGCAAGGCTCTAATGCTTGAAAACGGGTCTCTGGTAATTGATGCCGGAATGAGTGAAACCAATATCATCAATATCACTAGAAACTTTAAATCATTTTCTTTTTTATCTGTTTTTTTAAATAACCAACACCATCCACCAACTAAAAATGGTAATTGCCAAAATAAAAATGGAGCCAAATCTGGATATGAACTTCTCGGTCCTGGATCACCTAAACCAAATAAATATCGAGGCGAAAAGTAAGAAACATACAAAGATCCAAATTCTCTAGTTTGTAATATTAATCGATTATTAAAAACTATGTTTTTCCATCCGGTCAAATTTTCATTAAAACCCCAAGGTTTTTTTACTCCATCAGAAAAGATACTTAAACTATTTAGTCTCGACATAAATCCTGGTGTCGTCATTAATTTTACTGTGGGTAATATCAAAACCAATCCCAACAAAAATGACACTATCAAAACTTTGGTATTTTTTTTATTAAAAATTTCTTTCCAATTTTTTATAAACAATATTAATAAAACTAATGGTGTAATCACTCTTTCCGAATGATAGGTTAAAAATGATAGTCCTGCCATTATCGCTGTCAATATCAACCATTTATTATTTTCTTTAAATTTATAAAAACTCCAAATCATTATCATCAAAAAAGCCAAAGCCAAATTTGTTTCGTAGCTGGTTCTAGAGACCATAATTTGCCAAGGAGAAATAGCCAGCAATAGGGCTGTTATTAAAGCTAATCTGATGTTTTTCGATAAGTTTTTAACTATCCAAAAACCAAACCAAATTGTTACTATGCCGGCCATTGCCGATAAAAATCTTGTCGACCATACACTCATCCCCAAAATTTTATAAATTGGTATTAAAAAAAACGTATAAATCGGTGGTTTAAAATCTACAAAAGAGCGAAATAATATTGGCAATGTTTTCCCAAACTGATCTTTTCCTGTAAATAATATTGAATAGGCATCATAACCCAACGATGCTTCATCACAAAAAAATCCTTTTGGTGTCTCACCTAAGTTCCAAAACCTCAAAAATATTCCCAGTATTAAAATTAAAATCAAACCCATCCATTGTTTTTTATTCATAAAAACATTCTCCCTATCTCAATTGCCATCAATAATACTAATCCTAAATTCAATATCCAATTATATTTATATTTTAATAAATCCTTTGCTCCCAAATAAAGTAAATAAGTTATCGGGAAAAATAAAATAAAATCCCAGCCATCAACTTGTTTTAAAAAAGAAAGAATCAATATCTCCGCTAAAATTATCAACCAAACTTTTATATATTTTTTATTTTTACAAGTTATTTTGATTGCTATTATTAAAAATAAAATAGCCTCAAATGGATATTTAAATCGGTAGGCTACTCCTGAAACATCTTCTCTAGGATGCATGGCAAAAAAATAGTTATTCAAATCCATCATTACTAAAAAATTTTTTAAGTATCGGTCTTTAACAATTGTCGATTTGTTGTAATAAAACTTCTTTATTTTACTTGTATCCAAAGCCAATTTTTTTTCAAAATTCCAAGTTTCTTCTTCAGTTACTGGATAAAAAATTGTCGCCTTATCAAAATGAACTGGTTTATTTATCAATGACAATGGCCAGGAAATTATTATTCCGGTTACCAATATCAACCAAAGCACTTTATTCCACATGAACCAATTATATAGTGTAATATTTAATTATGAAATCAAAACCTAAAACTAGATTTAATCCGTTTAAACTTTTATTATGTATTTTAATTACCGAAGGCACTGGTATTTTGGGCAGTGTTTTTACCTCTAGTTCGGTCAAAACTTGGTATGTCACCGATATCATTAAGTCATCTTTCAACCCACCGTCTTGGGTTTTTGCTCCAGTTTGGACATTTTTATTTCTTTTAATGGGTATTGCTCTTTATCTAGTTTGGAATAAAAAAAATAATCTCTTTTGGTTTTGGGTTCAATTACTTCTTAATCTTCTTTGGTCAATTTTATTTTTTGGACTTCATTCTCCTATGCTTGCTTTTTATGAAATTTTAGTTCTTTGGTTTGCTATTTTTATGACCATAATTAAGTTTCGCCAATACCACAAAACCGCTTCATATTTACTTTGGCCATATCTTGCTTGGGTTAGCTTTGCCTCATTTCTCAACTATTCCATCATGATTTTAAACTAACTTTTGGTAAAATAGCCAAATGTCCTTAAAAATTCAAGATTATTCTTACAATTTACCCGAGTCTCTAATTGCCGACAAACCCTGTGATCAACGCGACCATTGTCGTCTTTTGTCTCTCAATAAAACCACTGGGGAAATTAACCATCTTCATTTTTACAATATTTTAGATTTATTAACGTCTAATGATGTTTTAGTTTTAAACCAAAGTAAAGTTTTTCCTGCTCGTCTTTTTGGTAAAAAAGATAGCGGGGGAGAAATTGAAGTTCTACTTATTCATCAAATGAATAGTGACACTTGGATGGCTATTTCTAAACCTCGTCCCAGCATTGGTCGTCAAATATTTTTTGATCATAATTTAATTGGTGATATTATCGAAAGTGACCCAATAACCGGTCAAATTAAAATTAAGTTTAATTACAAAAATAATCAATTTTTCCAAGTTTTAGACAAAATTGGTCACACTCCAATCCCTCCTTATATTCACTCATCTCAAACTGAACAACAAATTAGATCAGAATATCAAACAGTGTATGCCAAAGAAACTGGTTCAGCTGCAGCCCCTACTGCTGGACTTCATTTTACTAAAAAATTATTATCTCAACTTAAAGCCAAAGGTGTCCAAATAGAATATGTCACTCTTCATGTTGGCCTAGGCACTTTTCAAAATCTTCGTCCCGAAAATATTGAATCAAAAACCCTTCATTCTGAGTTCTATGAAATTAAACCAAGTGTTGCTAAACGTCTTAATTCAGCCAAAGAATCGGGAAAAAGAATTATCGCCATTGGCACTACTTCTGTCAGGACTTTAGAAAGTGCTTTTAATAATAATTGTTTAAACTCTGGCAAAAATTCTACTCAGATTTTTATCTACCCTCCCTATCAATTTAAATTTATTGATGCCCTTATTACTAATTTTCATCTACCCGAATCTAGTCTTTTAATGTTAGTTTCTGCTTTTGCCGGCAAAGAAAATATTTTCAATGCTTATCACCAGGCTATAGACCAAAAATATCGTTTCTTTAGTTTTGGTGACGCCATGTTTATCTATTGATATAATTAGCTATATGATGAAAAAAACTTTAAAAGGATTTATTGAATTTATTCAATCTCAAGGTGTTATTGGTTTAGCTATTGGTGTGGTTATGGGTACTTCTGTCACCAAATTAGTTACTGCCTTTGTTACCGATATTATCAATCCAATTATTGGTCTATTATTAGGGAAAATCGGTGATTTAAACAAAATGTATCTTCAAGTTGGTTCAGCCCAAATCTTATTTGGCAGCTTCATCAGTAGTCTCATCGACTTCTTGATTATTGCCTTTGTAGTGTACTTCTCTGTCAAGCTTCTTAAACTCGATCGCCTCAATAAAAAACAAAAATAATTAATTCTTTTTGTTTTTCTTTATTGCTTCCACAAATGCCATAAATACAGGGTGTGGCATTAATGGTCTAGAAATATATTCTGGATGAAATTGTGTTCCCACAAAAAATGGATGATTTTTAATTTCAACTGCTTCCACTAATTGGCCATCTGGTGATGTTCCGGCAATAGCTAAACCAGCTTTTTCTAACTGTTCTCGGTATTCACTATTCACTTCATAGCGATGGCGATGTCTTTCAAAGACTACTTCAGTTTTATCTTTAGTGCCAAAATTATCTTCGGTATACCATGGAGCTTGTTTATCATCTCCATATTTTTTATATGCCTCAGCTAATTTTGTTTTTGTTGTTAATTTACATGGCCACGAACCCAATCTAATCGTTCCACCATATTGTTTCTTTTTCAAATATTCTGCTTGGTCTGGCATGATATGAATCACTGGATATTTAGTTTTTGGGTCAACTTCTGTTGAATTTGCTCCTTTAAGTTTAAGCACGTCTCGGGCAAATTCAATCACTGCCATCTGCATTCCAAAACACAAACCCAAATATGGAATATTGTTTTCTCTGGCTATTTTTATCGCTTCAATAATTCCCTCAACTCCACGGCTGCCCCAACCTTGCGGTGCCACAATCCCATCATATTTTTTTAAATCATTGGGATTAAAATCACTTGAATCTATTGGCACTATTTCAACTTTAACATCATTAGCAATTCCAGCTTGTTTAATTGCTTCCAGCACTGACACATATACATCTTTGTGGTTACCTTTACCAACTTTTACATATTTACCCACCAAAGCAATAGTTATTGTTTTATCAGCTTTTTCCATTTTATTAACCATTTTTTTCCAAGCCGATAAATCAGTTTGGTGGCCTTTAATATTAAAATGTTTTCTAATTCTATCCATCAATCCTTGTGATTCCAACACTAATGGAACATTATAAATTGAAGAACAATCTGGATCGTCAAAAATCGATCCATCATCCAAAAAGCATCTCTTCCCTAAAGTTTCTAGTCTCGGTTCATCCATCCCAGTTTCACTTCTAGTTATCAGAATATCAGGCATTATTCCAGTTGATCTCAACTCAGAAATTGCATGTTGAGTCGGCTTTGTTTTTAATTCCCCTACATTTCTCAAAAAGGGGATATACGACACCATCACGTACATAGTTTCTCTTTCTCTGCCGACTTCACGAGCCGCATATAAAAATGGTAAATTTTCAATATCGCCCGTAGTTCCACCAACTTCAACCACCATAAAATCAAATCCTTTTTCCATTTCATAAAATCGTCGTTTTACCTCATTTGGTACATCAGGAATCATTTCCACATCACGTCCTTCATATTTAAAAGCTCTTTCATCCTCAATTATTTTTTTATAAACTTTTCCCGAAGTAATATTGTTGTCTTTCAAAAAACTTTGATTTAAAAATCTTTCGTAATTTCCCAAATCTTGATCAATTTCTCCACCATCAGTGGTCACGAACGTTTCTCCATGCTCAGCCGGTCGCATTGTTCCCGCATCAATATTCAAATAAGGATCAATTTTAACGTGGTTAACTTTAAACCCAGAGGATTTTAGTAATAGCCCAATCGAGGCCGATACTACGCCCTTACCTAAACCACTAACCACACCGCCTGTAACAAAAATATATTTCATGAGAATAATTCTATAACTCTATTTTATCAAATTAAAGGGATTTCTTTTTAAATAATTTTCTGGTTAAATATAGCGTATACCCACAAAATTATTCCCAGGCTATTTCTGCCATTTTTCTAAGGTTATTTCTCTAAATACATTTTGTTCAACTAGTTTGTAACCCAATTTTTCCAATTTCTCCTTAGTATTTATCCCGTGGATCATCTCTCCGTAAGGTATTAAAACAATTTTATTTTCAGTTGGGTTGATTTTAGTAATATTTTTTATCAAAATCGTCGGATTATAAAATTTTACTGGGTCACCAAACGAACCTATCATATAAACTTTCTCACCATTTCCCAAACTTGCCACTATTTCTTTCCAATCTTCTCGATACATTTTTGGATTCAATAAATACATTAAACTAAATGCCACCATACCAGCAGCTAAAATAATTTTCAAAATTTTGTTCTTTTCACTGGCCAAAAATAAACTTAAAATCGGGATTAAATACAAAAATCTAAAATACTGTATCATTGGTGATTTAAAAGAAAACAGTATCCCCAATATCAACGGCACTATCATCAACCAAATTAAAATTTTCTCTTTTCTACTATTCTTAATCGCTACTCCAAAAACCACAATCGTCCATACACCACTAATAATGTAGTAACTAATTTTTGGATACCAACTAATTCGACCAATACAAAATTTCAGTGGTATTAGTAATGAGTTTTTCAAATTCACCTTTCCTAAAACCAGACTCCAATTAGTAACTGTAGCCAACATTTGTCCAGATATTTTTAATTGTTGCCATAACAAAGGCGAAACTATCAACACTGCCAATATTGCCCCCAAAACACTTTTAGCCAAGTTCTTCCACTCCTTATTAAATAAAAAATATAAAACCATTGCTCCAATTAAAAAGGCAGAACCATAAAAAGTGGTAAAAGCTAAAAAAACAAAAAGATTAAACCAAATCCAATTTCTTTTTGAATCATCTTTTTTAACAATTTTTACCCAAAAATAAATTGCCCAAGTTAGCCACATTACCGCCATGGCATACATTCTTAATTCTTGGCTGTAATAAATCATCAACGGATTAACTGCCGTCAATCCTGCCGCCCACAATCCAACTTGTTTATTTTTTATTTTTTTTCCAATTTTATAAACTCCAAAAATTGTGATCAAAGAAAACAACACCGAACTTAATCTCATCATCATTACCGAAGATCCAAAAAAATTTACCCATAAATTCAAAAACCAATAAAAAACTGGCGGATGAAAGTCATTAATCGAAAAGTTAGACAAAATTTGATTGATCGGCATTTTGGCTACATTTGCCGAAATTGCTTCATCCAGCCACAAAGATTGATTTATTCCAATCAGTCTTAGTCCCAAAGCGGCAATCAGTATTAACCAAATCATTTTTTATAAACCATAAGATTTAAGCGAAGCATTACCAACTCTAATTCGTGGTAACTCCAGTGATTTTCCTTTACACAAAATATTTCCATGAATGGTTGTAAAAGCAATTTCATAACCATTTAATTTTAAAATTTCTTCAACTTTTTTACCCGCTCCTCCATAAGGATAAGCAAAAATCTTGTCTGAATTCAGCCCATGTTCAATTAATTGTTTGTCTGCCATAGTAATTTCTTCTGTTAATTTTTCTTTTGTTCCATTTGAACCCTGATGTGACCAAGTGTGGTTGGCAAAGTAGACCAAATCTTTCATTTGATTTAAATCATCCCAAGTCATATACCCTGGGTTATTAAGTAATCCAGTGGCTACAAAAATGGTGGCCTTTACCCCAAATTCTTTTAAAATTGGATAAGCAAACTCATAATTATCCTTATAACCATCATCTATAGTAATTAACACTGGTTTACTTGGTAACTTGGTTCCACTATCAAAAAAACTTTTTAACTCAGCCATAGTAATCAAATTATAATTATTGTCTTTTAAATATTGCAGATGTTTTCTAAAAAATTCTGGCGTCACCGTTAATCCTGTTTGCCCATTTTTCTTGGCCGTTTCCTCTTCCTGAATATGGTGATATATCAGTACATTTATTTTGGCACATGGCCCATAATTTTGGTTCATTCCCTCTACTGTTATCGGAATTGATGTTGGTGACAGAACTGTTGTTGGTGATGGAATCATCGTTGGTGAAAATGTG
>Ga0209800_10001543_pt1 | contig 23407 bp, 19 predicted proteins | sample Higcelweek8metaG_FD_187174 | JGI IMG/M metagenome (GOLD analysis project Ga0209800, IMG submission 187174) | Freshwater pond sediment microbial communities from the University of Edinburgh, under environmental carbon perturbations - High... | ecosystem: Environmental > Aquatic > Freshwater >...
GATATTGTCGATACGGGCAGCACCCTTGAAAGGATTATCGGGGAACTTACCCTGAGAAAGGCGACCGCAGTAAAAATTTGCACCCTGCTTTTCAAGCCTGAAGCCTATACAAAGGAGATTCCAATCGATTATATCGGATTTGAGATACCCAATAGCTTTGTTGTCGGGTACGGTCTTGACTATGACGGTTACGGGCGAAACCTTAATTCAATTTACAAACTCATTAAGTAACAGAAATGATTAATATTCTTATGTTTGGCCCTCCCGGATCGGGGAAGGGAACTCAGTCGGTGACTCTTGCACAGAAGTACAACCTGCTTCACCTCTCAACCGGAGACATGCTCAGGGCTGAGATAGCAGCCGGCAGCGATCTTGGTAAGCGGATGTCAGCTATAATGGCTGCTGGTGAACTTGTTCCCGACGATGTAGTGATAGATATGATTGCCCATAAAATAGATGCCACGCGTGAAAAAGCAGGCTTCATTTTCGACGGGTTCCCGCGCACTGTTGAACAGGCTGAAGCACTTCAGTCCATGCTTGCCGGCCGGGAGATGAAGATAGACAGGATGCTTGTACTGGAGGTCAATGACGAAGAGCTTACTGACCGTATGAAGAAAAGGGCACTTATCTCCGGCAGGGCTGATGATGCTGATCCTGCCGTGATAAATAACCGCATCGAGGTATACAGGGCCAAGACAGAACCGGTAATCGAATACGGACGCAAAGCCGGGGTATGTCACGAGGTTGACGGCGTGGGCTCGGTAGAGGACATATTTCAGAGGCTTTGCAGCCAGATAGAAAGGATAATTTAACTGATGGCAGATACAAACTTTGTTGACTATGTAAAAATATTCGGACGCTCAGGTAAAGGCGGCCCTGGCTCAGCACATCTGCGCCGTGAGAAGTTCATCCCCAAGGGAGGCCCTGACGGCGGCGACGGCGGTCGTGGTGGCGACATAATACTTGTAGGGAATCCGCAGCTGTGGACACTGCTGCACCTGAAGTTCCGCAAACACATCTTTGCAGGTCACGGAGGATCAGGCTCTTCAAGCCGGAGCACCGGCGCCGACGGTGAGGATGTGCTGATTGAGGTACCGCTCGGAACAGTTGTCCGCAATGCAGAAACCGAGGAGATACTTTTCGAGATCACCCATGAGGGTGAGAAGCAGATACTGGTCAAAGGTGGAAGGGGAGGTCTCGGGAACACACATTTCAAATCAGCCACATTCCAGACACCAAGGTTTGCACAGCCCGGAGAACCGTCAATTGAGGGATGGTTCATTCTTGAACTTAAAGTACTGGCAGACGTAGGACTGGTTGGCTTCCCCAATGCCGGGAAGTCTACCCTGCTATCGGTAGTCAGTGCAGCGCGACCCCGCATCGACAACTACCCGTTCACGACGCTTGTGCCAAACCTCGGCATTGTAAGCTACCGCGAGGATAAATCGTTCGTCATGGCTGATATCCCCGGGATTATCGAAGGGGCACACGAGGGTAAGGGATTGGGTATAAGGTTTCTCCGTCATATTGAGCGCAACTCAGTGCTGCTCTTCATGATACCCGGTGACAGCGGCGACATAATGAAGGAATATGAGATACTGATCAATGAACTGAAAATGTATAACCCCGAGCTTCTGGATAAGAACCGGGTGCTTGCAATAACCAAAACAGACCTGCTTGACAGTGAGCTTATTGATGCAATCAGACCGACATTGCCCGAAGATCTGCCTGCAGTATTCATTTCAAGCATCGCCAACACCGGGATAACCACCCTGAAAGATCTGCTCTGGAGAGCCATTAATTCCTGATAAATGCTGGAAGCCGACCGTAATATTTTCCTTTTTCTGAACTCCTTTCACTCTCCTTTCTTCGATGAGGTGATGAGGATAATAAGCATGAGGTTGGTCTGGATCCCACTTTATCTATTAATAATCTATCTCCTTGTACTCCGGTACCGGGGAAAAGTGTGGATTGTATTACTCTTCGCCCTGCTGCTGGTTTTAATTACCGACCAGGTCTCGGTACTAATAAAAAATGTTGTGGAACGGTTGCGGCCCTGCCACGAGCCATCGCTGGAAGGTATGGTGCATCTTGTCGCTAACAGGTGCGGGGGAATGTACGGCTTCGTATCGTCACATGCATCCAATTCCTTCGGAATAGCTGCATTTGCATCGCCGCTGGTGAATAAAAAGTGGTTTTCCCTTACCATTTTCATATGGGCTGCGGTGGTTTCATATTCACGCATTTACCTCGGAGTGCATTATCCCGGTGATGTTCTGGGTGGAGCACTGCTTGGCGTCGCTGCAGGTTTCGGACTCTCAGAAGGTGTAAAACAAATTAATAAGCGCTTCGCATGATGAATGTGATTAAGTCTGTCTGGGTATGGGTATCAAGCATCACATTCGTACTGCTTGGATTTCCCGTTTCACTCCTGCTGTGGCTGATATCGCTGCTGTTTGATCATAAACGCCGGATGAACAACCGCTGGATGGTCATTCAGGGTGTGGTGCTCACAAAGATGAGCCCCTTCTGGAAGGTGACAGCGGAAGGACGCGAAAAAATAGATAACAGGCAGCCCTATGTAATTGTCCCGAACCATCAGTCGATGCTCGATATAGTCTTTTTCAACATGCTGTATCACAGGCTCCGCTGGGTGTCAAAAATAGAGGTCTTCAAGGTCCCTGTACTCGGCTGGGAGATGAAAATGGTGAAGTACATCCCCCTGGAGAGAGGCAACAAGCACAGTGTGGTGAAGATGATGGATTTATGTGTCACCTCACTGCGTGACGGGATCTCAGTTGTTATTTTTCCCGAAGGAACGAGATCGCTCACCGGCGCTATCGGAAAATTCAAGACAGGTGCTTTTCAGCTCGCAGTGAAGACTGACAAGCCGATATTGCCCGTGCTCATTGACGGCACCGGTGACATTCTTCCCAAGCACGGATTCATTTTCAGAAACCGGAGAAATGTCAGAATCAGGGTCCTTGATCCTGTCTTCCCCGGGCAGTTCGGAACCGGTGATCCTGAGGAGCTGGCCTCAATGATACAGTCAGTCATGGTAAAGGCCATGGAAGAAATGAGAAACGAACCGGGGTATAAGAAATAGTATATTTCAGAATGAGCGCCCCCGGAAAGTTGGCATTGCACCGGATGGGTTTTTACAATGACCAGTCGGGCATAATAAGAAGATACAAACGGGAAGAGCCTGTTTGGCAACCTCACATTGAAGCATGCAAAAGACTTATTATCAGGGCTGTATCTGAGGTTGAGCCGCACCATATAGCTGTTACGGGTGCCGGTTCATTGCTTGACCTGCCACTTCAGGATCTGGTCAGGGAGAAACGCACAATCACTCTTGTAGATATTGTCCCTCCGCTGCCGGCGGTTATTGAGACAGCGAATTTCGAAGGTGTCTCATTCCTGGAAGATGATATTTCGGGAGGTCTCGTGGAGAGAGTTTACAGACTGACTTCGAGGACTGCCTTCAGACGCAAAGCAGATATTTCTGCCCTGCTTGACTTCGGGTCATGGTCACCGCCTGCAGGTACTGATATGGTCATCTCGCTTAATATCCTGACACAGCTTGCTGCGCTGCCGGTAGATTATCTCAGGCGCAAAACGAGGATAACTCCTGAAGAGGAAAAACTCATCAGACGCACTGTTCAGCAGAAACACCTTGAAATGCTCCGGCGATACAACTCTGTCCTCATAACAGATTTTGCCGAGATAAAGACGGAAAACGGAGGCCGTGAGCCTGCGGTACCACTCCTTGAGGTTGACCTTCCGACCGGGGTTGTCAATGAGCAGTGGGACTGGTTTTTTGACAGTCACGGAGGCTACAATGAAGGTAAAACAACGGTTTTCAGAGTAGCGGGTATAGTGTTTCGCAGGTGAAAACTCCCTCCGGTTGTTGATAAATCGGACTGTCCCGCTTCGGCTAATTCCGTTATATTTGCCCAAAATTGGAAAAATGTCAGGTAACTATTCTGAAGAGAATATCAGAACCCTTGAGTGGAAGGAGCATATCAGGCTGCGTCCGGGTATGTACATCGGCAAGCTGGGTGACGGCTCATCTCTGGATGATGGTATCTACGTTCTGCTGAAGGAGGTCATGGACAACGCCATCGATGAATACATGATGGGCTATGGCCGGAAGATCGATGTAAGCATTATCGGGAAAGAGGTCAGGGTACGTGATTACGGTCGTGGCATTCCTCTCGGAAAGGTGCTCGATGTCAGTTCCAGAATGAACACCGGAGCAAAGTATGACTCCAAAGCCTTCAAGAAATCCGTAGGCCTCAACGGTGTCGGTATAAAGGCTGTTAATGCCCTTTCTTCGTCTTTCATAATACGGTCATTCCGTGAAGGAGAGGTAAAGGCTATTGAGTTCAGCGCCGGCAATGTTGTCAGTGATGACAGTATCAAGGCTACCAAAGAGGACAATGGTACTGAAGTGGTATTCACCCCTGACGAGGCGATGTTCGGAAACTACCATTACATCCCGGAGTATGTCGAGAGCATGCTGAAGAACAACTCATACCTGAATGCAGGTATGGTCATCAACTTCAATGGCAATAAAATAGTATCTCGCAACGGCCTGCTTGACCTCCTCAATGAGAACATGAACAATGAGGGACTCTACCCGATAATTCATCTTAAAGGCGAAGATATCGAAATTGCAATAACCCACGGGCTGCAATACGGCGAAGACTATTACAGTTTTGTGAACGGTCAGCACACTTCGCAGGGAGGCACACACCTGGCAGCCTTCAGGGAAGCTATTGTGAAAACCGTACGGGAGTTCTACAAGAAGGACTTTGACCCGGCGGATATCAGGTCATCAATAATTGCCGCCATTGCAGTTAAGATCGAAGAACCGATCTTCGAATCACAGACTAAAACAAGGCTGGGATCGAAGGACATGGGCCCGGAAGGCCCGTCAGTGCGTAACTATGTGGTGGACTACATACGCAAAAATCTTGATGACTTTCTCCATAAGAACGGGGAGACGGCCCGCATTCTGCTTAAAAAGATACAGGACTCTGAGAAGGAGCGCAAGGCAATAAGCTCAATCCAGAAGCTGGCGCGCGACAGGGCGAAAAAGGTGAGCCTGCATAACAAAAAGCTGCGTGACTGCCGTGTCCACTACAACAACAATGATGAAAGACGTCTTGACTCCACAATATTTATTACTGAGGGAGACTCTGCCAGCGGCTCAATAACAAAATCGAGGAGCGTTGAAACCCAGGCTGTCTTCAGTCTCCGTGGAAAACCACTGAACAGTTACGGACTGACAAAGAAGATAGTCTACGAAAATGAGGAGTTCAACCTGCTCCAGGCAGCTCTTAACATTGAAGAATCTATTGAGGATCTACGTTACAATAACGTGGTAATGGCTACTGATGCCGATGTTGACGGAATGCACATACGCCTGCTTCTGCTCACTTTCTTCCTTCAGTTCTTCCCGGACCTCGTCAGAAAAGGGCATGTTTATATTCTTCAGACCCCGCTTTTCAGGGTCCGTAACAAGAAGGAGACACGGTACTGCTATTCTGATGAGGAAAGGCAAAGGGCTATCAGGGACCTGGGCCCGGAACCTGAGATAACCCGTTTCAAGGGGCTGGGCGAAATCTCCCCTGATGAGTTTGTCCATTTCATCGGTAAAGATATGAGACTGGTGCCGGTCATAATGAAAAAAGGTGATCCCTATACACAGTTTCTGGAGTTTTTTATGGGGAAGAATACACCCGAAAGACAGGATTTTATAATCGAGAACCTCAGAATCGAGGAAGAGATTCCGGAGGCGGAATAAGTGAGACAGGAGTTGTTCTATGGAAATAAAGGAAAACGAAGATGAATTGACCCCTGTCCCTGAGGAAGGCGACGGACAGCAAGGCAAAAAGAACGGGCATTTACCTGCGGCGCTGCATAATGTCACCGCCCTTTCGGGGATGTACCAGGACTGGTTTCTTGACTATGCATCATATGTGATACTGGAGAGGGCAGTGCCGCATATCTCTGACGGGCTCAAGCCTGTTCAGCGGCGTATCCTATATTCTATGAAGCGTATGGATGACGGGCGCTACAACAAGGTGGCCAACATAATAGGTCATACAATGCAGTTCCATCCCCACGGCGATGCTTCCATAGGTGATGCACTGGTACAGATGGGGCAGAAAGACCTTCTCATTGATACACAGGGTAACTGGGGCAACATATTTACGGGTGACGGATCCGCAGCACCGCGTTATATTGAGGCCAGACTCTCAAAATTTGCCCTGGAGGTGACATTTAACAACAAGACTACCGAGTGGATGCCATCGTATGACGGCAGAAACAGGGAGCCTGTCACTCTGCCGGTCAAATTCCCGCTACTGCTGGCCATGGGAGTGGAGGGCATCGCAGTGGGGCTGGCCTCTAAAATTCTTCCCCATAACTTCAACGAACTTATCGACGCTTCAATAAACTACCTGCAGGATAAACCTTTTGTGCTTTATCCTGACTTCCCGACAGGAGGGATGATAGACGTTGCACGTTATAATGACGGCTTAAGGGGCGGAGCTGTTAAGGTGAGGGCCAGGATCGAAAGATCGGATAAGAAGGAGCTCTTAATTACGGATCTTCCGTTTGGCAAGACAACGAGCTCCCTTATTGAATCAATTGTCAAGGCCAATGAACGGGGGAAGATCAAAATCAAAAAAATCGATGACAACACCGCCGGAAAGGTTCAGATTGCTATACAACTTCAGCCGGGAGTATCTCCGGATAAAACCATAGATGCACTTTATGCATTCACTGACTGCGAGTTGTCAATCTCTCCCAATGCCTGCGTGATCACTGATGATGACAAGCCTGCCTTTGTGGGTGTGAGTGACATCCTGCGGCATTCGGCTGACCAGACCGTCAAGTTCCTCAAAATGGAACTTTCGATAAGGCAGGCTGAACTGGATGAGGAATGGCATTTCTCTTCACTTGAAAAAATATTCATTGAAAAGCGTATATACCGCGACATTGAAGAGGCTGAAACCTGGGAGGCCGTTATCGGGGCCATCGAGAAGGGGATGAAACCCTACAGAAAATTGTTCAGGCGCGAGATAACCCGTGACGACTTAATCAGGCTCACTGAAATCAAGATCAAACGTATATCGAAATTTGATTCGTCGAAGGCAGATGAACATATCAGGGGGCTTGAGACTGAGCTTGAAGAAGTGAAAAACCACCTCAGTAATATTATCCCGTACGCAATAAATTACTACAGGCAGATTAAGAAAAAGTATGGCAAGAAAATCGAGCGCAGAACCGAGATTCGGAGTTTTGAAACCATAGAAGCCACAAAGGTGGTTGCCGACAATGCCAAACTATATGTTCAGAGACAGGAGGGATTCATCGGCACCGGTCTCAAAAAAGATGAATTTGTATGCGACTGCTCTGATATTGATGACATCATTGTCATACGAAAAGACGGTACATACCTCATCACCAAGGTTTCTGAGAAGCAGTTTGTAGGCAAGGACATAATTCATGTACAGGTGTTCCTGCGAAATGATACGCGTACCATCTACAACGTTGTATACCAGGACGGTAAGGAAGGAGCCCTTTACATTAAGAGATGTTCGCTGACAGGGCTTACACGTGATAAGGAATACAATATCGGGAGAGGTTCTTCTGATACCAGGGTTATGTACCTGAGTGTCAATCCGAACGGCGAGGCCGAGGTGATAAAGGTATTCCACAAACCGCGTCCCCGTCTCAAGAAGCTGACTTTCGAGTTTGACTTCGGTGAACTTGCCATTAAGGGAAGGTCTTCGATGGGTAATATCCTTACAAAGTGTGCAACCCACAAGATCACTCTTAAGGAAAAGGGGTTGTCGACCCTGGGAGGCCGCAAGCTGTGGTTTGACGATGCCGTGCTCAGGCTGAACCCTGACGGCAGGGGACGGTTCCTCGGTGAGTTCGCCTCCGAGGAAAGACTGCTTGTTGTGACAAAGAGCGGGATGTACAGGACTTCAGGCACCGATCTTTCATCACATTTCGAGGATGATATGCTCCTTATTGAGAAGTTCAGGGAGTCTAAAGTCTTCTCGGCAGTATACTGGGATGAGGAGCAGGGTTTCTACTATGTAAAACGGTTTATGTTCGGGGAGTCGGAAAGACCGCAGTGTTTTATTGCAGAGAGTGAGGGTTCAAGACTTATAAGTCTCACCGAGGTGGAGTATCCCAGGCTTGAGATCATGTTTGGCGGGAAGAATGAAGGGCGAAGCAATGAAATAATAGAGGTGGCTGAGTTTATAGGTGTCAAGAGCCTTAAGGCAAAAGGCAGGCGGCTATCCAACTACAGTGTTTCAAACGTGAGGGAGATTGAACCGGTGGTGAAGAGTGAAGCTGTGGTAAGGGCAGAAGCAGACGATGAAGAGCAGCCTAAGGAGGCGCCTGCTGCACCCCATCAGGGTGATGACCCTGCCCAAATGAAACTTGAGCTTTAGACTAAGGTGAATATTTATCTCATAGGATTTATGGGGAGCGGTAAGAGTACCGCCGGCCGGAAAATAGCTTCTGCCCTGAGCTGGCATTTTGCCGACCTCGATATTGTCACTTCAGAACAACAGGGTTTGTCAGTCGATGAAATGTTCAGAATGCACGGGGAAAGCTTTTTCAGGGCAGCGGAGACAAAGGCTCTCAATGACATATCAAAGAGGGTCAGGACGGTCGTTTCCTGCGGAGGCGGCACCCCATGCTCAAAGGAGAATATGGAAGTCATGAAACGGACAGGGGTCGTTTTATACCTTAAAATGTCTGTGCCCGCCCTTGTCAGCAGGCTGCTCAAGTCTAAAAACAAACGTCCCCTGCTGGCAAATGCAGGTGAGGGGGAATTGACTTCAAGGGTGGAGGAGCTCCTTACTTTAAGAAGCCCGTGGTATGAACAGGCTGACATTGTTACTGACGGGCTGAGTCCTGATATTGATGCAGTCACCGGATTACTGGCAGACAGAATCAGGGCTGCCGGTGCATTTTTATAGGATTCATTGTAAAAAGATTTTATCTTGTTGAATCTGTCTGAGAGAGTAAAATGTTTGTTTAATAAAATGAAGAGGTAATGAAAGCCGGATATATAGCGGCAATCTGGATTGCGCTGGCACTGTCAGTATTAGCCATCGTAACGGTATTCGCCGTTCTCTTCGACTTTAATATTGTCCGGTCGTCGCCTCTGTTTTTCGCTGCCGGACTTACTGCTTCAACTCTGCTGGTGAGCCTTTTTGTAAAGAAATTCTTAACCCTGCAGGTTTTAAGGCGATTTGGAATAATCGGAGGGCTGTTAATTTCTCCTGCATTGCTCTTCTTTACACTTATGCCGGTGTCATTTTATTACCTCGCTTCGGAGGAGACTCCGGCCGGCGCATCAGGTAACAGTATGGTGGCCATAGCAGTGTGCATAGCAGCACTCCTCTTCTTTTCAGCAATGGCCGTCTATACCTTGCCCGCCCTTGCAATTATCGCTGAAGGATTTAACAGGAGGAAAAGTAAGAGATACGGTATTAGCAGGACTATTACCGGGTCAATGCTTTCAGTAATTGTCATTTCAGTGGTGCTGGAGGTGATTAAAACGGCAGCTGAATTTCATACTGCAGGGCTGATACTTCTGCTTCCTGTGATATCATTGCTGCTCGTGCTTTCATATGTATTCCTTAATCACGAGTTCAGAGGAGACATACTACGTAAATTATCATCTTCAGAAGCCATCTCATCTGTTCAGGGACCCATGGCGGCAGCAAAGAGGACTGACGGCCTGTTCCGGAGCTCTTTACATTTTCAGAGTGACTATTTCAGGATTATTTCAGGTAATTATGCCGGGATACTTGAGGAAGCTGACAATAATTATCTGGTGAGTATTGTCCATACCGCACTCAGGGACTTTGACCCGGCCCTGATACCCGCCCTGAATGCAATAGCAGCCTCAGAAAGGTTTGGGCAGTCACTGCGTCATGAAGCTGCCGGCGTGGTTAACAATATAGAAAAGTACTATTCTGACCCCAAACGGAACAGTGATATTCTGATGCAGACAGGAATTGCTGAAAAGACTGCCGGGGCACGGGCGGTATTGTTAAGCAAGCGTGTTCCCATGGTATCGGAGGTTCTCAGGCTCCTTCATGACGGCAACCCGGATATAAGAAAAATCGGTCTTGCAGCCATCGGACGCTTTAGCATCCGCGAGATGACCGATGAGGTTATTGAGGCACTCTCAGTGCCCGGAACAGAGAGGGAAGCCTATTATCTGCTTCAGCACTTCGGTCCGGATGCCTACAAGAATGTTATCGGCTCCCATCTCAAACATTCAGGAAGTGAACTGCTGAACCTGATGATCATCAGGCTTGTCGGATCTGTACAGTCACGCGACTTAATTTCTGCACTCGAAGATTTTGTAGGCCAGGGGACAATCAATATCAGACTGATGGCAATGCATTTTCTCAGGGAAAACCATTTTAATCCCAATGCCGGTCAGCGAAAGAAACTGACTGAGACGGTTATGGAACTGATGGGAAACATGACCGCAATAATTTCCATGCAGATGCATGTCAGAAAGTACAAATTCTTTCTTCTTGAAAGCGCGCTGGAAGGCGAACGCGGGATGAACCAGAAGCTGATTGATTCTGTGCTTCCCTTTATAATAGGTCCCGAAGCCACAACCCTGCTGATGAGTCAGACGGGAGAGAAATCTGTATACAGTGCAAGACTGGCCGCCGAGGTGATAGAAACAGTGACGGCAGAACCGCTGAGGGGTCCTCTGCTTGCCCTTACCGGTCACAGAAATGACACTGAGAGGCTACGTGAGTTAAGCATCTTTTATCCAGTCAGGGAGGTATCATTCCACACCCTTGCAGAGCACATTCTTTCTGCTGATCAGAATATTACGGGGATATGGACAAAAGCGATCACCCTCCGAAAAGTAGCTGAGGGAAAACTTCTGGCCGGCAGGGACCTGCTGATTTCTTTTTTATTCAGCCAGAGCCAGATACTGCAGGAGGAGGGGGCCATGGCTATTCGCTGTCTTAATCCGGGATGGTACAGGGAGGTTGCAGTAAGGATACCCGAACCGGCAAGGCAAAGGACCGAAGCCGTAATTGAACAGGAAATTCCTGATGTCAACATGGTGCTTGACAAGACGAGGTTTCTCAGTCTCTGCTTCAACGGCATTCCCGAGGAAAGAATTGTATCACTGGCTGCACGGATGAAATATTCTGAATCATATGATGCACAGACTCTCCCGGGGCTCCTGACATGGATTGTCCCTTCCGAAAGAGGTAAAAGCGGTCTTTATTCCTTATCCTTTAGCGATATAACGGATTTTATTTTTCACTATTCCGAGTACACTGATATCTTTGTTGATTATATTGATAACCGTGACAGAACTGCTGTCTTACAAACAAAAGCTTCATGACTTCGAAGAATGACACACTCCGGCAGAATCCATTCCCCGGCCTGAGAGCCTTCAGACCTGATGAGGGGCATCTTTTTTTCGGTAGGATGGAAAGTACTGCCAAAGTAGTTGCCAGATTGATTGAGAACAGGTTCGTCGCTGTGCTCGGCGCCTCCGGCAGCGGTAAATCTTCACTTGTAATGTCGGGGGTAATCCCGGCTTTACTGAATGAGGATGTAAAGGGGACCAGAACCTGGTCATTCGTTATCTTCAGACCTGAACAGAATCCAATTGACAATCTGGCAGCACAACTCTCTGCCCTTTCTGCCGAGGCGGGCTTTTCATACCTTCCGGTCTCTGCCATTGCGGCATCGCTTCACAACCGAAGCGAAGGTCTGACAGATGTGGTTAATAAGATCAGGAAGAATCTGCGGCAGCAAATAGTAATAGTCATAGACCAGTTTGAGGAGGCTTTCAGATACAGCCCTCCGGTTTCCAGGGGTGATGAAGGTGATGAAGCGACTGATTTTATCGACCTTATTGTCAGTGCTGTCAGGCAGCCTGACCAGGGTCTGTATGTTGTGCTTACCCTGCGGTCCGAGTATGTTGCTGAATGCTCCAGGTTTCACAGCCTGACCAATCTTCTGAACAGCGGTAGCTATCTGCTCCCGCAGCTCAACCGTGAGACCATGGTTTCGGTTATTGAAGAGCCGGTAAAGGTCTCCGGGGCAACTGTCGACCGGTTGCTTGTCAGAACCATTATAAATGACCTGGGTGAAAAGACAGGTCAGTTGCCTGTACTGCAGCATTTGCTTATGAGACTGTGGAATCAGTGGAGCAAATCCGGCGATCTGTCACGTCCTTTAGGCATTGCAGATTACGAAGCGGTCGGAAGAGTGAAGGGAGCAATATCACAGCACGCAGGACAGGCATTTAATTCTCTTGATGAGCGGCATAAATATGTCTGTGCCCGTCTCTTCCGCACAATTACAACCAGAACAGAGGATGGCAAGGAACTCCGCAAGCCTGAAAAAATCTCAGCCATTGCTGCCCTTACCGGGTGTTCAAAGGAGGAAATCATTAAGGTTGCACAAGTATTCAGGGCCCCGGAGTACTCTTTCATTACACCAGTGCAGGAGCTGGATCTCACTGAAGACAGTATACTGGACCTGACTCACGAAAGCATAATCAAGCTCTGGGAGTCACTTAGAAAATGGCTTGATGAAGAAGAAGCATCAGTGAAACTTTATCTTCAGCTTGCAGAAGCTGCCGCTTTGCATCAGGAGGGAAAAGGAAAACTGTGGACTGCTCCTGAACTGCAGCTTGCCATTAAATGGAGGAATGAAACCAATCCGACAATTGCCTGGGCTGAGAAACTTGACCCTGCCTTTGAACGTGCCATGCTCTTCCTTAAGAACTCAGAGGAAAAGTATACCGAACTGGAAGACCATAACAAAAAGGCTGGCAGGAAGAAAGTTAACCGCTCAAGATTATTTGCCGGATTGCTTGGTGTAATTGCCCTCATTGCCCTCATAGTACTGGGAACAGTCATGTCATTGAGGGGGAAATCGGAGAAGGAGAAGGAGATGGCCCTGATACAGAAGGACGAGGTCATTTCATTCAATTATCAGTTGGCTGACAGCCTGAACAGCCTTACAGATACACTGGAAGCGGTCTCAGAAGTGGTTAAGAATAGCCGTACAACCATAACCAGTGTTTTGGAAAGGGCTGAGGCAGCCGAACAGAAAGCATTTGTAGCCGGAGATCTCGTTGAGGAGGCGATTTCGGCAAAGGCTGAAGCCGTTAAAGCAGCAACAGAGGAGAACCGCCGCATGATGATTTTTGTGGGTAAATCATTGGCAGTAAGATCGCTGAATCATATGTACGAGAAGGACCTGCAGATTCTGCTGGCATGGCAGGGATACCTCTTCAATTCACGTTACCGTGGAGCGCCCAATGATGCCGATATCTACTCCGCATTTTATAATATTGGCAAAAAATATGGCAGCAGGGAATACGCCCAGTTCCTGACGGAGGACATGACCGTTACCGCCATGGCAGAAGAGCCTTCAAGCAACTTCTTTTATACGGCCGAGAAGAGCGGCAGAGTGCTGCAGTGGCAGGCTGACAACCCCTCAAAGGGGTTCAACGTGATCTGGACGGGTGAAAAACTTATTGAAGTGATGACGGTTAGTCCTGACGCAGGCTGGCTTGCCTGCGGAACCTCAACTTCGGAGATCATAATGATCCCCTTGAAAAACAATAACATGGGTTACCAGATGTCCGGATCAGGAGGGAATATAGGCGCCCTGGTTTTCTCATCAGGCAGCGACAGACTTTATTCTTCAACGGTAAAGGGTCAGGTAGCCGAGTGGGATCTTATAACCCGTACCGGGCGAAATGTCAGCCAGGTCCCTTCAGGTGTAACTGCAATCGACATTTCTCCTGACAACACATACCTGGCCGGGCTGACTGGAAACGGAAAAGTACTTGTCTGGCAAATTGACTCAGGAAATCAGGTCGTAATACTCGACCTGGGCGATAAAGAAATAACTTCACTGCGGTTTGTGCCGTGGGATAACCGGCTTGTTACGGGCGACAGCTCAGGGAACATCGAACTTTGGAATGCCAGTGATAAAAAGATTTCTTCAAGTTTTGAAGGTCATGGTTCGCCCGTTGCACATATCGTATTCAACAGGTCGGAAAAACAGATGGCAACCGCAGGGAAGGATGGTATTATTAAGCTTTGGGATATGGCTGACCTCGGCGAGGCACCGCCTGTAATAACAGACAGCGGCAATAATATTTTAAACCTGGGGTTCACAGACAGCGGCAAGGCATTCCTTGCCGCCACGTCGGGTACCCTTACAATGAGACCTTCTCATGTAGAGCATATGACCACCGGCCTATGCGAGAAGGTGACCCGGAATCTTACGCCGGATGAGTGGATAGCCTATGTGGGACGAGATATTGATTATGAACAAACCTGCCATGATGACGGTTACCGTATCAAGGTGACTCCGATAAAGGGAGGTCAGTAGATTATATATTTATAAATGGAAGAAAGAAGAGTACTGCTTATGATCCTCGACGGCTGGGGAATAGGTGACGGCACCCCGAGTGACGTCATTAGTTCCACCGGCACTCCGAATATCGATAAAATAAAGAAAAAATATCCTTCGTCATACCTGCTTGCTTCGGGAGAAGATGTGGGCCTGCCTGACGGACAGATGGGTAATTCAGAAGTCGGCCACCTCAATATCGGGGCTGGACGCATCGTCTACCAGGATCTTGTGAAAATCAACAGGGCCTGCCGCACAGGAGAGATACGCTCAAACAAAGTACTGGTTGACGCCTTCACTCACGCCCGTGAAAAAGGAGTAAAAGTCCACTTTCTCGGCCTTCTCTCTGACGGCGGGGTACATTCACTTGACACTCACCTCTATTCTTTGTGTGACATGACAATGGAATATGGGCTGAAAGAGGTTTACATCCATGCATTTGGTGACGGTAGGGATACAGATCCGCGAAGCGGCAAAGGCTTCATGGAAAACCTGCAGAAACATCTGATGCACAGCAACGGTAGGGTGGCATCTTTTATAGGCAGGTATTATGCCATGGACCGTGATAAGAGGTGGGAGAGAATAAAGGAGGCCTATGATTTGCTTGTAAACGGCATAGGCAGGCCTTCGAAAGATATCGTCAGCGCAATGCAGGAGTCATATGACGAGGGAGTTACCGATGAGTTTATGAAACCCATAGTTGTGACCGGTGACTCAGGAAAACCACTGGCAACGATCAGCGAAGGGGATGTCGTTGTATTCATAAATTTCCGTAATGACAGGGCCAGGGAGCTTACGATGGTTCTCACGCAGGAAAATATGCCTGACACGGGAATGAAAACACTCCCGCTTTACTATCTCACCATGACACCTTACGATGATAAATTCAGAGGGCTGCATATTGTTTTTCCCAAGGACAACGTCACCAGGACTTTGGGCGAGATTGTGGGAGGTATGGGCAAAAGACAGCTTCGTATTGCTGAAACGGAGAAATACGCCCACGTCACATTCTTTTTTTCTGGCGGGAGAGAGAAAGAGTTTGACCTGGAAGAGAGAGTGCTTGTTTCGTCACCAAGAGTAGCAACATATGACCTTCAGCCCGAGATGAGTGCCTTCAAGGTGAGAGATGCAGTAATTGAAGAGATCAGGAAGAAGAAATTTGATTTTATCTGCCTCAATTTCGCCAATGGCGATATGGTCGGACACACCGGAGTCTACGATGCCATAAAGACTGCGGTGCGGACCGTTGATGAGTGTGCAGGAGAGGTAACAGATGCAGCCCGTGCAAACGGATACGAGGTGATTATTATTGCTGATCATGGTAACGCCGATTATGCGGTGAATGCTGACGGATCGGCCAATACGGCACATTCCCTGAACCCTGTACCGATATATCTTGTCAGCGACAGGTACAGCAGTGTAAAAAACGGGATACTTGCTGATGTGGCACCAACAGTACTGACAATGATGGGAATAGAAATTCCCGCAGAGATGACAGGAAAATCACTTGTCTGAAAAATATGTTTCAGATTGACGACACCATAATATCATCTGCAATTGTAGAGAAGAATTTTGCCTGTGACCTTGAGTCATGCTGCGGAAGTTGCTGCCGTTATGGCGATTCAGGAGCACCTCTGCACCCTGAGGAGGCCATCACACTTGAAAACCTGCTGCCACTTTTAAGGCCCTGGCTCCGGCCTGAGGGCTTAAAGGCCATTGAAGAATGCGGCACGAGTGTACAGGATATCGAGGGAGAAATGGTCACCCCGCTGATCGGGAATGAAGAGTGTGCATATACTGTTATCGAGAATGGCATATACCGATGCGCCATCGAACAAGCCTTCACCGCCGGTGTAATAGGATTCAGGAAGCCGCTTTCATGTCACCTTTTCCCGGTCAGGATAAAGAATTTCACTGACTTCAGGGCTGTGAACTATGAGGAGTGGCCCATATGCCGACCGGCACTGGTGGCGGGTGAAAATGAGAAGACAGAATTGTACAGGTTTCTTAAAGAACCTCTGATACGGGCATTTGGTCATGAATGGTATGATAAACTGGTTTCTGCAGCATTGGAACATAACAAAGAATCAAGGCAATGGAACAGATAAAGAACTTTATTGAAGCAAACAGGGAAAGATTCCTTGAAGAACTCTTTGGCCTTATCAGGATACCCTCTGTCAGTGCCAGTGAGGCGAACAAACCCGATATGGTGAGGGCAGCGGAGTACATAAAAGAGATGCTCATCAGCGGTGGAGCGGACCGTGCCGAAGTACATCCAACCGCCGGTCATCCGATTGTCTACGGTGAAAGGATCATTGACAGAAGCCTGCCAACAGTACTGGTGTACGGGCATTATGACGTTCAACCGGCTGAGCCTCTTGACAAATGGATTTCACCTCCGTTTGAACCGCAGATCCGTGACGGCAGGATTTATGCCAGGGGGGCTGATGACGACAAGGGGCAGCTATTCATGCATCTTAAGGCATTTGAGATGATGAATGCAACAAAAACACTCCCCTGCAATGTGAAGTTTATGATTGAAGGCGAGGAAGAGATTGGGTCAATAAGTATTGCAGGATTCTGTTCCGATCACAGGGAGATGCTCAAATCAGACGTAATACTGGTTTCAGATACAACCATGATCTCGGCGGCAACGCCTTCGATTACTTCGGGATTAAGAGGACTTTCGTATATCCAGGTTGAAGTTACCGGACCTGACCGTGATCTCCATTCAGGTCTCTACGGCGGGGCTGTTCTCAATCCATGCAATGTCTTGTGCGAAATGATTGCGTCACTTAAAGACCCTGAAGGACATATCACTATCCCCGGGTTCTACGATGCAGTTAAAGTGCCTTCATCAGCCGAACGGAAAAAAATGGCTGAAAGGCCGTTTGACCCGGTGGCATACATGAAGTCAATAAACGTTAAGGCGCTGGCTTCAGAGAAGGGTTTTACTGCACTTGAAAGTGTAGGGATAAGGCCAACCCTGGATATCAACGGGATATGGGGAGGCTATACCGGCGAGGGAGCCAAGACAATACTCCCCGCCACTGCCACAGCAAAGTTATCGATGAGGCTTGTCCCGGACCAGAAGGCTGAGAAGATAGCAGAACTGGCCATCGCCCGTCTCAAAGAAATTGCGCCTGAAGGAGTGACTGTCAAAGCTGAATATCTTCACGGCGGTGAGGCCTATGTAAGCCCGCTCGACATACCTGAATACCTGGCTGCTGAAAAGGCCTACGAAGCTGTCTTTGGAAAGAAACCCATACCTGTTCGCAGCGGAGGTAGTATCCCAATCATTTCAACATTCGAGAAGATATTGGGTGTAAAGTCAATACTTATGGGATTCGGGCTGGAGTCAGATGCAATTCACTCACCCAATGAAAATTTCCCGCTTGAAAACCTCTTCAGCGGAATGACTGCAATCCCCCTGTACTACAGGTATTATTCGGAAATGAAAAGAAATGTCTGAATCTCTGCTCAGTCAGTTTTGAGTTTCAGCAGCTCAATCCTGGTTGATGACCCTTTCAGCACCGTAAAGACATGGCGTCCGACACGGATTGCCTCCTGCTGTTTCGGGATGCTGCCATGGGAAAATAGCAACAAGCCCGCAAGAGTTTCGTATTCATCGCTTTCCGGGAGACCCAATTCATATTCTTCGTTCAGATAATCGATATCCAGCCTGCCTGAAAGGACATATTCCTTTTCGTTCAGTTGCTTTTCAATGAGGTCACTTGTGTCATGTTCATCCTCAATGTCACCGACGATTTCCTCAAGTACATCTTCTATAGTAATCACACCTGATGTTCCTCCGAACTCGTCAACCACAAGGGCAATGCTTTTCTTTTCCTCTGAAAGAAGCTTCAGTACCCTGTTGGCAGTCATGGCCTCAGGCACTACAGGAAGTTTTCTCATCTGCGCAGTGATGTCCACAGACTCTTTCAGCAGATCTTTGAGTTCAAAATATCCCACCATGTTATCAAGGTTCTCACGGTACAGAAGTATTTTCGAGTGTCCTGACTCAGTAAATTTTTCCCTCAGCTCGTTGACTGTACAGTCTGCGTTGAGAGCAACAACTTCAGTACGTGGTACCATGCATTCACGTGCTTTTACCTTTGAAAAATCGAGCGCATTCTGAAAAATGCGTATGCTGTCATTCTCCTCTTCCTTCTCTTCATCGGTTTCCACAAAGTCATTCACGAAGTGGTCGAGGTCCACACGGGTGAAGACCTTGTTTTCAAGGGCTGCACCGTCAGGTTTAAGACCGAAGAAGATCCGGATAAGAAGGTTCCCCAGTCCGAGGCTGAATTTGCTTACCGGATAAAAAATGAAGTAAAAAATTGCCGTTGGAACAGCAAAGAGTTTCAGGAATGAGTTAGGCGTAAGGCGCACGATTGATTTAGGAAGGAAGTCGGCAAGAATTAGTACAGTGAAGGTGGTGATCACTGTCTGCAGAATGAAAATAAGCACCTCAGAACTTATAAATCCGGCGAACAGCTTTTCGAGCTGGTCTGCGGCAAGCATACTGAAGATTACAATTGCCACATTGTTTCCGATCAGCATTGTGGCGATAAACTGTCCCTGGTTACGGGTAAACATCGAAATGATGCCTGACCCTACAAGACCCTGTTTGCGGTCAAGCTCGATCCGGAGCCTGTTTGAAGCAAAAAAGGAGAGTTCCATGGCTGAGAAAAATGCACCAAGAAAGATGGCAAAGGGGATTATCAGCAGGGAATTCATGAATCAAAGTTACATTTTTTTTCGCTGCCCGTCACGTATCCGGGCCATCACGAAGGCTACCACGGACATAAGCGCGAAGAGCCAGGCACGGTCACCTTTTGTGATAAACACCTCCCTGAAGAAGACTGCAAGGCAAAGGATCCCGAGAATTATCCATATGACTTCAATTGCCAGGATTGCCCTTTTGTTCATCGTTGATATAAATAGTTGCGCTGACATTTTTGATTTTCCAGCGGGTGAGCCGCGGGTCTGACTCGAATCCGGTTCCCATTATTATCTCGTCCTTACCGGTTATTTTCACAAATCTGTCTGACCATACCAGCTCTTTGGGTTCGTTCCAGTACAGCAATTCAGTCTCGAGAATCTCTCCCTTCTCACTCACAACTACCACGCTGTCACGCAGTTCCCATAACTCTTCTTTCTCGTTATACCTGGCATACAGGGATGCGAGACTTGCCTGAGGCACTGTTGTCCCATCATAGAAAAACAGTTTCAGCCCTTCCGGAAATTCGGTATGAGGGTCTTCCTCCCCGGTGTATTGCATAATTAACGGGGCACGCATTACCATGGTGACTTTTCCGGAGTCAGTATACATGGTTTCGAAATTGCGTGCGGAGAGTGCCGGCATATCCTTTATCTGGAGTTCGGTGAAAACCTCTTTTTTGGTTTTCTCACAGGATGACAGAAAAGCAGTCCCCGTAATAAGGACTGCTACAATGAACAAACGATATTTTTTTCTGCCGGACACAGCTCTCTATTCTTTTCTGAATCTTACTGTGGTGTTCTCATTTACCCAACCGCCAACCTGGTAGGATGAGCCCTCCTCAATTATGCTCCGGAAGAAACCTTCTTCCTTTGTGGGATAAAGCTTTGAATATATTTCAATTCTCCCGTCTGCCTGTTCCTTAAGCCCCGGGTCAGTGTTTTTAGCCTTTACAAGGTAATCGACAACTACCCAATATACTGTTTGGTTTTCAAATGCATCGCCCACTCTGGCTCCGGCATATGATTCACCTGTAATGAAAAGTGCGTTTCCGTTTGTATTGTCAAGAGCATAGGCCTGTTTCGCCAGATCACGTGCTGCCTGCTTTTTGTCGGAGGTAAGCTCCAGGCTTGCAAGTTTGGTAAGCAGGCTTGATTTGACAACGGCGTTTTTTTCGAGGCTTATTGCTTCGGTATAATACTTTTCTGCTTCGTCAAATTTCTTTCTTGCGTAGTTCATTTCCGCAAGCTTAGCTGCGGCTTCTGCTGTACGGCCTGTAGCGTAAAGGTTTGTTGCGGTAATAAAATAGAGTTCTGAATCTGTACAACCCGTTTCAGTAAGCAATCCCAAGACCTTCTTAAGAAGTGCGGTGTCTGCAGGGGACTGTTGCACTTTGGGGGTAAATATATCTACCAGGGTAGAACAGGAGGCAGAGCCGCTGGACTTAAATACAGCATCAATATTTTTTCTTGCATCCAAATATCTTGCGTCGTCAGGTTTTCCTGAGAGACGGGAATCAACAATGTTCATAGCCTTCGAGTAGGCATTGATGACCTCGGGAGCTTCAATTACTTTCAGTGCATAACACCTTGCCGTAACCGCCATATAAAGTGTTGAAAAAGTATGGTCAAAATTTTGCGGAGACGTCTCCATCACCCCGTTTATATATTTATAGCTTTCACGTGCGTAGCCTGGATCATTACCGCCAAGTTCGTAGAGGGCAATTGACTTTCTCAGGTCATTTGCAGCAGCTTCACTGAAATATTTTGTTCTCTGGGTGAGAACCATGAGCACTGAGTCAATGTAAGCCTTATTGCCTGTCTTTCTGAACTGGTCTTTATACATGACTTCACCCTTGATATAGGTATTCTTGGAGGAACCGGGGCATTCATTGAAGACAGGTCTCCAGAATTTGAGGGCCATGTTAAAGTCCTTGTTCTCGTAATAGGTAGAATAAAGAGATGTATTGCGCATGCACCTGACACTGTCTTCACCGCGGCCGAACGGTGTACCCGTAGTCACCCCTGTCTGAGCGGCGGCACTCAGTGTCAATCCGGTCAGGAATGCAATTGTCAGAATCCTGCTGGCGATTTGTCTCATTGTTTTTCTTTTATTATTCATACTTTGCCTTGAGGAACCAGTAGTCAAACAGGTTGAGGCTGGCTCCGACCGAAATTCTGGTTTCTCTGAACTGAATGTCTTCGGGGTTTCCCCTCCTTGACAGATCTATGAACAGTGAAGCCCTCGATCTCGATTTTCTCAATGGTATCCCTGCTCCAAAAGTTATGCCGTATTCTTTTACCTGGGTGTCGGCAAACAGGGCATAACTCTCACCATAACGGCATCCTATGCGGTATTCAACGCGATCAAAAAAGTTATAATTAGAATATTTTTCAGGGATATATTCCATTCCGGCATGCAATGAAAGGGCATCGGTATATGTACCGTATGAACCCGGTAATTCACTGGCCGACCATTTTGACCATACAAGGTCGAAGCCTACAGTAAGTTTGTCTTCTTTACCGAAGGAAAGGCCGGCGCGGACAGTGGAAGGTATAAAGCTTACGGTATCTGTCTGTCCGTAATAGAGTGTGTCAAAGGCCAGACTTGAAGTCTGAACATTGGAATATCTCAGGAAAAGCTGATCATATGAAGTATTGAAATTTTTCCCCGGTGACAAGGTGATGCCGGCATTGATAAATTTTTTGTCGGGGAGGGGAAGCATAAACTGGACGGAGGCGTCAATACCGACACCTCTTATACCGGTATTCTCCAGTTCCCTCATGTTGAAATAGTTGTTGTCTTCGGAGAATATGAAGTCATTATACCTGTTGATCTCACCAAAAAGTACGTACATGTTGGCCCCGAAGGAAACATATTTGAATGGACTCACCCCTGTTCCCAGATAGAATTTCTGGTATCCGCCCAATCCCTTGTGGAATTCCACCACTTCACCTGCAATTTCTCCACCAGCGTCGGGTGTAGTTGTCTCCCTCATTTCATAAAAACCGTCGGTATAGGGAATAACCCCTGTAGAAAAACCCCAATTTTTCATGATCGGGAAGCCGATGAGCAAATGAGTGAAGTTAATGTCCGTGGATTTATAGCTTACATCACCTTCCGTGAGCCCGACAACTGCACCGTCTATGCCGAAATCAAATATAAAAGAAGCGGTATCAATGCTGCTGTACGATGCCGGGGTAAGATAGTTGAGTGTCATGCTGTTGCGTATACCACTGCTGATACCCCCCATGGCCCGGGTTCTGAAAGTCCCCTGGTTTTCAAGGTTTCCAATCCCGTATCGAGCGAAAGGAGAGTCAACTTTCTTCTGGGCATATGTTGATGCCGCAAAAAGCAGCATGACGGTCAGAACAATAAATCTTTCAGTTTTTTGCATTATACTCTAGTAAATAATTTAACCCATCAGCTACCAGATCGGGATAACAGATCACCCTGCGCTCTGTGAGTGATGATAATCTTTCGCCGTCGCCGCCGGTAACTACAGGGATGAGGGCATTATATCTTTTTTCAAACGTGCGAATATACTCATTTATTTCAAATACCAGCCCCATAAGTACTCCGCCGGCGATTGCATCAAGGGTTGAGGTGCCAGGGAAGCTGAAGCTTTCAGACAACGCCGCAAGGGGTAATCTTCCGGTAAACTCATGGAGGGCACGAAGCCTCATTGTCAGGCCTGGCGATATGCTTCCCCCGATATATTCACCACCGGCGACTATATCGAAAGTGACAGCGCTGCCGGCATCAATCACGAGCAGGTCATGACCCTCGTACTTCAGTAATGCCCCCGCGGCAGCGGCCAGACGGTCAACACCAAGTGTTTCAGGCGTACTGTAAATGATTTTAAACGGGTACTCTGACCTCCAGGTCAGATGATGCACATCCTTAATGCTCTCCCGAACAAGTGAAATCAGTTCTGCAGGGTCAGTTGCAACACTTGAAATGATAGCCCGGTCAGGCTGATACTTTCCAAGAAATGATTTCAGGGAAACACGGCTAAAGGTTTCAATCCTCTCCTTTTTTACCAGGCTGTTCTCCTTGTAAATTGCCGCCTTGGCACTTGTATTGCCTATATCGAGGATCAGATTCATTTCCTTGTTTCTGCAGTTACGGCGGCAAGATGGAAAGCCTGGATATCCTTAAACAGTGCAATGGCAGCAGCTACTGACGGAACATCGCGCACTGTCAGAC
>Ga0209800_10001545_pt1 | contig 23388 bp, 19 predicted proteins | sample Higcelweek8metaG_FD_187174 | JGI IMG/M metagenome (GOLD analysis project Ga0209800, IMG submission 187174) | Freshwater pond sediment microbial communities from the University of Edinburgh, under environmental carbon perturbations - High... | ecosystem: Environmental > Aquatic > Freshwater >...
TCTGTCATTCGATCAAAGTCATAGTCTCACAGATCTCTCTTCTGACAGGTTCACTAAATGCTATTGTTTTCATTATACCAACTTTGCAACGTTTACATACACGAGGATCAATTCCTGTTTTCTCCTGAATTAATTCGTGCCACGGCTTCCTGTACCGGTTCTTTACTGGAGTGTAAACCTTCATCGTCTTGAATACCATCCGGAGCTTCTCAAATGCAGCAGGCCTTGCCCGACAGCTCATAAATCCGCAGTGCCTGATTCGCATGAACGCTTGTGGAAACAAAACTTCAATATGGCTTAGGTACCGGCATTGCTCCTTTACCCTCACTTTTTTCTTTGTGGTAATATTTCATCTGTTCATCTGTTGCCGGAAAAACTTTATGTATACTATTTTTATTTTGTTCTGTAGTTATGATGATATTTAATGGTAATTTTTTTTCCATTGCCTCAATTAACATTTTATAATTCAAGCTGTCCTGAGCTGTCGCGAGAGTCAATTCAAATACCATGGGAGTTTCTAAAAAGGTAATTTCGAATCTATTTTGATCATCGCTTTTATAAATAGTAATCACTGTAAGTAATCGTCGATTTTCAGCGGTTTGCATGAATTGATCCTTTTTAGTTGCTTTTGTTGTACTGGAATTATCATTTACCTTTTGAGTACATGCGCTATTTGCAATAAATAAAAATGCGATGCCAATTAAGAATAATTTCTTTTGTTGCATTAACATCCTCATGATTTTTATCAAAATAATTTTATTTTTAATTTATGTGTATTTGCTCAGGATAAGAAACAAAAGGATGGACTTTTCAGCCATCCTTTCGAGTTATTTAGTAACAACCAGATCTATTGGCATAGGCAGCACACGTTTGATTTGCTGCAGCATATCCATTATCGGTAGTCGGCACAATACTGCAATTTGTTGGCGCAGCAGATGGTGCATAGGCATTACTAGTGTAGTACACTTGCCCCTGAGATGCTCCACCATAACCACATGTTGTTTTTTTCTGTGCTGCAATCCAAGTCGAAATAGAAACCGGGCCGGAAAACATTGAAGGATCTAATGCATAGGCCACTTGCGATGAACCGCTTTGAACATATACATAGGTTGTTACGTGATACCACCATTTAACGCAACAATTGTTACCCCATAAAGTTGATTTTGCTGAAAGAGTGCCTTGACCATCGCATGCAAAGTTGAATACTTTATATGATGTATAACCATAGTAGCTTTCTACCATCTGTCTCATTTTTTGTGCGCGGGCATAGCAACCATCTGCTACATACTGGAATGGAATACATTGACCATAAATATAAGGCCCAGCGGACTTGCAGCATTGCGTCTTTATTTTATTATAAATTGTATTGAGCGTTGCGACACTTGGTATAACCGCGGCAAGGGTCGGAACAGCAGTAGTTTTTAAGGGGTTTGCAAGTTCGGTTGCAACACCTTCCTGTCTTAAAGCTGCAATTTTTTTAAAACCATCTAATTGTTTTGCTGTGGGTTCAGCAACTGCATATATCTTGTTATCTGTATATTTTACAAATTGAACGCTTACCTGAGATTTGTTATTTTTTGCTTTTATCAGCAAGTCAAGATGTTTTTTTGCATAAGGGCTGCTGGCATTGATTTCGTAAACCAGGGGTGTTTCAAGGAACCATACTTCAATGGTCTTATTGTCATCTGTATAGTATACATTTGCTACGGAAAGTACTCGATTTTCTTCACCAACAGTCGCAGCACACTGTTTTTCTCCACTTTCATTTTCAGCAACTACATTTGGATTGGCTGGATTACTTGTTGATAAATTATTACATGCAAAATTTACTAAAGAAACGGTAACAATTGAAACAACTCCTAAAAATAGTGCTGTTTTTTTAAATAGACGCATTCATTCCTCCTAAAGGTTTAAAATTATTAATGTTTTTAAAATTAATTTAATTAACTAGACTGTCAATATTGCGAATAAAACTTATACTATAACTTCATCACCCTTTCTGGCGTCAGCCGCTTTATGCTTAGAATTTTAAAGCCACGAGTCTTCTATTTGCTTATAGCAGATAGTTATTTTACTTTTTTTCAAAAACAAATACATATCTGATCAGGACAATCAAAAATGATTCTCCTTCAGTAATTTACAGTGCAAATAAAACATGGATCTACAATAAGCTTATAATGGAAATATAACTATTTTTCTCTTTTATGCAAGCTTTTTTAGCATTTTGTTAAATTTTTTTTTCTGGTACCGCATACTACCTTATTGTATAGATACCAACATACTTCATTATTATGCAATGCCAAAATGAACAGTAGTACTGGATAGTATAATTATGGACAAACAGTTACAGATAAACAACAAAGATTATTTGTGCGACACTATATCGCACTGATTGACAGTCTTGACTGTTTAGCTTTTTTAACATGTTTTGACCTGGTATTTTATCACCTGATTCTAAAAGTGCCGTTGTTATTCAGTGATTATGACAATCAGAGAATAGGTTTTAAATACAATATGCAATGCTTCGAACAAATTACAAAAGAGTAAATCTCAGAAAATGCATTGACTATTCTTCCCGAACAACGATATTTGATTGGAGGTGTTTTTCTATTGAAATTGTATTTTGCAAAGACACTTTTGAATTGTGGACTTTGCGCGAATCACAGTTCAAAAGATTCGGCAGTAAAGATGTCGTTTTGTTTTATGCAAAATAAAGTAAGTGTCAATTTTAAAAGAATTGAATATTTGCTTGATTTTCCTGTTTTACTTAAATTATATGTATCCATTCACTTATAACAATTAATAAACCTTAACACAGATGCGTTACATGAAAGAATCCTTTTCTCATAGAAAAAACAAATTTCTCTTATCTATTCCTGCATTCCTTATAGTAATTCTTTGTGATTGTTTTAATGGATTACTTCCGATTAATGATAGAATTGATCCAAATACTGATGATCCTTATGAGCCCTCATTCCAGCTCGTTCTTTCACCTTCCTATCTTTCCATTGATAAAGATAATACTATTTATACCATAGATTTATCAACTTCGGATAAGAGCACTGTAAGCTGGCAATTAACGAGTTATCCTATGTGGTTAATTCCAGCTACAAAATCAGGAGATGTAAGTGGCACTACACAGACCATCAGTTTTGTGAGTGATCTTGGGAGCGCAGGTTTTGGTTCCAGCAGCAGTTATCTTACTTTTAAGAGTGGAACTACTACAGCTAATGTAAATGTCTCGGCACAGAAAACAGTTTATCCACAATCTTTTAATTTTACAAATCTTAATGCATCTGGAAAACTGCTTTACTACTGGTCTTCCAGTTCGTATTACACCTCTCTTTATGCTGCAAATAAATCATCATGGCTGCACTGCGATAATGATACTGTTACGAATAATTATTATAGTAATGTTATGGATACACTGTGTGTTAGTGTTGATATCAGGGGATTATCCAATGGTGTATATTATGATACGATCTGTTTAAAGACGTCTGATGGGAAATTGATCCCGCCCATACCTGTCAGCTTACAAGTTTCCAACCAGGCGAATATCAACTTTATCGACAAATGGCTTTATCTGGACAGAGTCAACTCCACAGGAAACATAGTTATTACCAATAATGGCAACAGTAAAACGACCTGGAAACTGCAACATGTCAATGGCATTTATTTATCACCTGACACTGGCAATCTCGCACCAGACCAGATAGACACAATTATTGTTTCTTTTGACAGTACTAAATTCAGTGATTCACTTGTCCAGACTTCCTTCAAGTTAACATTCGATACAATTGAACGGTCCCTACCTGTAGTTATAAAAAATTCTCAGACGCTATTCAGTACAGTAAAGCACAAGATACAGGAAGCAGCATTTTCGCGACAACGAAATCTTTTAGTAACCATAGACAGTGCAGTGCTCCGGATCAGTAACCCTGATGAGTTAAAGGAAAACAAAGTAATTGCACTACCCAGAAAACCACTTTGTATGTGTGTCAGTACAGATGGATTGAAAGCTGCAGTTGGACATGATGGATTTGTGTCGGTTATAGATCTTGAAAACAAAATTCTTGAAGCAACAATCCCGATTTCCTGCGTAGCAAATGATATTACTATGAATAGTAATGTTATTTATATTTTTCCTATTGGTGACCAATGGATGCAACTTCATGCTATTAATCTTTCCAAAAAAACTGAATGCATTTCAAATGGAAGTATCTACTCTGGAGGCACTGGGCGAATACATCCAATTAGAAATGATGTATACTCTGTCACCCACGGCTTATCACCCCAGGATATGGAAAAGTATACATTTCGATCAGATACGGTAATCTCATTAGGAGATTCTCCCTATCATGGTGATTATAGTTTCGGTAATGATTTCTGGTTTACAGAAGACGGTTCATATATCATTAGTTCGTCATCAAATGTATTCCGTTGTTCCACACTTGTTGGCACCGATATGACTTATGCATTTAAATTAGAACAAAAAAATTTAAGCTATTTTAATATTACCTGGGCAGAACATCACAAACAATCGGGTTTCCTTTATGTATCCAGTGGATCAACAAGCACACTTTTTAGGTTTTCAGACGACTACTTTACAGTTGCAGGAACATTTACCGTACCAGATCAACAATTTTTTTCCAATGGTAACTTTGTGTCTGTCAGAATAGCACCTGAATACGTATTTGTCAATACAAAAGGTGACAAAATTTATGTAATTTCTTCACCGGAATCAGGTTCCGGAGAAGGGTCGATGTTAGGATGCATAGAAGTTGATAAATTTAAATAGCTGAGCTGATAGAAAAATTGATCTAACTAATGCGATACACTCTTCTATGGGATAATTACAAAATGGTAATTTTATACATTTGACAAGTAACAGCAGCTCAGATTCTTAACCGCAATTTATTGCTAATAGTAAATTTTTTTATACTGAGTTTAAGGAGATTATATTGTATGCCAAATATCATAATTAATGAACAGCAATGTACTAAATGCAACATCTGCTCCGCTGTCTGTGTAATGGGAATCATTGAAAAATCAACTAATTCGAGCTTTCCAGCAGTGCTTGAAGAAAACAGGGATAATTGCCTGCGATGTGGTCATTGTGAATCTTTTTGTAAGCAGAATGCACTTCTGTTTGACTATTTGCCTGAAGAAAAAATACAAGTTTCACCACAAGAGGGCTGTATAGATCCACGAACTCTTTCGCTATACATGAAGAAACGCCGTTCGATTCGTCACTTTTCCTCTAAGTTGGTAGACAGAGATTTAATCTCTCAAATTATTGATGCTGCACGTTATGCCGCCTCCGGTGGAAATCAGCAACCAGTTAAATGGATTGTAATCAGCGGTTTCTCAGAGGTGAAAAATATCGCCGGACTTACGGTTGAATGGCTTAGGACAATTCAAAACACTTCTCATCCTTTAGGGCCATATGTTTCCAGATTAATTTCTTTATGGGACAAGGGCATTGATTTAATCTGCTACAATGCCCCGCATCTGCTTTTCGCCCATATACCAAAAACAGAACAGCAGACATATGATCCGCCTGAAGCAATAATTGCCATGACACACATCGACCTTGCAGCACCTTCTTTCGGGATAGGAACATGCTGGGCTGGTTTCGTTCAAATGGCTGTTGATGCTTATAAACCACTTCAGGAGGCCCTGCTGGTACCTCAAGGGCGAATCATAAAAAGTGCAATGATGATGGGATATTCTCAATTTGAAGTCCGATCCATTCCACGTCGTAATCCTGCGGAAGTTATCTGGAGGTAAACAGACAAGTAAGTAAGACGACAGAAAACTTTTAACAACCGGGAACAATAGCGCAGCAAACCCCTGGCACAATTGTCAAATGCAACTTCTCCATTAGGCATCAGTTTTTTGTTGTAAATTTGCCTGGCGACTAAGATATTATAATACGCGCTCTAAGAATGCAGCTGTCGCAGCTTCTGTTATCCCGTGTTAAAGGAGTTTTTATGTTCCGTTATATAATCTTTGCTGCAATATTTCTTTTTCTTCTGTCCTGCAGCAATACCGATCCCGTTGGTAATAATCCGGTTTACAGTATCGAACTGGTATCACCTAAGAAGGGTGATATTTATGTCAGTTCGAAGAAACTTCCAGTTGAGTGGATGAACAATATGGCTCAATCCTCGGATGTAGTATTTGAACTGCTTTACAATACCACAGTCGTCACAAGAACTCCCCTTACTTCAACTCCAGGCAGATTCTCCTTTGAGCAGGCGCTCTCAGGCGTGATAGTAAGCGATTCCACCTATTCAGTGCGAATTTCCTCTGCGACTGACGGTATTATTATTGCGTCAAGCGGTCTCTTTTCAATCACTGTTGAAAAAAGTAACACGAATAATACATATGAACCTAATGATACACGCAATACTGCAACACTTGTAAAGGTTGGCGATAACCAGCTCCACGGTATAAGCATTTCAGACGACGACTGGTTTGCCATTGCGGTGACTGCAACAGACAGTGTCGAACTAATGATCAGTACCTATTACGGAACGGCTTTCTATCCCTACTGGGCCTCGGAGTTGCGATCCGGCACCGCTCTGGAAACATACAACGGCGCGACGAAATTTACGAAAACCATCTCCGGCGTGACCGATACTCTTTTTGTCCGCGTTACAAAGAATATTCCTTCCTGGAGTAAAATAACCGGCCCGTCAAGCAATGAACACGACTACTACGTTACCCTTCGCGACTTTCGTGATCAATCACTGGGAACACTTGAGACTAATCTCGTTGCAAAGACCTATAAAGAGGGTGACACTATAAACATGGTCGTAAAAAACAGCCTTGACGGCACGCTCTATCTCTACCGTGATGAATCATCCTACAAGGTTCTTGTGAAAACTTTCGATGGAAAAGCAGTTTCCTATGTAATACCGAAATACACGACTTCCGGATCATACTACTTTCAGTTTGAGCCCAACGGCAGCACAACAGATCTTACCTCTGTGATTTTTTCAATTGTAGGAACATCTGTCAAGGATATTTATGAAGACGACAATAAGATGAACAGTGCAAAAATTCTTCGCACCGGTGAAAGCCAGAAGCGAACGCTGACAGCTGATGATGATGACTATATCAAAATTCCTACTGTCAAGTATCGTGATACGCGGATTTTAATTACCACTCCGGACTCAATCACCGCCTACACTGCGATTGTTCAGGGGACATTTGTGGAGATTGACAACGATCTTCGCCCTGCCAAAACGGCAACCGGCTACAGCTTTTTAGTAGAATACCCGGCACCCGATACGATTGGCCTCATCCTGTGGCGACCAGATAACAGAGTAATATCCAACGTTGAGTATACCGTTTCTGCCAATGCTGTCGAAAAACAGACAGGTATAATTCTGGATACAGTACCACTGAAAACGAAATACCAATTTGCAGACACCATCTCGCTGAATCCAAGTCACACAGATGCATTTGTCAACGATTTCCGCTTTGAACTCTACTCGGGTGATACCAGAGTTGCCACGATAAGTGAGAAAGACAACGATGTTGACTGGGTGATACCCTACAATCTGGCCGGCGGTGAATATCAGATAAAAATAACTGTTCTCGATGGTAATTATCCCGATTCCACATTCACCACTCCGTTTACAGTTGTATCTGCAATGGTAAACGATATTGTCAACGAACCCAACAACGATTCGGTCACGGCAAAAGTGCTCACACAGTTCAATTCACCAATTGATGGAACACTGTTATATGGCGATATCGACTGGTTTTCGTTCCCGGTGGATAAGAAACACAGGTATTCTCTATCGGTAACCCCGGCAGACAGTTCAAGCAAGGTTGATGTCGAACTTGATGTACCTAACTGGATTATGACTTACAGCAGTGGAGAGCAAACTATTTACAATGTTGAAGGTAATGTGTTTGTCAAGATCTACACAAAATCAACAAACAGAGGCGGAAACTACATATTACAGGTAAAGCGATTTACAAATGACTCACTGCTCATCTTTTCGAAACCGAAGGCGGGAACCGAGTACAAGGGTGGGGATACCCTGATCCATTCAATTGAAAATACATACCTGCTGGAATCAAACGTGTTTAGTGACGATATAAAGGTCTACCTATGCAAGGGCAATAAGCAGCTGGTTCAGCTTGACGAATACAAGCGTAACGCCACTATAGGCGAAAAAATCATAATTCCAAAGGGACACTTGTCCGGTAATGACTACTGCTTTAAAGCGGTAGCAAACGAAGATTCGGGCATCCATGCCACAAGTTCCTTTTTCACGATCATCGGTGTTGAGGCCGATTCGTATGAGCCGAATAACAGCAAAGATTCCGCAGCGCTTCTTCCCGCATCATTTCTAAGCGGTGTTCCAGTTGCAGGAACACTGCATAAGACTATGTATAATGGCTCATTCGACATTGAGACTAAATTGGATGTGGATTGGTATGGTGTAACGCTACCGCCTAAAACCACAATCGTTGTACAATCTGAGGGGGCAAAAATTTCGCCAACCGATCGCGGTACAGGTTTTCTCAAGGAGATCAGCAATACCGGTGCAACTGAAGCTGTGATAAATTTCTCAATTTCATCAGACAGCAGTAAATACACTCTTACAGTAATGGACGATGTGGAACCTAATGACTCCAAAGAGACTGCCGTATCACTTCCTGCGACAATGATCAATAGCAGTGACACACTCTACCGGTACTTTACTAATGATAGCGACATTGACTGGTACTCGATAAGTCTCGCAAAGGGTTCGTATTCCATAACCACAAAGCTGATAGATGCCAGCAACGAAGGACATGATGAGGCAGACATTACTGCCTACGCCGGGGACACTGAGTTTGCCTCCGGCACAGACAGCGTGGAGTTCGTTCTGGACGCAGATACCAATGTTCTTCTCAAATATGAGCCAAATATCTTCTGGAGTGATGCAGGTGTTACAAAGTACTCAATAGCCATTAAAACTGTTCCCTAATTGCAGGGAACATTCGGGAGGGTGAACCGATTTTAACCATTCCGTTCGTGATGGCAAATTGCGCAAAACCGCGCAAATAAAAGGAGGGTGACAAGATGATTGTTTCTCGTCAGAAAACAGAACTTTTGACTAATCAGAAAGTTGTTGTATACTACTTTTCGGGGACTGGGAACACGCAAATAATTGCAGGAAAAATAGTCGACGCATTTAAAAGCAGGGGTTTCACAGCATCCCTTGTCAGCATTGAAACTGTAAAGGATGTTTATATCAGTGATGGCGATATAATTGGATTAGGCTTCCCTGTTGCCGGATTTACAACATACCCTGTTGTTTTTGACTTCCTGAAAAAAATTGAAAAGGTGAACGGTAATCCGGTATTTGCCTTTGACACTATGGGTGGCTCATCATTCTGGGGAATCATGGGAAGATTAAAGGATATCCTTGATAAAAAGGGATTTAGAACTATTGGATTTCGGGAATTCAGAATGCCCCTGAATGTTTTCTTCAGGTTTACTGAAAAAATGGAGAAAAAAAGACTCGCAGAAAGCAATAAGCGGGCCGATGATTTTGTTAATCAGTTAATTATTGGGAACACGGCCTGGAAGAAAACTCCCATCATGTCAAGTTTGATGTCAACATTAAGCCAAAAACTATTCAAAATTACTGAATATAAATGGCATCAGAAATACCTTAAAATGAAAGTAAACAAGTCAAAATGCACGGCATGCGGGATATGTGCTGCAAAGTGCCCTGTTGGTAATATCAGCATTGGAAATAAAGCCCAAATCAATGATCATTGCATATACTGTTTCAGATGCGTTGGAATCTGCCCGGAATCAGCGATTTGTGGAATTGTGTCCCCATCTTCCATGCATTATCTGGCAGAAGGGGCACACTTTTAATAAGACAGGTATTGTGCAACATATCGGTTGACAAACCACGGCCGGCTCCGGGACCAAAGCTGCATAATCTGCTTTATTTCTCTTTTTTCTGACAATATATTATCTTAAAAGTAATGCCTGTGTTGAAAAAATGAGTTTTGAATACCCATGAAAAATAAAAAAACCTTGAATTGCAGGACTTTACAATAGTGTATGAAAATAAGATTACTTGATGTCACGTATCTCCAAAGAAATTGCAAAAACATATGTTTGTTCTGTTTTGTGCCGCCATGTATTCTTATCGTATGGATTATTTTATCAACACCGTCACAAATCGTATTAATACCAAATCCAACGAGTAAGATATATGCATACAGCGACACTGCTGAAAAGGGTAATTCGGAAACAAGATTGTTCAAAAATGATTCCGTTATTGTTCTCGATTACTTTTAAAAAAAGGTGTTACGTATCCATACGCCGGAATACAATAACGAAGGATATCAAATGAAGCAGAGGCTCTTAAAAAGTTTTGCAATAACGGTTCAGTTTTTTTTCATAATTCTGACCGGAAAAACAGATGCTGCGGTAAATGACATAGTTTTTGATTTCAAGTTGTATGACAGTCTTACTGTCAATATTATTCCTGAAATAAAAAATCATCTTGATAGCAATGTCACTCGTTTGATGGCAGAACTGAATGTCACATGCACAGATACTTTTACCGTTCATATCTGGAATGATGAAGAAAATTATATGGCGGCAATGGAACAGCGGATCGGTGAAAGATATTCGGGTTCAATGGGGTATGTTTATGGTCCCCATGCGATATTTCTTCTTAATTGCACAGCAATAAAACAATTTGCCGAACATGAATTGGCCCATTGCGTCTCATTACATTTGAATAGCAGCTTTGCCAACAATCCCCGCTGGTTATGGGAATCGTTTGCCATTTATGAAGCCGGGGAATTCTACAATCCCCGTTACCTGACATATTTGACATCGGGGAAATATCCCGCGCTGAGCGAACTGAATTCAGATTTCAGTCTGGATAATACTAACGTATACCAAGTCGGCTACACAATCCTTGAATTTATCTTAAATACCTATGGAAAAGATAAATTGATTGAATTGATAACAGATTCAGGCGATATTCCAAATGCATTAAACGTTTCGGTGAAGGAATTTGAAGAAAAATGGAAAAAATATGTGGATTCGGCGTATATATTATCATATGTGAACGATGGATCGGATTCTTTGATTCTTGGCACATGCGAATCAGGAACAGGTCAAACCGACTTCGGAGGCTATTGGTTTTGGTATTCAGACAGGATGAATTCCGGCGAGTCAACTATTTTGAATCCGGAAGCGAAATATGATTCCGCAACAAAAAATTATAGTATGATGGTACCGTCAAAAAACGAAGGAAACATTTACGGAACATCCGGATTCGGAGCACGACTTTCGTTCAAACTGGTTCCGAGCGATATTTACATGCCTTTTGCGGGAATCGGTTTGAATGCGTTCAATTTTACCGGTATAGATAGTATTTCGTTCTGGGTTAAAGTCGATCCGGACGCGTCGATACCTGATTATCAAGTACTTGATTATGAGGTAAGGCTTCAGATGGAAGATGTAACGGATTACGGTTATTACGCAAAACGCCTTCAACCATCAAATAAATGGCAACGGTATGTCGTTGCCCTTTCCGATAAAGTATTTCGTCAACCGTCATGGGCAATTAAGAAAAATTTCGATGTCGCCAGAGTGCAGGGCATTATCTTTTCAGTGTCCGGATTTGTCGATTCAAGTATAGCCGGCAATTTATGGATCGATGATGTTGTCGCGCATGGCGTGCTTGAACCTGTTGCGGATATAAATGCAACGCCTGAATTGACGCATCAATCATCGCGGTTTACAGTACGTCAAAAGGGTAATTCAATGATCGTCTATCTTCCTCCTGCATCATCCGCAAGCACGTTAATGCTCTTTGACATCAGCGGTAAAAAGTGTTTCTGCCGGTCGCTGCCTGCAAGCGGAATGAATCATGAGGAAAACATAAAATTGCCGGCGCTTGCACCAGGACTATATATTGTTAAGTGCATCGGCAGCAGGCCTGGCGAAAGTGCCGTTTCTTTGTCAATCGTAAGATAATGTTGTTGGGCCGAATAAATTCCGTCGAGTCTGAGTGCTCGAAAAAAAGTGCAGGTTCACTGAATGCTATTGTTTTCATTATACCGGTTATGCAATGTTTACATATACGAGGATCAATTCCTGTTTTCTCCAGAATTAATTAATGCCTCAACGTTCTGTATCAGTTTTATACCTGCGTGCGGCTCAGTTTGTTCTGATATATTTTCCTGGAGAAACGCCTACTGTCTTTTTAAATATTCTTGAAAAATGGCTTTGATCAAAAAAACCAAGCCCATTTGCAACATCACAAATATCTGCTGAATCCGGCAACAATTTTAATGATTTTGAAATTTTGACATCATTCAGATACTCATGTGGCGTTATCCCTACTCTTTTTTTAAATTCCCTTTGAAAATGGAATGGACTTAAACATGCTATTACTGACAATTTCTCAAGAGAAATGTTTTCAGGATAATTCTGGCAAATATAGTCACAGGCTCTTTTTATTGAGTCCTTCCGGTCTGCTATACTGTAAACTTGAGGCAGGACAGATGAGAAGTTTTTTAACAGACAGGCAAGGAACGCATACAGATCACTCCTGATTTGAAAATCAGGTTCCTCTTTCATTATCACCCTGAAAAGCTCAAGTATCTTGTTAGTCAACTTCTCATTCTTATAGTGAAAGTTATCGAAAAAAGGCACGATTTCCTTTTTTCCTGAAATTTCGGAAGCAATTGAATACATGGTCTGATACGGGACGCTTAATACTTTATATGAGTGCTCTGCATTTTGAGAGTGACATGAATGAACCTGACCAGGATTTATTATAAACATTTCATTCTTTGCTATTTTTTCATTTCCACAGGAATGATTTATTATTCTTTCTCCTTCTGTAACTATACCGATGATAAATGTTTTATGAATATGCCTGCGGAAATCACCGATGATATTTTTACCCGAGATAACATCCACACCTGTGATAAAAGGGAGATTAAACAATTTTAAACTGTCATCTTTCCTTTTCATTCAATCCCCCGGTTTATTAAGTGTCATTAAAGTACGGCCGGAAAAAACTTTGCTGATAAAAATAAACCATTTTTCCCTGCTTTCACAATATGATTTTTACCTTTTGGTATTACCGCAATTTTTCCCAGGTGATAATTGACTGCATTATCAATAAGATAACACACCCCGTCACCCTCAACAACTTCATGTAATTCCATTTGATTATCGTGACAATGCTTTTCAAGGCAGCAGTCAGGATCAATTTTAACCAGATGTGAACTGAAAAGGCTGTCTGTATCTGCACCTTTAATAATATTCTTAAGATAAACGCCTTTAAATTTAGGATGTTTTTCCCATTCTATTTCTGTGATATTTATCGAATGATCAATAAAATGAATAGTTCCACTAAGCATTTCTGTCGAGATTATGTTGTTTTCCATTGAAAATTCTCCTATTTTAAGTTAAGAACTGTATATGTTTTTACTGATATAAATATAACCGATATGGTTTTGCAGAATATTGTATAATCTTGCTGTTTTTAAGAAATCAAAAAACATCCGTGGATTATAATGTGCATGCAAAGGAAAATGGTTGCCGCGGACAATGCAGCCATCTGCATTAGTTTCGCATTTGCAAATTAACACAGCAAACATTTCGCGCCTGCTTATGCGCAATGGCATGTGTTCAAAAACATAACCGTCACAGTAAGAATAAAAGGGCTTTTTTCAAAATCCGGCGGTTATCAGGGAATGATTGAATACATTCCGGGCAAATATGCACATAGACCGGTAAACGCCGATGGATATATGTTTATCCACTTGTGCCCTGCGCATTCGGGACATTCTGTATTGTAAAAGATGGTGAAGTTATCAGTCACCATCCGATCAGTAACACGAGATTTGAAAATATAGTCAAACTCAATAAATAATGGAGTAAAATGATAGATGAAACTAAAGAGAGCTTTTCAATAGAGGACGTTGGAAGTATCAAGCATTACTGTTCTTCAGATGAATTCTGCGATTTTGAGTTGATATACTCGCGTAAATGATCAAAATCAGTATCTCTCAAAATTGTTTTTTTATCATCATCGCCGATCGTTTTAAATGTTGACATATAAAGCCCGGCAGCAATATCTGTGTTCCCTTTTTTAAATAATGCTTTGCAGACTCCAAATGACGGCATGCAATTTTCCCTGTTCAATTCCGAGGCCTTGACAAAATACTCAATTGATCTGTCTGTATTATCGAGCCCGTAATAAATTTCTCCAAGCGACATAAGTATACGCCAGTCCTGATCTGGAAATTTAGAATCACGATGAAGAATTAAAAGAACAAGACCGGTGCCAAGTATAAAAGCTATGAATGAAGGCTTCAGGAGCAGGTTCTTGCTGAATTTATGTTTAGAATACAGCATGAGTATATTCCAGAGACCGCTGCCGCTTAAAATGATGACAAGAGGCATGGTTGTTATCATAAAACGTGTGTCATAAAAAAAGATCATTATATTGATCCAGTTGACAAATAGCATTGAAAGCAGTATGTAATATTTTTTCCATTGTCTGAATGCTGTTATCAGGCCGGCCAGCATAAAAGGAAAGAGAATGTAGAAGTTGATAAAAGGAATATGGAGCGAGTGTGTCAGATTGTCTTTTTCGAATTTCATGATATACATATTGGTAAGTTCGGCACCTGAAAAGATATTTTTGAATTTAGTCCACTCAAGTGCAGTATATCTTAAAGGTTTTTCAGTAATGAAGGCAATTCCTTTTCTGAACCAGTACTTTGACACTTCAGAACGTGTTAATTTCCGCTCTGAATTCGATTGAGCCAGAGCAATTACATCAGCGTTCTGATAAGCAATATCACTGGAAATACCATCAATAGGTATATACGTCCCATTTGCTTTATCATTGTTTCCAATATAAAAATTTTCGCCGCCATTACCTGAAACAAGTACAAACTCATTACTTACGTAATAGTTTCTTATTGTTACAACTGATACAACAAGTACAAGAGGAAAGAGAAAACAGATTGACTTTTTCAATAATCCCGGTATATTGTCCGGCTTAAAGTTTATTTTATAGAAAAGTAAAACAAGCGGAACCGCAAGTAGAAAATTTGTCTTGACAAGTAATAAGATTCCCATGAAAAAGCCGGACAGAATGGTAAAGTTGAAGAACCTGCCTGAAATAAGCAGTCTGACTGCAAGAACTGTTAAAAATGCCGATATGCATTCTGAAAGAATCCTTGTTGTAAAGAATACCTGCATACCGTAAAATGAATACAATAATCCTGCAATCAAGCCGCAGAGTTTATTGCCTGTTATCTTTACACATATAGAATAAACAGCCGCTGATGTCGCGGCACTGACAATGCATTGAAACAGATAAATCGGGAGAAGGTTTTCACCAAAAATTGAGATAAAAACAGAAAGTAAATAGGGATAGAGCGGTGTCTGGTGAAAAATGGAGTTTCCAAGCCAGTTGCCGCCGGCTATTTCAAGAGCCCATTTCCAGTAGTTGGCGCTGTCCCATAAAAGAAACTTTGAAAATGGACTTTTCTGGTAATCAGCAAGAACAGTGATGTTTATGACAAATGAGACTATCGCAACAAATATTGCAGCATGTTCTGATAAGAAACACTTTAATTTATCAAATTTTGGATCAGGAACATTTTTCTGTACAGCAGATAATTTCTTTTGCAGCTTTTTCTTTTTTGCCATGGCATTCCTGTATTCATATGCGTTAATATAAGCATATTGAAAATCGATTATAGCATCATGACACGCAAGCTGTATCTAAACTCACATACTTTTAAAGAGCCTGCAGTCTGTACCGAATGGTTTTTTTGTACGAGGAAAATAACATCACAATAAGAAATCTTATATATACATAAGTCAGTATAATAAGAAATATTACAATGCCCTGCCTCCCATGACATCAGCTTCATTCTCAAGCCCGGCGTCATCATTTACAGGTACAGAATCATTCATCTGTACTGTCGGTTCAACTCGTCCCTGCATCTGCTGTACAACATGCCAGGCTTCGTGCGGAAGGTGCTGCTCCTGACCGGGTGCCACATGTATGTCTGTTCCCTGCGCATAGGCCAGGGCCTGAAGCTGTGCCGGTTTATCGCTGTTATAATGTACATTTACATTATCAAGGGATAATCCGGACAGGTTTTCTATTCCGGATTTCAAATTGTCAGGCAGGCCGGTGTCATTTGGCTGTGATTCATTTTCCTTAAGCTGCGCCGGATTTAATGTACCTGTAAATTTACCCTGCAATGGCTCCTCCTCTTCGAGGCCCTCTGCCTTTTGTATAGTTTCAAATTTTCCCTGTAATGGTTCTTCTTCTTCAAGACCATCGGCTCTCTGTATAGTTTGAAATTTACCCTGAAGTGGTTCCTCTTCTTCTAATCCATCAACTTTCTGAATTGTCTGAAATTTACCCTGAAGAGGTAACTCTTCGTCATCACCGGTAAGCTGAGATACCTGATTGGAATCTGTTCTGGTTTCTGCAAGCTGCCTGAGCTTCTTTTGTAAAACTGATTCGGATCTGAAGTCATTAATATGACATGATGCTGCACTGTTTTTTGGAGAATTATCGCATGCATGTGCAGTACTGGTCATATCATTATTGTAAATAAAATCACTCATGATATTTTCCTTTGAAACAGGTTGTTGACGTAATAATATAAAGCAATTTTCATGCCTTTTATAGAATTACAGGAAAAAACCAGGAAATATTGTGCCGGTGTCCAGATAAAAAGACAGTTGAAAAACAGGTGAGTTAAAAAATGGACACATTAGAATTTATAACCTGTTCTGTAAATAGAAGAACAATGAATTTTACAATGGCATACTTTTTGATAACTTATTCAGTAAAGAATTTTATTCCGGTAGTGCATCTGTAAAAACAAATAAGATCAGGAAAAAATGAAAATGTCAGAAAATAATAAAAGTGTTATCTTGAATCTGATTTTGATGATTATTATTTGTAGTGTGAATTGTATTGCAGCAGAACAAGATAAATATGCAGATATAATTGATAAGGAAATTTCAAATACTCAGAATATGATGGATTCTCTTGACAATGAGATTAAACTTTATTCTAAAGATACTGTGGAAAATGAATATTCAATCAGCGAGTGCAGGCATGTCGATACACTTCTTGATATCAAGATGGAAGACCTTTTGTCAAAGAAGAGAAAACTTATTTTAACACATTTTACAGAGAAAACCATTCCGGTATATGCATTCAGAGATTCAATTTTAGACAGTATTTATGACAAAGGCTATTATGATACAAGTTCTCCATCATCTGATACATCAATATGGCTTATGCCTTCAGAGGGTATTGCCTGCAACAGCGACATGAGAAAAAAAATAACATATGGGTTTGCTAATTTACATAATAGAAATAAAAAGCTTAGAATTGATTTCGAAAAATTCAGTAGAATCGGCATATATTCAATGTTTCCGGAAACATTTGGATGTATTGAAATGATATTTGCGGAAAACAGGGAAATTGAAAAGAAGAATATAATAAAGCGTCTTATTAGTCAGGCACATAAATATAATACAAAGGTTGATCTTGTATTAAGTTATTACAAGTGGGAAAAAACAAATTATATGAGACCCCGGATGGACCTGGGCGCAGTACTGCTGAATATGGCTGATTCAGTTTCGGAGATTATTAAAAAGTATGATTTTGATGGAATTACAATTGATTTTGACATAAACAGAATGGATATACCGACAATAATGTGTTATAAGGAGTTTATTTTCAGGGTAAACAGGGAATTTAAATCATATAAGAAAAAATTGAGTCTGAATATTGTCATATCAGCAGCTGAAATACTTGATACAACAAGATACAGGATATCAGATCTTGATGACAGTACAAATAAGAGATTTGACAATATAAATAAAAGAATTGATTCCCTTGTTAATATTGTCAAAAGACAGGAATATAAGGCATTAAGAAGCGGAATGAACAACGGGAAAAATAACATGACAAAACTGCATGAAGATTCTGCATTGACAAAAATAGATTATTTGCTGCGTCCTGATCAGAAGGATTACATTGATCTGATACTGGTGAATCTTGACTTTACTTATGTTGCAGGCGCAACAAAATACAAGGCAATCTGTCCGGTTGATGGCATTCATGACGACAAAAAAACAGTTATTGGAATAAAAAAAATAATTAACGACATTGATACGACGTATGACAATATGGTTGTGCCTGTTCTCCCGCTTTATGGGAATATATGGAAAAATGATAAAAAACAGGGAAAATATTTCAGATCAAAAATGATCCAGAAAAATTATCCGGAAATGGAAGATTTACAACATTATAATAATGATTTCAGAGTGTTGATGGATACGAATCTGTTTTGTGATGATTTAAGTTTAGCCGCATTTGAAGAAAAAGTAAGACTTATTATGCGAAGTAATTTTAAAGGTGTCGGAGTCTGGAATATTGAATATGGCAATGAAGAATTTTATAAAATGGTTGAAAATGTCCGTACAGAAGATATTAAAAGTAAGGATATACCAAGGCTCCTGATATTGAAACATTTTTATTGGCTGCGTGTATTCATCGGTCCTAATAGAATTGGAATTGGAATAATACTCGCTTTTTTCATTATTCTTTACATTTCTTTAATTTTGTATGCATATATTGCAGGAAAAGAAAAAATAGTTGATAGAAATATCAGGCCATTTCTTATAACAGGAACAAGCCTTTTTCTTCTTTCATGTATTTACATAGAGACAATTCCGATAAATATATATCCAACATTGAGAATCGTTCTGATAGTGTCTATGATCGTACTGATTTCAGGGTGTCTGGGTTTATATTTTTACAAAGTACAAAAATCCAAAGACCTTCCATAAGGAAAGAAAATGATAAGTAAAGCATTGACTATATTGGCAAATGAACTTAATCAATTTCTGAAAAACAGATTCAATCTGAGTGAAGACCCAGTTGTACTTGCAAATATTACCGGTATTGACGGTGGTGTTGCTATAGAGAGTGAGAACAAGATTGTGTTTACAATGGTTAATATTGAACAGGAGGCAACTCTTTCTAAAAATATGAATTCAATACCCGGCTCAAATTCAAATTCATATCTTGCATCGCCACCGGTTTACTTAAACCTTTTCATTCTGATTTCGGCTTTTTTTCAGAATTCAAATTATACAGAATCTCTTAAAATGCTCTCATCAGCAATATCTTTTTTTCAGCAGAAACCGCTTTATAACAGACAGAATACTCCCGGACTTCCAGATCAGATGGAAAAAATTACAGTTGAAATAAACAATCTGGGAATAAATGAACAGAACAATCTTTGGGGACAGCTTGGTGGAAAATATCTTCCGTCAGTATTATACAAAATAAGAATGCTGAAATTTGACAGCGGTTATCCATTGGAAATAATCGATAATATTAAAACTGCAGAACATGGTGCAGCTTTAAAATGAGTATAAAAAAACTTATTGAACTTACTATCGACCATGAATTTTACAAGAATGGACAATGCAGCTGTTTCAATATTATCACAGATATACCTACAAGTCAATTTATAAATAAGAACGAGATGATTGTTAGAAAAGAAAGAAACACATGGAACCTCTATAGTGTGAAAGAAAAAGATTCAGCGCTGTGGATGTGCGGTGATGTTGATAATAAGAATATCATACTCGGCATGAAAATAAAGTCATCGGATGACAGCTTTTATAAGTCAATAAATAATTCTGATTCAGAAGACGGGATCAATTGCTTATGCAATAAGTTTAATGAACAGGTTCTTGAGGCTGTTTCATGTAAAGATAAACAATGTAAAATGTGGCGGAAAAATTATCCGGTGTTTTCTAATATGGAGTGGTGTTTAAATCTGGAGTTCAGTCCTGAAGAATTTTCTGATAAAGAAAAAAAAATTACTATAAAATTCAAATCGAAAAATGTTCTGTGGAAATACCTTGTTTGCAGTGACAATGAAACAGGTTCCATGGAAATAATTGACAGTGAATCAATTGTCAAGTTTGAAAGAAATGGAACAGAACCGTTACCTGATGGATTGAATGCTGATACATTTATTTCAAATGTTAAAATACCTTTGAAGGCTGATGATTTACATCAGTTCAGATTAGTTGTAAATAAAAACGGAGCAGTTAAAAGTATTGTCAAACGATTGCCTGTTGCAAATGTTAATGGAATCAGATATCACGAAAATAGTAAAGATGACCTTGTGTCATTGATTTTCATTCACATATAAAAAGGATGGTACAATGGGAGCAATGAAAACGCCGGGTGTTTACATAGTCGAGAAGAATGCTTTCCCGAATTCTGCTGTCGAGGTATCGACTGCAGTTCCTGCATTCATCGGCTATACCGAGAAATCCGCCAATGGCGGAAAGTCACTTAAAAACAGACCATGGAGGATTACTTCCCTGGCCGAATATCATCAGTATTTCGGGGGTGCGCCTACTGCCAGATACAAAATTGAGAAAGTAGATGCAACCAAGCCTGACGGGCTTGAAAAGACTGATTTTCAGATTGAAAATGATGCATACAGTCTTACAATGTCAACACAGCGGTATACTTTTTATTACAGCATGCTGTTGTTCTTCAGAAATGGCGGGGGCGCATGCTATATAATATCAGTGGGAAACTATGAAGAGGAGCTTGATGGTGCAAAGCTTGGCGGAATAATAGAAGAGCTTAAAAAAGAGCAGGAACCGACAATGCTTGTCATACCGGAAGCCGTGCATCTCAAGGAAGATGCCTGCTTTGCACTTCAGCAGGAGACTATGAAGCATTGTGGACTTGACATGAGAAATAGAGTCGCAATACTTGACATATATGGAGGATTCAGGGATAGAAAACATCCTGATGGAGACTGCATTGCAAATTTCAGGGATAAAATCGGCAAAAATTATCTGGATTATTCTGTGTCATATTATCCATGGGTCAATGCTTCCATTGTACAGGACCGGGACCTGAGCTTTGAAAATCTTGACGATTTGAAAATGCTTGCAGATATAATCAGCAGTGAACAGAGCATTACTGATAAAGAAAAAAAAGGGCCGGTATTTGCAGAACTTACTAAACTTGAAACTGCCGCGGCACTTGCAGATGATGAGAAGCAGATCCTCAACAAGACACTTGCCACTGTAAGTCCGGTGTTCAATGCAATAATTACTGAAATCAGGAAGAAACTTAATCTCCTGCCGCCAGCTGCGGCAATGGCAGGTATTTACGCAATGGTTGATAATTCGCGCGGAGTATGGAAAGCGCCTGCCAATGTAAGTGTGGCAGGTGTCATTTCACCAGTTGTAAATATCACCCATGAACAGCAGGAAGATCTTAATGTTACCTTGCAGGGAAAATCAATCAATGCAATCCGGCCGTTCATTGGTGAGGGCACTCTTGTCTGGGGTGCGAGAACACTTGACGGAAACAGTCTTGATTGGCGTTATGTAAATGTTCGCCGGACAATGATCATGCTTGAGGAATCAATAAAGCTTGCATCAAAGGCATATGTGTTTGAAAACAATACCGCCAACACCTGGGTATCTGTAAAGGGCATGATCGATAACTTTCTTAACGGAATATGGAAAAGAGGCGGACTTGCCGGAAGCAGTCCTGAAGATGCATTTGAAGTTCATATCGGGCTTGGCGATACCATGACACCCGAGGATATTCTCGAGGGAATAATGCGGATAACTGTGCTTGTTGCGCTTATCCGGCCTGCAGAATTTATAGAAATAACATTCCAGCAGCAGATGCAGAAATCATAACAAATTAATGAAACTATAAACAAAGGAGAATCTGTATGGGTGACGGATCAGCTCAGGATAATGTATGGCCTCTTCCGAAATTTTACTTTCAGGTAAAATGGGACAGTGAAGTAATGCAGTTTCAGGAAGTGAGCGGCCTCAATATTGAAGCTCAGATTATTGAGTACCGCCATGGTGACAGTCCGGTACATTCCACCATTAAAATGCCGGGACTCAAGAAATACGGCAATGTCACAATGAAAAAGGGTGTATTTGCAAAAGATAACAAGTTCTGGCTATGGCTCAATGATGTAAAACTCAATACAATAAAAAGAAAAGTGATTACTATAAGCCTGCTTGACGAAAAGAATGCACCGACAATGGTCTGGACACTTAATAACGCGTGGCCGACAAAGGTGACAGGCACTGATCTTAAATCCAATGGCAATGAAGTTGCTGTTGAGTCAATTGATGTTGCTTTTGAAACCATGACTATTGCGAATGCGTGATTTGAATGAGTAGCATTTTTGGAGATTTCAGAACAGAAATGCCTGTGGCATTCTGTTTTGAAGTCAAAATAAAAACAAGTGAAACTAAAGTGGAATGTAAACCTAAAGATACATCCTTCATGGAAGTATCAGGATTGAGTTCCAAAATGGATGTTGAACAGTATATAGAAGGCGGCAATCACGGAATTGTCTATAATTTACCAAAAGGAATAAAATATGATAATCTGGTACTTAAGCGCGGCATAACTACATTGAATTCAAATTTTGCCATCTGGTGCCAGAAGAATCTTATGAGCGGAACCATATCAAAAATAATAACAGGAACGCTTGAGATTAATCTGATCAACAGATTCGGATATCCCGGACGTGTGTGGAAATTCAGCAATGCGTATCCTGTAAAGTGGAGTGTCGACCAGCTGAATTCAAAGAAAAATGAACTGGCTATTGAGACTATAGAGATTTGTTACAGCAGTTTAACAAGGGAGATGTAGATCATGAGTATTGAAATAAGGGAACTGAATGTCAGAACAGAACTCATAAATACCAGCGAATCAAAGATATCTGAAGAACTTTATGATATTGAGAGAAGAATTCTGCGCAGGGTAATGGCTGAATGTGAGTCATTACAGAGGAGAAAAAGGCAGGAATCAGAACAGAGATAGAAATTGCATAAGTCAATCAATAAAACTGAAATGACAATTGATAAAAGTGATTCTGGAAAAAATTACATTTAAAAAGGCGGAATCAGTTTGGATAGAATGAAAATATATGCCTGCGATGCATCGGGTAATCAGGTAAATGGCAATTTCATTGAACTTCAGGTTAATCCGTCAACTGTAACGGTAAATCATAAAATTGAATACTGCAAGGATACCTCCCTTGGCAGTACAGGCGACGACCAGAAGTACAACAAGACACCTGCGGCATCAATTTCATTCAAGGTGCTTTTTGATGATACAGGTGTGATTGAAGGAACTGCACAGGGAATTACAGATCAGATAAATAAATTCATGGACCTATGCTACCGGTATCATGGAGATAAACATGAGCCTAACAAAGTGGTAATTGTATGGGGTGAAT
>Ga0209800_10001547_pt1 | contig 23377 bp, 20 predicted proteins | sample Higcelweek8metaG_FD_187174 | JGI IMG/M metagenome (GOLD analysis project Ga0209800, IMG submission 187174) | Freshwater pond sediment microbial communities from the University of Edinburgh, under environmental carbon perturbations - High... | ecosystem: Environmental > Aquatic > Freshwater >...
ATTACGATGCAAAAGATGTGCTGAAATTCAAGCGTATAATGAACTTAGGCCAGAATTAAACAGACGAAGACCGAGCAATTGCATGATTCACCCTAATAATTGATTGTAAATAATTCGAATTTGATTCGTTTAGACAATCATCATTTCAGGAATTCTTTATTGATCAGTTATCAAGTTACCTGTTTGTAAATTTACTTTTCAAGGAGAAAATATGAATACATCCCTATTATCAACAGTATGTCCATTCTCATGTAAACGAATCATTACCAATATTGGGCATGGTCAATTTTTCGTTGAAAAAATCAGCAATGGAAGCAGTAAATGCATTAACATTGTTTTTGATTGTGGTTCGCAAAATAAATCTAAATTAAAATCTTAAATTGACAAATACAATTTTTCGGAAATTGTAATACTTACTATAAGCCATTTTTTTGAAAATCATATAAATTGTATTGAATATTTATTATTCAAAACAAAATTTGATTACGTTCTATTATTCCGGCAATTAAATACTGAAAAAATATTTATTAAATGTTTAAATCAAGACAGTTATAGCCAACAATTAATTTATGATCCTGTTGTTTTATTAATTCAATAAACAATTTATCAAAAGTAATTCAAATAAACTCGGGAAATGATAACTGTGATCCTATAAACAATCGCGAAGTTGATATAGATACATTAAACCATTTCGCAAAGATCAACATAGGGCGCAGTCGTGATTCCCGTCACGGCTGGTTTTTAAAGCCATATGTTAAAAAACTATTTACGATAAACTGTCACAACAAGATACTGAAATTTTACATTCGTTTAACAACCGAGATTTGATTGACATAGACAAGATGGAAAATGTTAGAATGATATACGACAACTTGTGTAAATGTTAAATTAATAAAACATCAATGATGATGGCCTCACATTGTGAACAGAGCGGTTTGTTTAGTAAAAGCAGAAGTTCAATGGAAATGCGTTGCCCTTTCGATAATAATAAAAGAGAGATAAGCGAAATTAGAGGAGCATTATATACAGGGTATTTTAAAATGGGAGACTTCAATACAGCACAAGAAATTAAAAGCTACTATACTAAAGAAGAAAACAAAATCAAAGCGATGTATATTCCCCATCATGGATCAGAGAAATATCTGACTTATAGATCATTTGACAATGTTAAGCAGGTATTACTTAATAGAATTAATTCTTGGAACATTAATCAACAAATATGGAATTAGTCTGATTATTTAGTTTGTAGTTTTATTGACAATTCTGATTGGATATGTCGATTTGCAGTTCAGTCAGAATTGTATAGAAATAATAAATAATCTCAAAATGGAGCAGGATATACAAAGCATATTGCAGATAATATTGACAATGCTATTTTTGAAGCTGTTTCTTCAAGTGAGTATGTCTGTAATAAATTAGTAAATCACATATTCCATTGTGATACATCTTGTTATAATTGCATCAGGCAATTTAGCTCAGTTGCTTTTGCAGCACCTTAAACCGCTGAGCGGTTTTGCGTCTCCACCGGTTCCCGGCGTTACAGTCTGGCATTTCGAGTAAGGTCCGCCCATCATTGCTCCCTGATTCCCGGATGCCGTGACCCATTCGAAAATGTTTCCCGTCATGTCAAATGCACCGAATTTACTGAAACAGTTTATTCTTGACCCTGATGTTTCAAGCATGCTTGTTGAAGCGGCATTGCATCTGTTTTCTTCCAGTGTTTTGCCGTAAGGATATGGGAACCCATCAAGGCCGCTGCAGGCCCACTGCCACTCCTGGGCGGTACACAGACGTTTACCCTGCTGTTCACAGAGCTGCAATGCATTGGAGTAGGACAGATTACCTTGCGGTAAAGATCCTTCTTTGTTCGGGTATTCAAATTTGTCAATACATGTCTTGAAAAACGGACGTTTCTGCATACCAGGAGGGAGGTCAACAAGAACCATTCCGGCAGGGCAGTTCAGGGAAAGCGCGTATCGTTTGATCTGATCCTCTGCGCTGCTCTCAGTGTGCTTGATTACGCGGACAATGTCGGCCTGCTTTATCTGCTGGGTTGTACCGTCTTTACGCCTGAGTGCAATGCCGAGGTTGTTTTCCGAAACAACTTTGCCTATACAGATGATATCAGGTTTCGGTTTTCCCCAATCGTCAACAATATTGCTCTTTACAATAATTGTATCATCCGGCCCGGATGGAGCAGCAATTGTCACCGGAACAATTTTCTTTACCAGTGTCATACTGTGGATGACCTCTTTTGCAATAGGTATAAGAGAGCCTTCAATCTTTATTTTTAAACCTGAAGTGTCAACAGATGACAATAATCCTGTGAATGTTGAGCCGCTTGTGATTTTCACTTCAATTGTCAGATTTTTTTCAGGGCTGTAGATTAGTTCGTCAAGTGTAACCGGGGTATACTCAACTGTCGGTTCATTCTTGCCGGGCTGCACCACTACTTTTTTCTGTAAACTCTTCGGCAGATCAATAAGGTCAGAGCGTTCAATGAGTTTTCTGCTGAAAACAAACGGTTTTCCTTCAACGGTTTCAAGAATCAGTGATGTATCATCCTTTGATTCAACAATCCCGACGAATTCATCACCGGTTTTAAGGCTCATGCGATATTTACCTTTGACAATAATATCTGCAAATGACTGATCATTTGCGATAATTTTGGGTGATTCAGAAGAGCTTGCGGAAAAGCCTGTTTCAAAACCGCTGCTGCCGTTCTGGGCCCACCAGATTCTCCAGTCGTTCTGGACATTTCCAAGTGTCATGCCGGTAATTCTTGATAGTGCACAGGTGCCGAAGTAAACAGTGAATGTAATTGCAATGTCAACAGTTGCTTTCTTTATAACAGGGCCGTTTTGCGGCTGTCTCTGGATAAAGGTCACCTGCGGTACTGCGTCAATGTATGATTCACAGAGGGAAATGTTGTTGTAATCAAGAAACGGGGAAGTCAGCATGAATTTGTTTTTTTCATTCATTGCATAGGTGCTCAGCCAGTCGTCAAAGGTTCCCTCTCCTGCGTAGTTGGCGCTGCGGATCTCAGAAACGTGAATTGCTTTGGGAAACTGCTCAATCAGTGTTGAAACTGCACCTATTGCAGTACCGCCCATATCACCAAGCTTTATTGCAGCCCTGTATCCGCGGAGAGCGTCCTCTTTTGAGCCTGAAACCAGAACCTGTCCCGTACGCTGAAAATATGATTCTGCATCAGGAGAAAGATAGAGTGGCGGACAGTTTTTAATATCACCTGTAAGCATAGACATTTGATCCTGAGCAGCTGCTAATGCTACTAATACTGTAGAGAACAGAAAAAAAACAGTAACCAGGCTATGCTGAAATTGTTTTTTTGCATTATTATTATACACAGGGGTTGCATTAAGTTGCATAACAGACTCCTTTTCGGTTCAAGACTGAACTGTTCTGCGAAAGAACCATATATAGAAAAATTAAAATACTATAAAACCATATCGCAGAGTTTTATATGTGCGTTTTATTAAAATAACTGCGGATCATTGATTGTGCAAATAACAATAAAGCACAGTATGAGAACGAATTCATTAAAAAGATTGATTTGCCTGTTTAAGTTATATAGAGATTACATGTATACTTAAAGTAAGGTGTTTGAAATTAGTTTTTTCAGCTGAATCCAGGGAGGATATTATGTTGGAACAGAGTATTGAACAGTACTTGTCGCTTGAAGACAGGCCTGAGCGGGATCTGGTGATTGAAAAGGATGAGGTTCTGAGTTTGATCATAGATGTTGAAACTATGACTTCAACAGATTTCTACAGGAAGTATTTTTCATGAGGTAATACGGATATGAACAGATGTCTGTGTGGTTGAAGTCTTCAGTAGTGCTTCTGCCTGAATATGTACCCTGGTGAAAATCGGGGTACATATTTTTTTGTATACCGGAAAATTTTATGAAGTAGTTAAAGAAAGTAAATAATTATCCGGACGTTCATCTGTTATTATAGAAGATTAAATTTAATACGCCGTGCAGAACCTGATGTTCTGCAGTTGTTAAGCCTGGACCTTTTCAAGAACTTCAGACGCAAAGCTCTCATACGTTTTGTAAAGGAAACCTTCAAAAACCACATCGAATTTGAGCGTTTCGAAAATGTAATTTATATAATCATTTGATGAAATGATATATATTGCACCGCCCATTTTTCTTACTTTGTTAAGATTGTAGACCAGTGCTCCGATTCCTCCGCTGCAGATGAATGTCACTTCGTCAAGATTGAAAGCAATATGATAAAAGCCGCTTTCCATGATATGCTGAATTTCTTTGTCAAGTGTCCGCGCGCTTTCCCAATCGATGCGTCCGGCCGGTTTCACAACTTTGAATTTCTGAATTTCAGTAACAGAAAGTTCCACAACTACCCCCAGTGAACATCTTTAAAATATACAGTTACCGGATCTCCTTATAGTCTGCATCGCTGACATCACATCCTTTACTGTCAAAACGATCAGGCTTTTTTTTATGATCGTTTTGTTCCTGCTTTTTCTTTCCGCCGAATGCTGACCGCAGCTTTTTCCGGAAGAAAAAAAACACAATTATCAATTCTGCAAGATAAATAAGAAGTTTCATATCCGGTTTTGAAAAACCCTTTGTAATATGGTATATTTTCTACCTGATTGTTTCAAGGGTAGAATTGAAAAAAATTAATTACCTATAAAAATAATTGTGTTATCTGTCACGTAATATGAATTTATTTGATTAAGGGGCTGTCTGTATATTATAGTTTGGGTTCTGTTTTTGATAAACGGGACCTGCATTTCAGTTATACCAGACCCGAAATATTGTAAAAATGCTAACTTATTATGACCTTTTAATATATCAGGAGGATTTCTGATGGCAGTTGATATTGCAGAATTAAATGAAAAAATTAAGGAGGAGAGCAGTTTTGTCGCTCTTCTGAGATCTGAGATGGGGAAGGTGATCATCGGTCAGAATAAAATGATCGATCGTCTTCTGATCGGTCTTCTGACTCGCGGGCATATTCTTCTTGAAGGTGTACCCGGACTTGCAAAGACACTGGCAATTTCCACAATGGCAAAAGCTATTGATACCGGTTTCAAGCGTATACAGTTTACACCGGATCTGCTGCCGGCGGATCTTGTAGGTACTATGATCTACAATCAGAAAACAGGTGAATTTGTCGCCAAGAAGGGACCGGTTTTCTCAAACCTCATTCTGGCTGATGAAATAAACCGCGCACCTGCGAAAGTTCAGAGTGCACTTCTTGAGGCAATGCAGGAGCGGCAGGTTACTATCGGGGATCACACTTTTGAGCTTGATGATCCGTTTCTGGTTCTTGCAACGCAGAACCCCATTGAGCAGGAAGGTACCTATCCGCTGCCTGAGGCACAGGTTGACCGTTTTATGCTGAAACTTAAAATCGTGTATCCGAGTCGCGAAGAAGAAAAACAGATACTTACCAGAATGGGAAAAGGTGAAGTTCCTGATGTGTCAAAAGTGGTGTCTGTTGACAAAATAAAATCAGCCCGTAAAGTGGTTAATGATATATATATGGATCCGAAAGTTGAAGATTATATTGTCAATATCGTATATGCAAGCCGCGAACCTCAGGCGGCAGGATTGACAAATTATAAGCAGCTGATCGCCTATGGTGCTTCACCGCGTGCTACACTGTTCCTTACACGCGCAGCCCGCGCGCATGCATTTATCAAGGGACGGGGTTACGTGACACCTGAGGATGTAAAGTCAATCGGCATGGATGTGCTTCGTCACCGCGTTGCGGTTACCTATGAAGCTGAAGCGGAGAATATAACTTCAGAGGATGTGGTACAGAAAATTTTCGATTCTGTTGAAGTGCCATGAGAATTTGTGCTGAGAACGCTGCGGGTAAAGGATGTTTTTTATTTGACAGCGACTTTGGCCGGATGGAAAATGCAGACACAGAGACGCCATTTATGGTGTCTTCATGATAATTAAATACGGGTATTTATGATTTATTTATCATGCTTTTTTAAATGTAAATTGACAAATTAAATTCAGGTATGTAAAAAATGATTCCAAAGGAAGTTCTTCAGAAAGTCCGCCGGATCGAGATAAAGACAAAACGGGCTGTGGATTCGATTCTCAGCGGCGGCTATCACAGCGCATTTAAAGGCAAAGGTATGGAGTTTGCCGAAGTGCGTGAATATATCGAGGGTGATGATATCCGGTATATCGACTGGAACGTGACTGCGCGCATGGGAACGCCTTTTGTAAAGAAGCACAAAGAAGAGCGTGAACTGACGGTTATGCTGATGGTTGATGCGTCTGCGTCAGGAAGTTTTGGAACCGTCAATAAATTCAAGGGCGAAACCGCTGTCGAGCTGTGCGCGCTTCTTGCATTCTCAGCTATCAAGAACAATGACAGGGTCGGTCTTATTATCTTTACTGATGAAGTTGAACTTTTTATCCCTCCGCAAAAAGGCAAGAACCATGTTCTTTATGTAATTCGTGAGCTTCTCTATTTTGAGCCTAAAGGTAAAAAGACAGATGTCGCAGCTGCTCTTAAATACCTTAATGGTGTTCAGAACAGACGCGCAGTGGTATTTCTTGTCTCTGATTTTTTCACTCCGGCCTTTGACGCAGCTCTGAGGATCAGTGCAAAGCGTCATGATCTGATAGCTGTGACAATCAATGATCCCCGCGAAAATACATTCCCTGATGTAGGTCTTATTGAACTTGAGGATGCGGAGAGTCAGAAAACAGTACTTGTTGATTCCGGCAGCAGAGAGTTCAGGGAACTATACAAAAAGAAAATGGAAGCGAAATGGACTGCCGTAAGTAATACATTCAGAAAGCAGGGTGTGGATGAGATTGCGGTTTCCACAGAAAAAGAGTATGTAGAACCACTTATCAAATTTTTCAAAAAACGCGAGCGCATGATGCATCGGTAGAAGGTTATTATGAGTAAAGCCTCCGCAGGTCCGGGCAGTATTTCAGATATAATAAATTCGGTTATTGATGACGTAGTGGAAATAAGGCGTCATATTCATCAGAATCCTGAGGTGTCCGGGGTTGAATTCAAAACCGCATCATTTATTGCGGACAGGCTTTCAGTGCTTGGCATACCGCATAAGTTTCATATCAACAGAACCGCTGTCATAGGTACTTTGCAAAATGGCAAAGGGCCGATTGTAGTACTGCGTGCCGATATTGACGCTCTGCCGATTGTTGAAGATACCGGGCTCCCTTTTTCTTCAGTCAATGCCGGGGTTATGCATGCCTGCGGGCATGATATGCATGCAGCCTGCCTGCTTGGTGCTGCCGAGGTACTTGACAAGATAAAGGGCCTCTGGAAGGGAACTCTTGTTTTTCTGTTTCAGCCGCAGGAAGAGACTGAGCCCGGAGGTGCATCTGTACTTATTGAATCTGGGGCATTTCCATTGAACTCAGATTCTGTATTCGGGCTTCATGTAAATGCGGATCATGAGTGCGGTACTGTGGGTGTAAAGAAAGGTATTGACTACGCGGGTGTGCTTGCATTTGATATTCTTGTTACCGGTATTGGCGGCCATGGCGGTACGCCTGAAGCTGCGGTTGATCCGGTAATCTGCATTTCAAATCTTGTAATGCAGATGCAGATACTTATAAGCCGCGAAAAATCGCCTTTCTTTCCTGCTGTATTGACTGTCGGGTCAATTCATGCCGGAACCAGAAGGAATATCATTCCCGAGACAGCATCCATGAGCGGAACAATCCGCTGCCACTCATCAGATTACCTGCGTGATATACAGAAAAGGCTTTCTGAGCTTGTAGTGTCTTCGTGCGGGTCATTTCGCTGTAAAGCAGAGGTGACTTATGAGAAGCCGTATCCTCCTGTCAATAATAATTCTGATCTGTGCGACCGCTTTACAAAAGCTTTTTCTGAATTTGCAGGAAAAGAAAACTGTATTGAACGTCCGCTTCCTACTATGTACGCTGAGGATTTTTCATACTATCAGGAAAAAGTCAGGGGTTTATATGTGCATCTTGGAGTACGCCCGAAGAAAAAGAAGAGTATTCCTGCACTTCATTCACCGCATTTCAGTCCGGATGAAGGAGCTCTTGCCACGGGCATTGCATGTCATGTCTCTTTTGTACTTGAGATGATGGGAAAAAAAGGTGTGCATGCGGGCGGCTCTAAAGAGTAATCCAATTATATAATACAAAAAGTTCTTGAAATTGAGTTTTAATAGTGCTATATTGTTAGACAGGTCTAACTCAATTCGGCTGTGTTAATTAAATCGTCTTGTCCTGCAGATTCTTCCTATGTTCGCGGATAGGAGGAGAAAACTCAAAACTGTATCTATGTACGGTTAGCCGGGCAGGTTGACAGGCCTTAAAAAAGGATCACAATGGGTAAAGATAACTTATCACCGACACTTGAAGATTATCTGGAAGCGATCTATCAGATAATCACCATGCGCAAAGTCGCACGTTCAATGGAAATTGCAGACCGTCTCAAGGTGAAGCGTTCATCAGTAACTATTGCGCTGCGGTCGCTGGCCGAAAAAGGGCTGATAAACTATGAGGTTCGCTCATACGTTACACTCACAGATGAAGGTAACAGGGTTGCCAGATGTGTTGACCGCAGACATCATATACTTTTTGAACTTTTTACACAAGTGTTCGGACTTTCCGACGATGAGGCAAATATTGCGGCATGCAGGATGGAGCACGGAATGACCTCCGAGGTGTGCAAGAAAACCATCGCTTTTCTTACAGCAATGAAAAAAGATCCTGAGAGCGCCCGCAGGATCACTGATATAATCAGTAAGCATGCAAAGGCAATTGACTGCACAAGTGACTGCGGTTATTCGCCGGCCGGGGCTGATAACAATTATGAAAACAGGCTGTTTAATCTGAATTTCCTTGAATCCGGCGAGCAGGGTGTTGTTGCCAAAGTTATTGGTCCGTCAACCCTTAAACGCAGGCTTCAGGAGATGGGAATTGTGAAGGGGCAGGTTGTGACAGTTGTTAAGGCAGCACCGCTTGATGATCCGATTGAGATTAAAATAAAGACTTTTCACTTGTCAATGCGGCGTGATGAGGCCTCAAATGTGCTTTTGACAAAAAAATATTAATCGTTATGATTGTCAGGCTGAAAACGTACAGGTTTCAGTAATTGCAGCATATTTCATGATGTTATTTAAAAAGGCTGATTTACAAAAATGATACTGTGATAATGGAGAATGTGGCATGAGTAAAGATGGGACAGGCAATAACAGCTCTGCTGATGAATTAAAAAAACGGATCAGTTCAATCCGTATTGCGCTTGCAGGAAATCCAAATTCCGGAAAAACATCACTTTTCAACTGCCTTACCGGTGCATCACAGAGAGTCGGCAACTGGAGCGGTGTTACAGTTGATATAATCGAGGGTACTTCACATACAGGCAATCAACCTGTTACAATCACTGATCTTCCGGGAACCTACTCACTGAGCGCGTGCTCACCTGAAGAGCAGGTTGCGCGTGATTATATTTTCGAAAAAATGCCTGATGTTGTTGTTGATGTCATTGACGCGACAAATCTGGAGAGACATCTCTACCTTACAGTGCAGCTTCTTGAACTTGGTATGCGTCCTGTTCTTGCTCTTAACATGTGGGATGAGGTTACAGGCAAGGGACTTGTCATTGATGTTGACAGACTGGGAAAATTGCTCGGGGTGACAGTGATTCCGACAAATGCACGCACCGGTACAGGGCTGAAGGAACTTGTGAATGCCGCAGTGAATCAGGCGTTGCATCCGGATAAAGAGCCTGGCAGTTTTGCCGTCAGACTTCCACCTGAACTAGAGAAGGCTGTAACTGAACTTGAAGCAGCTATATGTAAATGTATTAAAAGTAAATTAAACACAAGATGGCTTGCGCTGCAGCTTCTTGAGTATGACAGACAGACTCAAAGCATGATCGAAAATGATAGCTGCGGCAGGGAGATAATTGCGCTTCGGGATAAGCTTGAAGTTGACATAAAAAAGACTCTGGGTGATTCATCTGAGAATTTTATTACCGAATCAAGATATGGTTTTATTGCAGGCGCTGTACGTGAAACGGTCAATGAAACAAAAGTCAACAGAGTTGAAATATCTGACCGTATTGATTCTGTTCTGACACACAGGTTCTGGGCGTATCCTGTGTTTTTTGCATTCATGTGGCTGCTTTTTCAGGGAACATTTACATTCGGTGAATATCCGATGCACTGGATTCAGGCTCTTTTTGCATGGCTTGGAGATACAGTGACTGCACTGCTGCCACAGGGTACAATTCGCAGTCTGCTTGTTGACGGTGTTATTGCGGGAGTGGGCGGAGTCATTGTTTTTCTTCCCAATATTCTGATACTTTTCCTGGGAATATCAATTATGGAAGATACCGGGTATATGGCACGCGCCGCATTTATCATGGACAAGGTGATGCACAGGATCGGTTTACATGGCAAGAGTTTTATTCCGATGCTCATGGGGCTTGGATGCACTGTGCCGGCAATCATGGCTGCGCGTACACTTGAGTCGCAAAAAGACCGTATTAAAACTATACTTCTTACTCCGCTTATCTCCTGTTCAGCAAGGCTGCCTGTATTTGTTCTCTTTGCAGGTGCACTGTTTCCCCATAATGCCGGAAATATGGTGTTTTTATTTCAGGTTATTTTTGGATTTTCAGCATTTATTTTCATGGGGCTTCTTTTTAAACATTCACTCTTCAGAAAAACTGAAGATTATCCTTTTGTCATGGAACTGCCGCCTTACCGGATACCGACACTTAGAAGTACAGTTATTCATATGTGGCATAAGACTCAGCATTATCTGAAAAAAATGGGAGGAGTTGTTCTTGCTTTTTCAGTAATACTCTGGTGGGCAGGGGAGTATCCAAAAGTTCCTGAGATTGAAAAAAAGTATGATCTGCAAATTGAGAATGTAAAGAATAATTCAAGACTGTCTGATACTGACAGGGAACTGCTTGTTAAAAAGCTTGAGAATGAAAAGCATGCGCAAAGAATAACTCAGACATATATCGGACGCATCGGTAAAGTAATTGAACCGATCGTCACACCTTTTGGCACAGACTGGCGTGGAGCAGTATCCCTTGTGACAGGACTTGTGGCAAAGGAAGTTGTTGTCGGATCAATGGGTGTTCTGTATGCAGCAGGGGAGCAGACTGCGGAACATGATTCAAGTTTACAAAACAAGATTAGAGAAGCATTTACACCTTTGTCAGGTTTTGCATTCATGCTGTTTGTGCTTCTCTACACTCCCTGTCTTGTCGCACTTGTCACGATTATAAGGGAACTTAAAAACTGGAAGTGGTCGCTTTTTTCGCTTGGTTATCAATTGTCATTTGCATGGATAGCCGCAGTGTCAGTGTATCAGACCGGCAGGCTGCTTGGATTCTGATAATGATAAAAGCATGCCAGTGACGTTCAATTGAAGCAGCATACCCCAAACACATAAGGAGCAGGTTAAATGTCTAATACAGTATCGAAACAGATTAAATTTCCAACAAGACTTGAGATTCCATCAGAGTATGCGCTGTCAGGCAGAATCGATCAGACAATGTATCTTGTTGATGGCGAGCTCAGAGAGTGGAACGGCCCAACTCAGAATGTTACATCGCCAATTTACATAGTAGAAAACGGTAAAGCTGCTCCTGAAATAATAGGCAGCTATCCGCTTTTAACCGAAACTGAATCAATGCTCGCGCTGGATGCTGCCTGCCGGGCATACGGAAACGGACTGGGCAGTTGGCCGTCAATGAGTGTAGAAGACCGTATTGTGCATGTAGGGCAGTTTGTTGACCGTATGAAAGAAAAAAGAAACGATGTGGTGAAGCTGCTGATGTGGGAAATTGGAAAGACTCTTGGTGATTCGGAAAAAGAGTTTGACAGAACAGTAGAGTATATTGTTGACACTATAGATGCGCTGAAAACACTTGACAGAACATCATCCCGTTTTGAAATACAGCAGGGAATTGCTGCGCAGATACGGCGTGCTCCTCAGGGTGTTGTTCTTTGTATGGGGCCGTTCAACTATCCACTCAATGAGACGTTTACAACTCTTATTCCGGCCCTGATTATGGGCAATACTGTAATATTCAAACCGCCAAAACACGGTGTGTTGCTGCATTATCCGCTACTTTTGGCTTTCAGGGATTCTTTTCCTGCCGGTGTGGTAAATACGATTTATGGAAGTGGACAAAAAATAATCGGACCCATCATGGAATCAGGAAAAATAAATGTACTTGCTTTTATCGGGTCAAGCAGAGTTGCCGGTACTTTGAAAAAACAGCACCCGCGTCCTCACCGCCTCAGATGTGTGCTTGGGCTGGATGCTAAAAACGCAGGAATTATTCTTAAGGACGCAGATATTGAACTTGCAGTAAAAGAGTGCGTTACCGGATCATTGTCGTTTAATGGCCAGAGATGCACAGCACTCAAGATTCTCTTTGTGCACAGGAGCATCGCAGACAGATTTATCGAGTTGTTGTGTCAGAGTATAGGGGCGCTTCAATGTGGAATGCCCTGGGAAAAGGGAGTTACAGTAACACCGCTTCCTGAGCCCGATAAACCTCAATATCTTAAAGATCTTGTAAATGATGCAATAGAAAAGGGAGCAGAAATAAAAAACCCTGGCGGCGGCAATATTACAGAATCGTATTTCAATCCGGCTGTTCTATATCCGGCAGAAAAAAACATGAGGGTTTACAATGAGGAGCAGTTCGGGCCTGTTGTTCCGGTAGTGCCTTTTGACAATATCGGGGAGCCCATTGAATATGTAATAGAATCTCCGTATGGTCAGCAGGTGAGTATTTTTGGAACTGAATCTGATACAATGGCGAAAATTGTTGACAGTATGGTTAATCAGGTGTGCCGTGTCAATATAAATTCACAATGTCAGCGCGGACCTGATTCCTATCCATTTACAGGAAGGAAAGACAGCGCAGAAGGAACCCTTTCTGTTACAGATGCACTTAAAGTCTTCTCAATAAGAACTCTTGTTGCAGCCAAACTTAACGACTGCAATAAAAAGATCATTACTGAAATTACAAGGGAGAGAAAGTCGGCGTTTTTATCGACGGATTTTCTGTTTTAAGGGGATGTTGGTACCGGCGTGTTGAGACCGTTGACGTGTGAGGAGTATCTGAAGCTGCAATAAATGACTTGAGTTTTAATAAGAAATGCGGGTCTGCAGCTGTTTAGATGCTATTTTTTTCAGAGCTGATTTCAGGATATGTATAATTTGTATCAATTGACAGTTGCTCTTTATATTGAATATTTTCTAAAATAGCAGTAAATTAAATGTTAATCTTTTTTCCTCCCCACAACAATATATGCCCATGTCCAGATTTCACTTTTTGGATCAATTTTATTTAATATAAAAGCCGCAAATTGCAGCATAAGCTTAACGAATGGAATAATCGGTATAAATTTTATAGGCCAACGGTTAAAACGATCAATATAGTAAAGAAACATTTCTGAAAATGATACCCAGAATCCAGATAACGGTTTTATTTCAACAGTATTAAAACTGTTTTTTTCAAGTAAGTAATTAAAACCAAATTTTGTGTACCTGAAAAAATCTCTTGGAGCTTCATGAATATGCCAAAAAAGAGGTGCAGTCAAGATGAGAATTCCATCTTTTTTTAAAATCCGGTACATTTCCTTTATTGCCAGTGAAGGTTCTTCAAGGTGTTCAAGTAAAGCGCCGGCAAATATAGTGTCAACCGAATTATCTTTCAATCCGGTACAATAGGCAGTTCCTATAACATCGGCTTTGTGATCTGAATGTATTGTAGAAAGATGTTCCAACCCAAAATATTTATGTCCATACATATTTAATAGTGAACCATAAGGCTTCGTTGAACATCCGATGTCGAAAATGATGCCCTCTTTTTTGACATAAGCGTTACAAATTCTCTCAAGCTGCTGCAATGTCAGATAATGAACCAGCCATGTTGAATAATGCCAGTTTTTAATTACGAAATCTATGCCAAATTTCAAGATGTTTTACCTTGGGGGAACCTAATCCACGTACTTGTTTTCACTCTTTATAATTATGTCAAGAAACGCTTCTGGGCTTTCGGCAGTAAGGAGTTTTGTGCGGACGTCCTCATAGGACATGATTCGCGAAAGTGAAGAGAGAATCGTGGTATGATCGTTTGATGTATTTGTCGGGGAGATCATCATGAAGATAAGATGAACCGGCTGTTCATCAATGGAGTTGAACTCAATACCCTGAGTCGAGCGGGCTGCGACCATGTAAAGGTGGTCGATGCCTGTTATTCTTCCGTGCGGAATTGCGATCCCATAGCCGATGCCTGTTGACATATCGGATTCACGTTCGAGAATTTTCAACCCGATCTGATCCCCGTTGGGCAGGTCATGCAATGATGAAAGATAGCGCGCCATCTGACAGAGTACTTCGCTTTTGTCAGTACTGTTCAAATCAATCAGAATTGAATTTTTCTGAAGAATATCCTGAACTCTCACAAGGCATCCTTTAAATCTTTTTGGGGTAGAGCGGTTTTATTCTGTTTTTTATTTTTAATAAAAAGACAAATACGTCCTATAACATAAATACAGAATCCTGCAATTGCCACACCAAATGCGATTTTTGCTGTTCCGGGATCTTTATACATAAAATAAACATAGGTGAACAGTCCGACTGCAGAGACTCCAAAACCTGAAAGCATAATCCTGAAACTGTTTTCCAATATAACATTCATAAACGATCCGGCCATAGCGGGTATCTCCTGTCTGACTGATAAAAAATCCGTGAATTGAAATTTATATACATAATATAGTAAAAATGTATTCAAAGTTCATTCGCAGGATAAATTAATTTATCCCACTGTTCAGATGAAATATTTTTCAGTTTTTCAATAATCGATATTATTTCTTTTGAGCTTTTGACTGTTATTTTCATCTCAAGACGGTTTTTTTCAAATGAATCGGATGCAATAAATTGAAAATGTGCCGGATCAGGATTCAGCCTGCGGCTAAGCGACACCCAGTCTGCTTTTACAGATGAGTAAAGGGGAAAACGTTCCTCAAACAGTAATTCTCTGATTTTCTGTACTTTCTGAGGCTGATTTATTGTCGGATGCAACATGATTTCTGTTATTGTGGGCGAACTGAGTATTTCTGCAATGGTGCAGGATTTTCTATCGGCGATTTCGGGCAGCCATTCAAGAAATTCACGCTGATTTGAGCGGGAAAACTGCAGTTTTGAAAGAAAATCAAGAAGAAGTTCACTTGTATCCAGATTAAAGGCTCCAAGTTCTGATGCAACAGAAGGATCAAGATGTCCCTGCTCAATATGTTTTATTACTGAATCTGAAATGTCGCAGAGAGACTCAAGCTCATGACTCTCGCGGGAATTAAAGGGAAATTCTGAAGTTATTTTTTTAAAAAGTGCATCTGAACTGTTTTTCCTGAGCCAGTTGACAAAAAAAAGTTTCTCGCGAAAAGAGAGTTCCCTGTTTAAGTTAAATACAATTCTGAGGTAACTGCTCTGACAGAGATCTGTGATATTTTCAAGTACTGTGCATGCACATTCGGCTTTTTTTTGATTAACTGCGCTTCTGTATCTCTTGCACCCGTCAATAATACGATACATTCCATTATACTCATGCACAATAAGCGGATACACCCCCGATAACCGATTATCTTTATCATGAAAATTCATATCGGCTGAAATCTCAGGAAGGGCTATTTTTTCAACCGGAATTGTTTTACTGCTGATAGTAATAATATTTAAACCGAATTCAGCAGAATCTTCGGGTAATTGCAGAATATCTTTCATAAAGCTCCCTGTTTTCACGTTTATGATAACCCTGAGCAATGATTGAAGCCTTTTTAACAAGAACTGCAACTGCAAGGTTATATTGAGATTGCGTTATATCTGTGTGCTCGATAAGCTGAAGGATACTGCGTATTCTGAATCTGTCAAGAACACCTATGCTGCCCGACAGCTGGTCATCATGGCCTCCGTATCGGGTAAGAAGGTTCCTGTCAATAAGCCCGATCCTGTTATTGCAGCAGATACGGAGCCAGAGATCATAGTCTTCACAAGCCGGTAGTGATTCATTGAAACCGCCGCTATTTTCAAATAGTCTGCGGGAGAGCATGACTGATGAGGGTGTGATCATGCATCTGTCAAGACTTGCCTCGAAAATATCACCCTGGGTTTTCTCATGAGTCCTGGGCGGATTGACTCTTTTACCGTTCCTTATCCAGATTTCCTTTGACTGAACGATTTCAAAATACTGGTTCTCAGATAACCAGCGGCTTTGCAGACGCAGTTTTTCACTGTGCCACTCATCATCGGAGTCAAGAAACGCGACCCACCTGCCGGTTGATTTTTTTACACCTGTGTTTCTGGCACAGGACACGCCGGAACGGTAATTAAGCTGCAAGTAGTTGATTCGTTTATCATTGGAGAGGATGTCAATTGACGACAGGTCTTCTTCCGAACAATCATCAACAATGATCAGTTCAAAGTCAGTAAATGACTGATTCAGCACAGATTGAATGGCTCTTTCAAGGAGGATTCTGCGGTTGTAAACGGGAATGATTACAGAAACTTGAGGCATATAGTCAGAGCTGCTCCGGGCTTTAAAATGAGTATTATGAGGTGTAAAAATACTTCAAGCGTACAGGTAATGGTAGAAGTAGAAATCAGGAGCCAAAGAATTGAGTATTGAGCTCAAATCAGATGAGTTATACATAGTGATAATGTGCAGGTGTGAAGAATATCTGTAAAGAATTATAAAAAAAAACCTTGAGCGCCCGGTGACAACAATAGTACAATGGGTTGTGATGATATTTTATTTTAAACACACTATGCCGTAGATTGAATGGATTCAAGTAATAACAATTATCAAAAAAAAATGAATTGTTGAATTTACAGGATTTATCGGGAATAGACAGAATGTGAGTAGCTGATTTATAAAAAAGTTATAAAAAACTTTATTAGAAATTTATTGGAATTCGAAACTTTCAGACCTATTTTATATTAAATTTTACAGAAAGAATAATGTGAACAGACCAAATGTACCCATCGCAGAAGAAGGCAGTCTCACACTATATCTGAGAGAAATTGGCAAATTACAACCCCTTTCTTCAGAGCTTGAGGCAAAAATTGCCGCTCAGATTCGTGAGGGCGATCAGAAAGCACTTGACACACTGGTAAAAGCCAACCTTCGTTTTGTAGTAAGTGTCGCCAGAAATTATCAGAATCAGGGCTTGTCACTCTGTGATCTGATAAATGAAGGCAATGTCGGACTTGTCAGAGCGGCAAAACGATTTGACGAAAAGAAAAATTTCCGTTTTATTTCATATGCAGTCTGGTGGATTCGTCAGGCTATACTTCAGTCACTTGCCGAGCAGTCAAGAATCATGAGGCTTCCGCTTAACCGTGCAGGGGCCATTCATAAAATCGGCAAAATTCAGATCGAACTTGAGCAGAAACTTAACCGCGCGCCTGACATATCAGAAATTGCATTTGCGCTTTCGATCAGTGAGAACGCAGTACAGGAAACCATTAATATTTCTGCGAGCCATGTATCACTTGACGCACCGCTCAAGGATAATGACGGATCATCACTGATTGACATGATACAACATGGGGACTGTGACAGCCCCGATGACGGTATTCACACGATTTCTCTTCACGAGGAGATTAAACGGGTTCTGGATACTTTGACCGAAAGAGAAAAAGAAATTGTCAAGCTTTATTTCGGAATTGATACTGACGCGGCATTTACACTTGACGAAATCGGACACAAGTTCAATATAACACGTGAACGTGTGCGTCAGATAAAATCAAAAGCAATTGACAGGTTGAAGAATTGTCCGGATCTGAAACTGCTTGAAGCTTACAGGGGATAAAACTTCCATGAAAAAATCCATTATATACGCACTTTCCGGTGTTTTTATGGCCGGTTGTGCCGGTAGTTCATCATTTATTGATACTTCAAAACTCCCTGATACATATCAGTGCGGATACATGAAAGATATTTGTAAAGAGGCGCAGGACTATGAAGCAAAATATTCAATGATGACTTCAGATGAGAAAAAAGAGTTTAAAAATCTTCTTATGGTGTATCGGCAGCAGTGTTCAGAGGCTGTTGAACAATGCAAAAAGAGCGGCAATAAGTAGGTTTCACAAGTTGGATACCCCGCTGCATAGACTTGCAGCTGCTTATACATAATTGCAGTAATGAGAGATCTGGTTACACGTGGTTTCCTCTTTTCCTGCCGGGCCGGCATTCTACTGAAAAACTACTCAGAAACTACTAACCGTCAATAATGGATTCACCAAGTTTTGCCGCCTTATTGCCCTCAATGTCAATGTATTCGATCAGTGCTGCAAATGTAAGTGACGGCTCAATGTTTCTGCTGTGATTCAGAATCAGTGAGGCAAGGCATGTTTTAGTGAAATCATCAGGGGTTGACGGGATTTTGCGGCTCTGATCTTCTATTGCGTCAATGACATCCTTTACCGCTGTTTTTGTGAAGTCGCGGGTTGGTACATATGCATCTTTACTACTGATATTATGAATAAATCCCTCATGAATAAGCCATTTTAAAAGGCCTGACGCCTGCGAATCTGTCAATTCATATAAATTTGCGAAATAAGACAGTGTAGGAGCCGGTTTTTTTTTCATGAATGCACTTATACAGTCGGTCATGATTCTAAGAGTTATGTAGGTACGGTAATCTCCGACTCTGCGGTCCCATCGTTTTTTTGCCCGCAGAAGCGGTCTGAAGTTCTGGTATACATATGCGAATTCTGCCCCGAAAAGAATTATAAGTGAAACAAAAAAAAGCGATATCAGGAAAAATGAGAGAATTCCAAATCCTCCGTATATTGTTTCTGTCTGCATTGAGAGTGCAACGTAACTGTTGAATCCGCGCCGTTCAAGTTCAAAAAACAACCCTGCCAGAAAACCGCCAAAAAGGGCGGGTGCATATTTAACCTTGATATTTGGAATAAAAAAAATCAGTGATGAGAAACCAAGTACTGAAAGTACAAATGGCAGAATTGATGAAAGCAGGGGAAGATCCGGAGTCTGGATCTGAAACATTCTTCGCAGTTGTGAAGATGCAAGGAAAAGGATCGGACTGTAGACTATCATCATTGTAAATGTCCGCAGCCGGATAAAAAATGAACGTGAGTGGCTTACTTTCCAGATAGTATTGAATGAATCTTCCACTGTACCGAAGAGTCCGACAGTCATGATAATTAAAATGCCAATTCCGATGCCTTTAATTTTCTGTGCGTTTTCAAAAAATGAACTCAGGTAATTCAGTACAGTCGGAGGTGCAAATGGAAGAATGAATGAGAATGTTTTTGATACCAGATCAGACTGGACATCGTTTATGCTTTTCATCATGAGGGCCGCAGATACTACAAGTGGAATAAGAGTCAGAAGCAGTACATAGGCCAGTGCGGATGCACGGGTAAAGCAATTATTAAGTATGTATTCCGACCATACAATGCGCATGAATATTATAAACTTGAATGGATATATCCAGAAACGGCTTTTGTGGAGAGTGAGATGATCAATGATTTCTTTTGGATCATGAACAAAAAGCTGCCAGAATTTTTTAGTGAAAAGATGGCGCATGTGGCTCCTGTAAATTGATTCAGCACGATGATGCTGATCATTTCCTAATTTTATGCAATTGTAAAATCTGATTATAACTTAATAATTATATAAGAACAATAATCTTGTTTTTTATTGACAATGAATATGAAATGGCTGGAATATAAGGTTTCAGGATATGTGACAGATGATAAAAAAGATGAGCGGTTTTAATTAAATCAGATATAGAGACGCCGTGCCGGGTTGTCTCTATATCTGATTTTCAAAAATAAAAGGTCACATCTATTGATGTGACCAGGTAATTTATTTCAGAATTTTTTCAAGACATCTGATAAAAAATTCATTCTGTTCCGGTGTTCCTATTGTCACTCTTATCGCATCATTTATTCCGAAGCTGCGCATGGGCCTTATTGTGACTCCAAGATTCATGAGCTTCTCAAACGCTTCAACGCAATCAAGACTGATATATACAAAAATGAAATTTGATTCTGTTTTGTAATATTTCAGACCAAGACGGTCAAATGATGCGTAAAGGTAGATCTTGCCTTCATTGTTTACAGCACGTGATTTTTCGACAAACGCGCTGTCATCAATCGCCGCAGCCGCCGCAGCCTGTGCAAGGGAGTTGACATTAAAAGGCGTGCGTGTTTTCTCCATTGCACCGATAATTGACTTACTGGCAATACCGTATCCGACACGGAGGCCTGCAAGCCCGTAGATCTTTGAAAATGTCCGCAGAACAATAACGTTGCCGTGCTCTTTCAAAATTGCCATGCTGTCAGGATAATTCTCTGCATCGGTATATTCTTTGTAGGCCTCGTCGATTACAACAAGTATTTCGGATGGAACCTTCTGCAAGAATGCCCGAAGCATATCATTTGTAAAATAGGTGCCTGTAGGGTTGTTGGGATTGCAGAGATAGATGATCTTTGTTCTGCTGTCAATCATAGATGCTATTGTGTCAAGCTGAAAACAGCCGTTGCTCATCGGCGCATAGCGTACTGTGCCGCCAAAAAGTTTTGTCGCAAAAGTATACTCCGAGAATGTTATTTCTGATGTAATCGAGTTGTCTCCGGGTTCAATATATGCCCCGGCTGTCATGACAAGCAGTTCATCAGAGCCGTTTCCAACAGTGATACATTCAGTTCCGACACTATAATATTCGGCGAGTTTATTCTTCAGTTTCACACAGGCACCGTCAGGATAGAGACTTACTTTTGATGCTGCCTGTAAAAGCGCATCATGTGCTTTTGGCGACATGCCAAGCGGATTCTCATTTGATGCAAGTTTTATTGCACCCTCTTTTAATTTTCCGGGACTGTAGGGAATAAGATCTTTAAGACATTCACGAATAATCATGATACACTCTCCACATAAGATAAAAATGAATCTGCAATTTTTAAAGTAACCGGACCTGGACTGCCTTTTCCTATCGATCTCTTGTCAATATTGACTGCAGGTATGATTTCTGCACCTGTGCCGGTAAGAAAACATTCATCCGCAGTGTACAGGTCGAACCGGGTTAAAATAGTTTCGGCGGTACTGATTCCCAAGGATTCTGCCAGCTCAAGTACAGTCTGCCGCGTTATGCCATTAAGCGCACCTTCATAGGGCGCAGGTGTGAGGAGTTTTCCATTCTTTACAATGAATATGTTATCCCCGGTACATTCAGCCACATGACCGCTGTTATTCAGCATGATACTTTCCTGACACCCTGCCTGTCTGGCCTCAATCTTTGCGAGAACATTATTGAGATAATTGAGTGATTTGACCCTGACATCAAAGCAGTCGACCGGTATGCGTCTATACGATGATGTAATAAGGCTTATACCCAATGTATAGTTTTCCTGGGGATAAAGCTGAATATCACCGGTAATAATTATTATACAAGCCTTTTTACAGGATGATGGATCAACACCAAGTGTTCCCTCACCCCGCGTGACAACGAGTCTGATATAACCATTGGCGCGGTTATTAATTCTTACTGTATCACGGACCGCTGCTTCTAAACTGTCAATTGACATACCAATATCAAGCATCAGTGCTGTTGCGCTTTCGTAAAGACGGATCAGGTGTTCACGCAGCTTGAAAATGTTGCCGTGATAAATCCTGATTCCTTCGAAAATGCCGTCACCATAGAGAAGGCCGTGATCAAAAACCGATACTGTTGCATCCTTTGGATCATAATAATTTCCATCAATGTAGATCTTCATAACTGCTCATCCTTGAAAACGTTTCTTAACAGACTGAAGTCATCTCCGAATGTGTCTTTTAATTTAATGCCGAATCGCTGAACTATTTTCATAATGTAAATATCATGACGTATGAAACATTCTGAAATCGTTACAAATCCCTGATTGCTGCTGTGTACACCTTCCGCATTGCCGTCTGCCTGGATTTTAGCAAACAGCACTTCACGGGAATCAGTTACAACAGATAATATCTGCCCTCCATGCTCCGCACTGAGAGTCGTTTCTATCGGATGGCAGTACATCTGCCCGATAGGATTCTCTGCCTGTCCGAAATGTACAATCGCGATATCGATATTTCTGTTAAGCGCAGAATTGATGGCCGGGCGCAACTGATGCAGCTCCGAGGGCCATAACGACAAAAGCACTGTTTTTTTTGCCTCATTGATCATTCGTTTTGCTTTGTCAATTAACAGATCATACTGCGATATTGTTCTCAGAAACGATAATCCGCTTATTGATGAAATACTTTTAAGCTCATCATGGAGTTCGCTCAGAGTGCTGTCTATTTTAGACCGGTGTACAGCCAGAAGTTCATCGGGCGGAAGTGGCAGATATCTGCGCTTATCTTTGTCGTCCACCTCAAAAACCGCGCCGCGTTCCGAAAGTTTTGCCAGTACTTCATAGATCTTTGATGTTGGAATTGCGGAACGTTTGGCAATTTCATAAGCAGTTGCCGGATTCTCCATCAAAAGCGAAACATACGTTTTCGCTTCATATTCAGTGAAACCGATATTCATAAGATTTGATTTTATATTGTTGACTACCATAGTAGTTAATATATAGCTTTTTGTAATAAAAAACAAGAAAAATCCAAAACTTTGTCAATGGTTATTTCAGGATGGATCCGGGATGCAGAAAAACTGTTATATGACACTGTTTTTCTGGTTAATAAAAATGAATTGCGATTTAACTGAAAACTTTGTTACTTTAGTCAGTATAATGATAAGTGTATAAAATTTAAAAAGGGCATTAAAATGAAAATACTTTTTATCGGTGGTACCGGAAATATTTCAGGTTATTGTGTGGAGCTTGCGCTTGCACAGGGACATGATGTTTATATGCTGAACAGGGGAATGCGCGACAGCGATTTTTCCGGTCGGGTCAGGACAATCTGCTGTGATATCCGCAATGCTGCCGGGGCTGCTGATAAACTTGACGGAATGGAATTTGATGTTGTGGCTGATTTTATCACATTCATTCCGCTGCATGCGCAGGACAGTATCAGGTTATTCAGTGGTAAATGTAAACAGTTTATTTTCATGTCAACTGCAACCGTTTACAATAAACCGCCTGTGAATTTTCCGATTACAGAATCGACTCCCCTGAAAAACCCGTTCTGGAAGTATTCGCATGAAAAAATTATTTGTGAAGAAATATTTATGAAGGCATTCCGGGAAGTAAACTTTCCTGTGACAATTATACGGCCATCTCATACATATGGTAAAACAATGCTGCCGGGAGTATTCGGTCATGGGGATTATACTGAAACAGCACGTATCAAATCAGGCAGGGACG
>Ga0209800_10001548_pt1 | contig 23368 bp, 8 predicted proteins | sample Higcelweek8metaG_FD_187174 | JGI IMG/M metagenome (GOLD analysis project Ga0209800, IMG submission 187174) | Freshwater pond sediment microbial communities from the University of Edinburgh, under environmental carbon perturbations - High... | ecosystem: Environmental > Aquatic > Freshwater >...
TGATTATCAAGACTTCATCACCTTCTGCGAGACAACCATCACTCACTGGTCTGTTCAGTGTAGCTTCTGTTCCTGCAGAGTTGAAGCTTAGTATATTGTAATTCACTGCATCTCCTCCATCTGCACAGTTCCTTCCAATTATCGACGATGTTCTATTAATATTTATGCTACTAGAACCAATGCTTGAGATTGTAATATCTCCATCACTTCCATTTCCAATGTTCAAACTAGAATCAAGAGATATATCGGCAAGTCCTATAGCTGTTCTTATTATTCCATCAGGCAAGATTGTTTCAACATCTGGTGTTGACGAGGCATCCAACTCATATGTATTTGTAACAGATGGAGTACCAGATGTACCAGAGAATGTTTCAGAGTAGAAAACAGATACTCTTCCACTTCCACCTGTACCACCACTAACAACTACACTACTATTACTCATACCTGTTCCACCAGAACCAGCAGTTACCGTTAATTTAGGAGATGCACCAATATTTACATTTTCACCCTCTAATCTAACAGAGCCACCTGCACCACCACCGCCTCCTCCTGAATATGTTCCTGTACCATTTGAACCTGTGACACCATTGTTTGTTAGATTTCCAGATACAGTTATATTTGATGCTGCTATTAGGATAATTCCACCACCATCTCCTCCATTTCCACCATTTGTAGTTGTATAGTTTCCACCTTTTCCACCACCAGAACCAAACATTAGCTTGTTAAGGTATGAGTCATTATATGTTCCTCCTCCTCCTCCTCCTCCATTATAAAGAGCTGAACCATTACCAGAGCTATTTGTACCGCCATTAGATCCATAGTTAGCTGTTCCATAGCTACCACCATTACCAGGAGTTCCATATCCACCACCACCTCCTCCTGCATATACACCACCACCACCACCTGACCCTCCTCTGTTTACTGATCCTGTACCGGCTGTTGCACCACCACCACCTGCCCCACAATATCCACTACCTGCTATCCCTGTATATGCTCCTCCACCTGCTGCCCCATTACTTGCCGTTCCTGTTGATGCACCAATTCCACCAATTCCACAGTATGCTTCTCCTCCTTGGCCACCACCATAACTTGCAAGACCTGCATTATTTCCACCTTGGTATCCCTTACCTGTTGCATGAATTGTTCCATTTACATTTACATCTCCACTTGCTCTGAAGAACATTACCCCTCCCTTGCTTACTCTATATGTTGCATTCTCTGCACTCTCTGTTGCCCATTCATCCGGATAGAAGTTTAATCCAGCAGGTACTGTTATATTGTGATAGTTTGGTACTCTTTGTAACATTACTCGCTGTGTTCCTTCTGCTACTCCAAGATTACTATCATCATTTAAGTTATTACCATAGTATTTTGTCTTTGCTGTCTTGAAATACACTGTACTTCCACTCTTATGATCAAATATTAATGTCTCATAGTTCCCTACATTATCCATTGCTGAATTTGTTCCTGCCAAGTTGATTATCAAGACTTCATCACCTTCTGCGAGACAACCATCACTCACTGGTCTGTTCAGTGTAGCTTCTGTTCCTGCAGAGTTGAAGCTTAGTATATTGTAATTCACTGCATCTCCTCCATCTGCACAACTTCTACCGGTTATTAATGGAGTCCTGTTGATATTTGTATGTGTTACTAATACAACATCTCCATCTGCCCCATCTCCAAGATTAACATCTCCACTCGTACCTGCCGTTGTGCTTACTTCTGCATCTTTTAACCAATCGGTATTTTTGTTTTGAGTAATTGATATACTGCTGTCTGCTGTTTTAACCCATCTTGCTAAATCCGCATCATATACCCATCCTGTAGCAAGTATATTGTATGTATTTTGTCCATGTACTACTTCTATGTATCCTCCATTTACTACTCCTTCTTGAGATTGTGAATATATGCTATTTCCACTTCCAGAGGTAACATCCATTTGTGCTAAACCCCATTGGTCTGCATATATTGTAGATTTTTTAGAGGAGTCTCTTTCCATCTCTATTTTTACAATATATTTGTTGTCTGAGGATGCAAAGTCAAAACTGTACTCATATTCTACATGTCCTGTTCCTACTGTTCTTAATGGATTACCTTCTACATATGTAGCTCCTCCGTCGTTAGATGCAGATACTGTTATGTTTGCATTTGTATCATCAGGATCAATGTATGCTTGTAACCACATGTATGCTTTGTTACTTGGAGTTACAAAGGTTACTTGGTTACTATAGTATGTTGCAGTAGCATCGTTTCCATTTGAATCAATACCTAGTATTGATCCTGTAGAACCAATATCTCCTGCAAATACTGGATAGTTTCTACCCGATAGTGATTCAATGTTGTTTGTTGTTGTTGTTGGGTCTGATGTTGTTGTGTATGCATCTACTCTAGTATCAGATGTCAGATCTATTTTAGATATACCTCCTCCTTCTGTACCTACATACATATATCTACTATCTGGTGTTATCAATATATCTCTAATATCATTACTGCTTCCATTTAATTGGTTTGATGTATCTCCGGATGAATGTGATCCATTTAATGATTTAAGACCTGATTCATACATTGATTGGATTTGGGAAGCAGAGAGAGCATTTGCAGTTACAAATGGCTCATCAATGGAACCATTGAAATAGAAGGATCCATCAGCACGACGACCAATTTCAAAAGGTGCTGTTGAATTAGTATTATCTGCACCACCAATAGTAGTCGAAGATGCTACCAATTGACCATCAATGTATGTTTCAAGTTTTGTTCCAACTGTATATGAAGAAACAATATAGTGCCATTGACCATCATTTACATCTCCTGCATATGGAGCAGAGATATAACCAGCACCACTTGCTTGGAGTCGGTCATTTAGGATAGATCCATCAGCAGTAACATCTAGTTCATAGCTGTATGAGCCAGAAGCTCCTTTTGAAATTATTGTTTGTCTTGTAGTTGCAGTTGTTTTTATCCATGCACCAAAAGACCAACTTCCTGATCCTGTATCTGTTTTGCTTGTTCCACCACAGGAAGCATCAGTACAAGAGAGGTATTGGTTTGTACCATTTAAAACAATTGATTGGCCTCTAACACCTGTTCCATATGTTGCAGAGCCATTATTAGTTAATGTATCTGCTTTTATGGATGCATCTGAAGATGTTCCATTTAATGACCACATACCTCTTACATCACCTACCATTTGTTCAGAGATATAATCTTTTGTATAGTATTTTACAGAACCATTTTTTTCATCAAAACCATCTGCAAGTGTAGCATTTCCAGATTGTTTTTCTTGTATTACTGAAACACCTTGTGCAGTACCAACATAAATTGTATTTGAAGTGCCTTCTACTGTTGAGGTGCTTGGAGTTACGGATAGAGATGTTATTTGATTCGTTCCTGTACTACTTCCAAGAATTGTTGGCCCATTCAATCCCCATCCAGAAACCTGAGTTCCAACATAATAGTATCCACTTCTATTTTGTACGTATGAAGTTTCAGTAGATAAATTATGTAAACCATAGTATGCATACAAAACAGTTCTATTATCTTCGGACCAATTACTAGAGAAGTATAGCGAATTACCTGCTATTGCAGTTCTATTGAACCACAATGTTGCTGTCGTTTGAGAACCAATTGAGACATTTGCAACTGTGCTATCATTTTTGTATATAACACTCACTCCTCCATCTGCACCAGTAGCTCCTTGAGCTACTGCTGTTACCTGTTTTGGAGAGACAGAACCAGTCGCTATCCAGGAGTAACAATAGTAAGCAACATCCAGATTTGTTCCGTCTTCAGATAAAATAGTAGCTCTAAAAGTACGAGTATCACTATTTACATTATATGTTTTTGCTGATGTATAGCCACCACCACCAAAACAAGAATCTAAATTGTTTGGTAATGTTGTAGATGTTCCTGCAAAAGTAATTGAAACATTTGGTGCACTATTAAATGTGTATGGCAGATTTACAAGCTCACCGAGAGCCGTAGTTGCCGCTCCAGCTATATATCCCCACCCTGTAATAGTAGTCTCTTGTGTAGGTTTATTCCATATTACATTACTACTTACATCATTAACTATATTACTTACCAATGCTTCTGATGCACTTGTTAAGCTATAGGTATTAGCTATATTCCTGTCCGACAATACTTTGTTAGAAATACTCTTTCCTGTTGTACTATATTTAAATGATTTCTCTGTATTAAATTGAATAGAATACATACCAGTAGCACTACTACCATTCATACCAACTGATAACTCGCCATTAATCATAGCTATTGAAGACATTGAGCTATTTGAAGAAACACCAAATACCTCACCTGTTGAAGACTGAGTAAACTTCATCCATACCAACTGAGTATCTGCATCTACAATTGTTAAATATCCATTTGAAGAATCTCTACTTGCAATAATTAAACTCTTCTCTGGGAATACTCTAACTTCACCTCTGTCATTTAATGTCTCTGGCTCTACTAGCCAACTTGCTACTCTAAATTTATCTCCGCTATTAAATTCTGCTCTCTTAACATTAATATTAATTGTAGATCCTGAACAACTACCTGCTCTAAATTCGTAGTCTGTATTGAATGTTAAAGCTGCACCTATTACAGAACAGCTACCATCTGTAGAAACAATATTTGCTGTTAAACCAGTAACAGAAGAACCAGTAACTGTAATATCTAAAGCACCATGCTCCGAACCAGTACCATATACACCAGTTACAGCAATTAAATTACCATTGTACGAAGTTGAAAGATGATTTGTAGTCTGTAAAGAAACACCATTATACCAACTTGGATCTATACCTAAATCAACTAATGTCTCTGGTGTTGAATCCTGTCCCTGCTCTCCTGATTGAGTTCTGTCATAGTAGAATGATTTAAGCAATGTTGCTGTAGAACTACCAAAATATCTGTTTCCTGCCATATCTGTTGTAGAACCATCTATGGATAGTCCACCCCATAGTCCCATCTTCTGATTGTATGTATCTAAACCAACATCAGAAGTACCACTATTCATCTTCAATGTATCTACAAAAGTATCAAACATTACAGACTCAGACTGATCGTTCTCAAGAACTCCTCTCCTCTCTGCTAAAGACTTAGATTCATAGTCTTCTGCAAGAAGTGTATACATATCCCTATATGCATTCTTGTCAAAACCAACATTAAGATACAAATCAGCAGCTACCTTGTTCTGAGAATTAAACACTACCTTCAAATGACCAGAAGCTGCATTCTCTATTGAAGTTACAACACCTATCATTCCATTCTCTTGCTCTGCAGACCTCTTAGCCTGACCTGCAGTAGTAGATGTATATACATAGTCACCAACAGATGCAGAAGATGCACTTACAGTAAGAACATCTGTCATACCCTCAAATACAACCATACAACCATCTCCATCATCACAAACACCATTGCTATTTACATCACTATTTACACTTACTCCCGTAACAACACCAAAGGCACCCATTTGATTTGGTACTGTTGTAGTTTTAAATGCATTGCTCATCGTAGGATCTACTGCTACCAAAGTCTTTTCTGTCACAGAAGCTCCAGAATTATTTGTTAATACGTTTCCTATTCCTGCTCCAGAAATTATGCTACCAGAAACATACAAGTTGCCTTGAGCATCAAGATACATCTTCTCTACACTATTATTCATTACAGAGAAGAGTTTTGATGTTGGATTGTTGTATACCTCTGCAGTATTGAATGTGAATGCTACAGCACCATCACCATTAGCTACTGTAGATACAGCAACACCTGCTACAAATCCATTTCCAGAGGTAGAAGAGGAAGCAGTAGCAACATCCAATTTCAAATATTTTGTACTACCTGTATTGTTGTAAAGTCTTACATTATTGTTGTCATATACTACTATTTGATATCCAGAGTTATATGAAATATTTACATTTCTTAAGATTGGTTTGTATGCAAGGTTTGTTGTTGTAAATATCGCTCTATATTGTAAATAATTATTTGGTGTACTTGATATTTCACTTCCATCATTACTTGTATTTAACTTCTCCGCTCTTACATTATCTATATATATTGTATTACTACTAGAGGTTTTGTTTGTAAGCCTTATTCTTGTGATTCCATCTTTCGAAGAAGAGACGATATCAGAGAGATCCCAGTATACTTTTTGCCATGTATCACTTGTATCTACAGTTATATCTTCATACTGTTCGGAACCTGCACTCTCACCCATTCCTAGTCTCAATGTATTACCAACTTGAGAAGCTCTTACCCAAGCTGTTAGGTAATCGTAATTGGTAAGGTCAGCTGTTGCGATAGTGGTTTCTGCATATCCACCATTAGTACTACTTACAACTTTGGTTATATTGGTTGCTGTAGCTTCATCTTCATCTTCAAAGAAGTTTACATTTCTGGTAGTATCACCCTCTGATACTGTCGCATTTGTACCTCCCCATTGAGTATGAGTATCAGAGCTTTGAATCATTAGATAGTTGGTTGTTGATGTGAATGGTCTCCACTCTTCCCATGTACCATCTAATGGGTTTGTACTGTTTCCACTTCTCGTTTGTATTGCTACTTTACCATATGTGTTTAAATTTTGACTCCATCTAATGTAGTCATATGTTTGAGCATTTAGTGTAGCTATTAATGGAGAAACATACATACCATATGTGTTGTATCCTGCATCATAGTAGTTTGTTACAGTTGGGTTTTTTGTAGTTCCAGAATATGAGTCAGCATAGTACACAGCTATACGACCATGACCACCTGCTCCACCGACAGCACTAGTCCAAGTGCTAGTACCAAGCCCAGTACCACCAGTACCACCAGTTACATCAACAAAAGAGCTTCCAGAATTAACTTTTTGACCTTCAAGCAAAATACTTCCACCTGCTCCACCACCTGCTCCGGTACCAGAACCAGAAGAAGCAGAAGCACCATTTACTCCTTGTGATTTCAACGATCCAGAAATTGTCAAGCTACTAGAACTTATAGCTATTATTCCTCCTCCATTACCTCCCGGTCCCGCACCAGAACTTGTTGTCATAGTACCACCTGCCCCAGCACTACCAAAAAACAATTTTGAAAGAGTTGGTCCACCATATGTACCACCACCACCACCTGCACTATATGTTGCAGCGCTTGTTTGTCCATCTCCAGATGTGTTTTCACCTCCAGACTCTGCTTGCCCAGAAACGGAGAAACCACCACCACCTGCAGTTCCATATCCTGCTCCACCACCTGCACCTGCATATTCTGCACCACCACCTGCACCTCCACGATTCTCGCTACCCAATCCATTTTGTCCACCACCTCCACCACAATAACCGTTTCCTCCCGTATAACCTGTATAGGAACCACCACCACCTGCACCACTAGTACCAGCACCAGAAGTTCCACCTGTTCCACCAAGACCACAAAATGCTTCTCCACCAGAACTACCACTACTAGTAATAGTAGCCTGTACACCTCCACGATAACCTAAACCACTTACATTTATTTCCCCATTTATATTTGCACTTTCACTGGCCCTAAAGAAGATTACTCCACCTTTTACCCCATTCCATGAACTTGGATAGAAATTAATACCACTTTTTACTGTTAAGTTTTTGTAATTTGGAACTCTCTGTAACATAACTCTTTGAGTATTTGCAGTTGTTCCAAGATTGGTATCATCTGTCAAACCATTCCCATAGTAGTTCTTCTTTGCACTCTTAAATGTTATCGTAGAGCCACTAACATTATCTACCTCCAAAGTCTCATAGTTTCCAGTATTATCCATTGCTGTATATGTACCCTGAAGATTTATTATTAAAACTTCATCACCAGAAGACAAACAACCAACACTTGGAGCAGAACTTAAGGTAGCAGTTGTAGAAGAAGGAAATGCAGTTATGTTGTAATTAACAGCATCTCCACCATCTGCACAAGCCCTACCGACTGAAAGACTAGTTGTATTGATATTAGTATTATATACAACTGCAGCATCTCCATCAGCTCCTGTTCCTGGATTAAGTGAAGGATCTATAGATACAGAAGCATCACCAATACTTGTTCTAATAATTCCATCTTCATCAGCATCTTCCCAATCTCCTTTTAAAGCATGCCTTATTGTCTCTCCTTGTTCTTTGATACTCTTCCAGTTTCCACCACTACAGGACTCATTATCACTTCCACCAACACAAACCCAACCATCAGCTAAAACAGAGTATGTATCGGCATTATGTTGAACATTCAAATACCCATTATTTGCAACAGATCCATTTTCAGAAAACAATCCAGCACCTGAACCTTCCCCACCAACTAACAGATCAACCATATTTGAACCATCGTAGAAATACAGATTATTTCCATTCCACCACAAGTCTCCAGAAGCTGCTGAAGATACATCCAAACCAGAGCTTGCGAGATTGAGCTGTGCAAGAGTTCCTGTATTTGCACCAATTGAGACTATTGCAGTACTGTTACTTGTACTTCTACCAAAACTTGCATATCCATTTTGATTAATTAAACTTAGAATTGTTCCAGATGCATTTGTCCATTCTGTAAGATTACTTAGGTTATTCCCTTTTATGACAAGGCTGTCACTAGCAACCAAAGTTATATCTCCAGTACTATTTGATATTTGAGAGTTAGAACCAGCTATATCAAGCGAAGAAGAAGGCGAACTTGTCCCAATACCTAATCTTCCTGTAGATACATCAAAAAAGAATGCTGATGTACCAGGAGTACTTCCACCAAGGACTAGATCATCAGTAGTGCTAGTAAGGTATGAATATGTACCATCATCTGTCCAAAGAGAAGAACTACCTCCAGAACCCAATGCAGTTCCATTCCAATACAGAACGCCATTTACATTGTAAAGCCTGTTTTCATACTGTGTTGGATCTGTTGTTCTTGGTCTTACAAAGAATGTCATTTCATTTTCGAAAGTGAATACTTCAGTACTACCCTTTTTGAACGATGCAAGAGCACCAACACCATCCTGTATGACTTCCAAAACTACATTGTCAAACCCAGAATCTTCAGCTTTGAATGTAACTAAAGGCCATGCACCAGTTGAAGAATAATCAGAATATACTGTTAAGCCCGATCTCAATGTATCACCTGCCACAGTAAGTCTCTCAGCACCCATATCATATGCAAAAGGTACATAGGTACCAAGACTTGCCATATATGTGCTCAAAGTACTCGAGCCAATTGCTGTATATGTGTCTGATCCTAGTACTAAACTGTCTGTTGTACCAGTTAGGAACGAGTATGTGCCAGAATCTGTCCAGAGAGAACTTCCAGAACCACTCCCAATATCAACCCAGGATGTCCCATCATATACTTTTAAGTTTGAATCTGTAGTATCGAAGTAAACCATTCCAGCGAGTGGGGATGTATACCCAGAAGAATTTGCAGCATTATCAAATCTGAATGCAGTGTTTGCAGCAGAAGCATACTTCGCCCTAATTGCATATGCTGTTGCTTGCAATGGCATTCTCGTAAATATTTCTGAGTAAGAAGAACCACCTGCAGGATCAAACCCTATTTCTACATACACATCATCCTCTGCAAATATCATTGCATCCAATGTACTGTATGTACCAGCAGTTACAGAACCAGTTCCTAAAGAAAGATTAAAAGCTCCATTGTATTGCCCTATTTCTTTATTAACAAATCCTTCTGTTAAAAGAAGATTACCACTTGAAGAAGCATCGTAGTATCTCACTCTAAAATCACAAGTATCATTGCTGTTACCACTAACAACACAAGCTGGACTTCCAGCAGTGACATTTAAACCCTCGTATCCAGTATCATTTCTTACGATTTTGCCTTGTAGATTGATCGTATTTGTGGAATCAGCAAGAGCAGGAGATTTTTGTGATATTAACAAAAAAAGAACAAGTCCCAAAGGGAAAATGATTAACTTTTTTGCTAATTGTAGGCAGTTCAATTTTGGCATGTTTCTTGGACAGTAGAAATGCTGTTATATCAATATAATGTTAGGTGCCCCAACCATATAGAAATAATAGTATATACAGAAGTCTTTGTCAAAGATTTTACTCACCTAAAGAGGGCTCGAGAATGCCTATATAACAACACTTATCATCTTACCTTCGATGTACATAAATTTCTTAATTTCTTTACCTTCAAGGTGATTTTTAAATGGTTCATTTTTAGTTATTAAATCAAGGATTTCACTCTCTTTGATCCCTGATACAATTTTTACTCTACCTCTAACCTTTCCATTTATTTGAACTGGTATGTCCATTTCTTGATCTACAAGTAAATTTTCATCTATTTCTGGCCATTTTTGCATATGTACAGAATAATCATGTCCTGTTTTATTCCAAACCTCTTCTGCAAGATGAGGAAGTATTGGTGCAACAATGATTGTCAAAGATTCAATGTCCTCTTTAGAAAAGTCACTTTTTTGAAATTCATTATAGAATTCCATCAAAGAGGATATACTTGTGTTAAATTTCAAAGAAAGCAGATTATCCTCTAGTTTTCTAACAAGCTTAGCGATACCCTTCCTTTCTCTTTCTTTAGAAGTATCTACTGCTTTACTCCAAGAACCGAGTAAGAACTCATAGTACTTCGTGACAAATCTTCTAACTCCATTCACTGTTTCTGTATTCCAAACGACATCACCATCATACGGTCCCATAAACATCATATATGCCCTAGTCACATCGGCACCGTACTTCTTGATTAAGTCATCAGGATTTATTACATTTCCAAGTGATTTTGACATTTTAACACCACCTTCTCCAAGCACTACTCCATGTATAGTTCTCTTCTGATAAGGCTCAGGAGTTGGAACAACACCCAAATCATACAAAACCTTGTGCCAGAACCTAGAATAAAGGAGATGCAATGTGACATGCTCAGAACCACCCTCGTAGTGATCAACAGGCAACCAATATTTCATTTTCTCAAAGTCAGCAAGATTGTCCGAATTATTTGGGTCCGTATATCTCAAATAATACCAGCTAGAACCAGCCCAATTCGGCATAGTATCAGTCTCTCTTTGGGCAGGACCTCCGCAATTCGGACATGTCGTTTCTACCCAATCTTTAATATTTGCCAGAGGAGACTCACCTGTATCTGTAGGTTCATAACTTTTTACAACAGGCAATTTCAATGGTAATTGCTCCTCAGGAAGAGGAACCATACCGCATTTGTCGCAATGAACTATAGGGATAGGTTCTCCCCAGTAATGTTGCCTCGAAAATATCCAATCTCTAAGATGATATCTAGTAACAACACCTCCTATTTTCTTTTCTTTTAGGAGATTTCCCACTTTCAGCATAGCCTCTTCACTGCTAAAACCATTAATAAAGTCCGAGCTGAAGACCTTTCCATACTCTTCATGCACATTATCTGTATTAAGAGGCTCTGATCTATCACCATCAGGACCTTCAATAACTCTTATTACTGGAATATTGAATTTCTTAGCAAAATCGAAGTCTCTCTTATCATGAGCAGGAACACCAACCACCATTCCAGTCCCAACGCTTGTCAGGACAAAGTCCGCAAGGTAAATTGGCAACTCTTTTCCGGTTATGCTATTTACACACTTCAAGCCAGTATCAACACCGGTTTTCTCTTTGTTCTCAGTTACTCTTTCCATCTCAGTCTTTTTTCTTGTTTCCTCTTGATATTTCAATACCCTTTCTTTAGCATCATCACTCATATATTTAGCCAATTTCCCAACTATGGGATGTTCAGGAGCAACAACTACAAATGTAGAGCCAAACTGAGTATCAGGTCTTGTTGTTGAAACCTCTATATATTCATCAGTACCAACAACATTGTATTTAATATCGTACCAAACTTTCTTCCCAATCCAGTTCTTCTGCCTTATCTTAACACTCTCCCAGTAATCAACTAAACTCAAATCACTATCTAACCTATCTGCATAATCTGTAATCTTAAGAACCCACTGATTAATATCCCTCTTTTCAACTTCAGCATCACATCTCTCATGCTTACCATCTATGACTTCCTCATTTGCACAACCCATCTTACACTTTGGACACCAATTAATAGGCATTTTATCCTTATATGCCAATCCTTTTTCGTACAACTTCAAAAATATCCATTGCGTCCACCTATAGTACTCTGGATCAGTTGTATTTACCTCTCTACTCCAATCAAAAGAAAGACCTAGACTCTTCAATTGCCTTCTAAATGTATTTATATTCTCTTCAGTAATCTCTTGAGGAGGTCTTTTTACTTTAATAGCATAATTCTCAGTTGGAAGACCAAAAGCATCCCAACCAATTGGAAATATTACATTTTCACCCTTCATTCTTCTCAGTCGAGCTATCGTATCCATCATAGAATAATTCCTAGTATGACCCATATGCATACTATCTCCAGAAGGATATGGGAACTCAACTAAAAGGTAATACTTCTTCTTTTCTTCTAGGAGATCCTTCCCTTCATAAAAAAGATCAGAGAACCACTTCTCTTGCCACTTACTTTCAAACTCTGAAGGGTTATACTTTTGTCCCATAGAAAGAAATTAAAAAGTTAATATTTAAGTATTTTACATAAAATACAAAGACATTGGAAGAAGGCTGTTCTAGAAATTGTGGAACAGGACCGTGCAACATCCTCCACTTCAACTGCTACAGTATCAAATTTTGTATACAATGGACCTGAGGGGGTTTGAACCCCTGACCCCATCGCTGCCAGCGATGTGCTCTAGCCAACTGAGCTACAGGCCCATGCCCTTTTGGACTCAGCCGGGATCGAACCGGCTACCTTCGCAATGCGAATGCGATGTTCTACCAGCTGAACTATGAGCCCTCAAGAGATTATATCACACCTAAATGAGCATCTTTACAAGGACTATACTGTTTTTGTGACCATTTTTAACAAGACTATAAGCGATACCCATAGAAAACAAAATCCAACCAGTAAAAACAAAATAGTCCTTACGAATAAAAGATTATCCATGAACATGGAGCTTAAGCTACCAGTTTGTATAATATATTGGATTTATATGAGAGTTGTTTTTTCTCAATTCGAAGTGGACATGTGGCCCCGTAGATCTTCCAGTAGAACCCATCTGCCCTATCACTTCACCTGCAGATACCTTCTGCCCAGACTTTACATAGATATTCTTCAAGTGAGCATACCATGTTGAATATCCGTTCCCATGATCCACCTGAATAGCCCATGCATAACCAGAACCTCCATATGTAGAACCAAGAGGAGGACAGTATCCAGCACATCCCGCAAAGATAACAGTACCAGATGCAGCAGAAACTATCTTTGGCAAAGATCTATCTGCGATATCAATACCTGTATGATAGTAACCTTTGTAATATTGAGATATCACACCTGCATGACCAGCTACTGGCCACTTTAAGAATCTACCAACCTTAGAATCACCACCTGTAGATGTTGCCGTTTTGGTATATTGATTTGTAACTGCAAATGAAGGAGAGGTTGAAGCATATGTCTTAGGTGTTGATGGCATTTTTCCTTCAGGTATAAATAGCTTAGAACTCACCTCCAAAGTAAATGGGTAATCTAACCAGTTGAAATCTGCAATAGCCTGCTCACTTGCAGAGTATTTCTTTGCAAGGCTAGCAAGAGTATCCCCTTTGCTTACAACAACAAGAACACCATCACTTGGCGGTATTTCAAGCTTTTGCCCAGGTTTTATAACACTAGTAGAACTCATACTATTTGCCCATAGCAAAGATTCAGTTGTTATTTCATAATATTTTGCGATAGAACCAATTGAATCTCCACCTTTTACAATGTATTCCTCAACAGACCTTCTTTCTCTATCTTTTGGAATTAAAGTATTAACAGAAGCATTCAATACCATAACATCACTTTCTGCTACTCCTACCTTATCAAGTGGAACATCACTAGCAACAATAACTACAGGTCTTCGATATAGATATGAGATAGTAAGAATAAAAACGATTGTCACAAAGACTACTTGCAATGCAGATCTAAGGAAATTGCCTCTTCCCCAGAACATCTTCTTCGTAAAATTGTCTTTTATATCATTGAAAGAATCTAAAAATATTCCCAAAAGAACAGATAACAAAACAAGTATGACCCTACCTCTTAGGAAAAGATAATCAAAGAATGAAAAGAAGAAACCAAAAATCGTGTGCTTCCCTTTCTCCCCAATATATAGCTTTGAAAAATTTTTCTTTAATGAAAGTAAAAACTTATTTCCAACTATTTCATCGTCGACAAAAATAAACTGATCCACAGAGTCATCTAATTGTTCTTCAGGAGAATTATTAGCAAGGTCTCTAAAGGTCAGACTATTTATATTTTTGGGATTAGGAACATCCTGATTAATCAAGATAATTTTGTTAAAAATTGATACCTACTATTATACCAATTATCTATGCTTCGTGGAGAGTTGCTAAGAAATCCTCATTTGACTTGGTTTTTCTTAATCTACTTACCAATACTTCAGTAGGATTCTCGTTAGAATCAAGAACTTCAAGCATTCTTCTAATTCTCCAAGATTGATTAAGAACATCTTTTCCAAGAAGTAATTCTTCATTTCTAGTTCCAGAGTTTATTACATCCATAGATGGGAATATTCTTTTGTTTGCTAAATTCCTATCTAAATGAAGTTCCATATTTCCAGTACCTTTAAACTCTTCATATACTAGGTCATCCATTCTACTTCCAGTATCAACAAGAGCTGTAGCAATAATTGTAAGACTACCTTGCTCTTCAAAGTTTCTAGCAGCACCAAAGAATCTCTTTGGAGGATATAGAGCTACAGGATCAAATCCACCAGAAAGTGTTTTTCCAGATGTTGGCATTGTAATATTGTATGCTCTTGCCAATCTAGTAATACTATCCATAAGGATAATTACATCATCACCCCACTCAACCATTCTCATTGCTTTCTGTAATGCCATTTCAGCTACTCTACAGTTATGCTCAGGCAATTCATCAAAGTTAGAAGCATATACTTCTCCTTTAACAAATCTCTTCATATCTGTAACTTCTTCAGGTCTTTCACCTACTAATACAACAATCAATTTTGCCTTTGGATGATTCTTTGCGATACCATTAGCGATATCTTTCAACAACCATGTTTTTCCTGCTTTTGGAGGAGAAACAACCATTGATCTTTGACCAAAACCTATAGGTGACAACAAATCTATCATTCTTGTTGTAATAATTTCAGGATCTGTTTCAAGTTTAATCTGCTTTTTAGGGAATATAGGGGTTAACTTTCTAAACATTGGTCTTTTAGCAGCTTCTGCAGCTGGTTTACCGTAAACAGTATCAACTCTTAAAAGACTTAAATACTTCTCTTTCTCTTTTGGTAATCTAGCAGGACCTGCAACTTCATCTCCAGTTCTTAGACTGAATTTTTGAATTTGAGATCCAGAGATATACACATCATTATCACCAGGAAGTAGATCTTCTGTTCTCAATATTCCATGAGATGCATCTTTCATAACTTCAAGAACTCCTTCTACAAAGACATATCCTTCCTCTTCTGTTAATTTCTTTAATATTTCAATAATAAGTTCTCTTTTTGGAAGCTCCATAAAGTTTTCCATTTTCAATTCTTGAGCTTCTACACGAAGTTCTGCAAGAGTCATAGACTCATATTCTTTAATAGTTTTAGCTTTCTTTACCATTTTTAATGTATTGGGAATTTAAAATACTGGGCTGAATAATCATTCAATATTTGAAGTATATTTGAATCAAACTTGGATGTCAATTACTCACAAACATAGAATATTGAAAAAAGAAGAGGGATCGGTACTGCCCCAACCGACCCCGGTTTCTCTCTCTCTTACGAGAAAAAGTCTCGAGGAACATACAAGATGTTTCCCATCCTCTTCTAGCTTTCTTTTAAGGAAACACATAAAAGAAAATTAGAAAATTACGGAATATATCTTGAGCTTATCCTGTTGCCCAGCTGTGCTTGTGACACACCAGACAAAGGGAAAAAACCAAGATATCCACAGACTTGTAAAGAACAGTGTTATAAGTATACCCCTCTGGCATATAATTGTCAACCCTATATAGAGTATCCACAACAACAAACAGTTAGCAATACCCTTTATAGGAGAAGCTTCTACGGCTAAAGGCCCAACAGGCAGTTACGAAAAAGAGAGGATAATAGCAATGTTACGAGAAATGTAGAAACAATGAGAAATATAAGAGAAATACCCCTATAAAGAGGATATTTTAAGCATCTTTTTGATCTTCAAACCTTTCGATTCGCCAACTTTAGTTCTTCCAATAATTAATTCCTTGTATCCTGCACGATTAGATTCTGCGATAATAGAGTCAACACCCCACATTCCCCTTACCTCACCAGTCAATCCAACCTCACCAAAGTAAACTATATCCTTTGGAATAGAGATATCTTTAACAGAAGATTTAATTGCAGCACATACAGCGAGGTCGATAGACGGATCATTCACATTCAACCCCCCGACTACATTTACAAATACATCTTTATCACCTAAAAACACACCACCTTTTCTCGAAAGAACAGCACAAAGCATATCCAACCTTGGCTTCTTAATACCATTTGCCACTCTCCTCAAAGGTCCCATCTCACTCTCTCTCGTGACAACAAGAGCTTGAACCTCAACAAAAACGACACGAGAACCTTGCATAATAGAACCTATAGCACTACCTGAAGAATCTGATTCAGATTCCAAAAATAACAAAGATGGATTCCCAACCTCTTCAAGACCACTACTCCTCATCTCAAAAACACCTATTTCATTGGTTGATCCAAATCTATTTTTCATACTCCTCACTATCCTATATTGATTGTACTGGTCCCCTTCCATATACAGTACACAGTCAACAATATGCTCAAGGACCTTTGGTCCAGCAATATCGCCACCTTTATTTATCTGCCCTACTATGAATATTGGAATACCTTTAGATTTTGCTACCCTAGTAAAAAGAGAGCCCGAAAGTCGAACTTGGCTAATACTTCCAGCATATCCTTTCGACAAAGAAGATGAGACACTTTGTATAGAGTCTACAACTACCAAATCAAATTTTTCCTTGTCTAGCAATGCAATTACGTTTTCTACAACAGTATCTTCGGTAACAACAAAATTATTAGCATAGGAGACATCTTTACCTTTATTTAGTCTTTCCAACCTTGAATACAATTGTGTAGGAGATTCTTCTCCACAGATATACAAGACTCTCCCTTTTTTACAAAACTTCATAACAACTTGCATAAGAAGAGTAGACTTACCAACTCCAGGCTCACCACTCAAAAGTACAACTTCTCCTTCTACCAAGCCTTTTCCAAGGACTCTATCCAGCTCACTATAACCAGTTGAAATATGTATCGAATCTTTTTTACTAGGGGCCCCGTTATTATACTTAACCAACTCCCCATAGTTAGCAACCTTTATAGGACCCTTACTACTATCCATCAAAGGAGTCTCTTCTGTTTCCTCTAAAGTTCCCCATTCACCACAGGAAGAACATTTCCCAGACCATTTAAGAGATTCAGCACCACAAGAAGAACAAGCATATTTCATTTATTTTGATTGTAATATTACTAACCTATTATCCTTCAATCCAAGCTTAATTTCCACAATATCTTCATTACTCTTTGAAGAGCTGTTCTTAAGGATAAAATCAGCTAATATATTTTCAACTTTACTTTGCAATAATCTTCTCAAAGGTCTTGCACCATACTCTTCACTGAAGCCATTCTTCACAATATATGAAATAACTTCATCATCTAAATCAATATGTATTTTCTCTTCTTTAAGTCTTATATTCAAATCTCCAATTAGAAGTTCAACTATTTTCTTTGCATCTCTTCTAGTCAAAGATCTAAATATGACAATATCATCCAACCTATTGAGCAACTCAGGCCTCAGAGTATCTCTAAGCTCTTCAAGCAAAACATTCTTCATAGAATCATATGCACTATTTATATCCTTGTCTTCTCTAGATTCTTTTCTCTTCTCACTAAAGCCTAATACCTTATCTTTCCTTATTTCTTCTGCACCAATGTTTGATGTTAAGATAACTACAGTATTCTTGAAATTAACTCTTCTTCCCTTTCCATCCATCAAATGGCCATATTCAAGAATTTGCAAAAGAACATTTAAAACATCAGGATGTGCCTTTTCTATTTCATCAAAAAGAATCACACTATGTGGATGTTTCCTTATCTTTTCCGTTAACCATCCACCCTGTTGATAGCCAACATATCCAGGAGGAGAACCAATCAATTTAGATACACTATGCATCTCCATCATCTCACTCATATCTATTTGTATTAATCTGTCATCATCTCCAAACAACTCTTCTGTAAGAACCTTTGCCAATTCTGTTTTTCCGACTCCTGTTGGACCAAGAAAAAGGAAAGATGCCCAAGGTCTATCCTTATCTATAATTCCAGCCCTTGCCCTCTTTATAGCTGAAGCAACAAGAGAACAAGCTTCTTTCTGCCCAACTACCTTACTATCAAGGGAAGATTCTAGATTCAAAAGGGATTTCTTTTCCTTGTTACCCAATGTATTTAGAGGGATTCCAGTCCATTTTGATATCACAGAACGAACATCATCCGTTGTTACTTGGTTTGATTTTCTTTTCTTACTTCTTAAACACTCTTTCTCCCTCTCTTTTATTTGCTTTGACAGAGTATTTTCTTTTTCTTGGAGTATAACAGCCTCTTCCATTTTTCCAATAGAAATATTCTTTTCTTTCTCTTTTCTTACATCTAACAAATCCGATTGCAGTGCAGAAAGATCTTTAAATTCATACTCTACATAAAGTCTTTTTGAAGCAGCAGCTTCATCAAGTATATCTATTGCTTTGTCTGGTAAAGATCTGTCATTTACATATCTATCAGAAAGAAGAATAGCATTTTTCAAAGAATCTTCAGAAATTTTAACATTGTGATGCTTTTCTAGAACCTCTTTCATCTTTTGTAATATTTCTAAAGAAACTTCCAAAGTTACCTCTTCGAGCATGATTGGTTGGAATCTTCTTACCAAGGCATTATCTGTTTCAAAATACATTGTGTATTCATCTGTAGTTGTCGCCCCAATACATCTAAATCCTCCTTGTAGAAGTGCTGGTTTAAGAACAGAAGCAATATCAGAAGAGCTTCCAGGGACTCCTGGAGCTACAATATTATGTATCTCATCAATGAAAAGAATGGTGTTTTTGGAAGAAACAACTTCGTCAACAATAGCCATTACTTTTTCTTCGACATCTCCCCTCATCTTACTACCGGCCATAATACTCGCCACATCAAGAGATATTATTCTAAAATCTTTCAGAGAACTTGGTACATATCCTTGAGCAATTTTCTGAGCTAGGCCTTCAATGAGTACAGACTTACCTACTCCAGCTTCCCCCACAACTATCGGATTGTTTTTCTTTCTTCTACTTAATATATTGATCAGCTGAGCTATCTCTTTTTCTCTCCCGATTACAGGATCTAGCTTCCCCCTTTTTGCAAGATCGACCAAATCAATACCTAGCATATCGATTATACTAGAAGATTCATCATCATCGTCGTTGAAATCAGGCTTTGCTAAAACACCCAGTGGATATCTAGCAAAGATAGTAAGTTTTTTTCTGAATAGATCGTATGTTAATCCAAACTTTTTTAGTCTTTTAATTTTTGGTGCATCCGAAAGTAACAAAGACATTAGAAGATGCTCTGTCCCAACATATACATGTGCCATTTTTTGAGAGAAATCAAATGCTTTTCGAAGTACTTCTTTTACATCTTTAGAAAGAGAGAAAGATCTTGGAGAATTTGTATCTCCTACTACCTCTACAATCTTCCCATCAAAGAGAGCCTTTAGTATCTCACCTCTATCTATCCCCATATCAACGAGAGTTCTTGTAGCAAGGCATTCTTCATTGAGAACAATCCCTATTAAGAGACTTATAGTTGAAATGTTTCGTTCTTTGAAATATTCAGAAACAAAGGATGCATTCCTTAGAGAAGTCGTAGCATTCTTACTAAAAAATGAGAATGCAAAATTAGTTGTTTCAGAAGTATCTTTGTGCATACCCTATTATACTACATAAGGAAAGAGTTATTCTTTTGGACTGAACTCTTCTTCGATTGCAGTATCAATAGCTGATGCTAATTCTTCTTTAGAAATCTCTGGTTTGACCTCTTCTTCAACAGGATTCTTTTTGCTTGTAGCTTTAAGACTCAAGCCTAAGTGTCTTTCAGTAGAAGATATTGAAAGAATTTTAACCTTAACATCATCATCTATCTTTACAATATCAGAAGGATCTTTTACTAATTTGTCAGAAAGTTCTGAGATATGGATAAGACCATTCAATCCCTCGTCTATTCTTACAAATGCACCGTAAGGAACAACTTTTTGTACTTTACCGGCAACAATATCACCAACTTTGTATTTAGCAATAGCTTGTGACCATGGATCTTTAAGTAATCTCTTAACACTGTAAGCAACTCTCTTTCCACCATCAGAAACTCCAATAACCATGACTTTAACTTTAGAACCAACTGCATACATACTTCCAATATCCTCAACTTTATCCCATGACAACTCTGAGAGGTGAACCAAACCTTCTAATCCCTCTGCATTTACAAAGATACCGAAAGGTGTGATTCCACTAACAATACCTTCAAGAACATCACCTTCTTTAACTTTGTTTAATGTCTTCTCTCTTTGTTCTAAATCTCTAGATTGTGTAACCATCTTCTCAGAAAGAATAATTCTGTTTTTCTCTCTATCAAGCTCAATGATTCTAGTAGAGATTTTCTCTCCAACTAAGGAGTTAAGTCTCTTCTGAACTTTAGAAGAAATATCTTTTCCAACTTGTCTAATTCCATTTAAATATACTCTAGATGCATCTAATTGAGATGTAGGAATAAAGCCTCTAACATCTTTTCCTATCTCTACTATTAAACCACCATTATTTGCTTCAACAACAACTGTTTCTACAACATCATTATCTTTCTTAGCTTTCTCAAGAGTTATCCATGCACTAGCCTGTTGAGTTCTTCTAATTGAAAGAACCAACTGACCCTCTTCATCTTCAGGTTTAACAACATATACTAAAATGGAATCACCAACTTTCAAATCTCTCCAGTCTAATGTCTCACTCTTCAATTCTCTTCCAGCAACAATACCTTCTGATTTGTAACCAACATCAACGACAACTAAGCCGTCTCTAACATCGACAACATTACCTTCTACTATATCTCCTCTTGAAAATTTCTTAATTTCGTGAGATTTGTCAGACAAGAATGAATCTATCTGAGAATACAAATCTTGATTTTTATCTATCTTTTTATCCATAGGGTTATCCTTTTGGTGATGCAACTCTTGCAGCTAGTAATTGCATACTACTTATATTATTTACTGCGAGCTCGATTATATCACAAGATATTCTTTAAGAACAACCCTCTCCATATTAGGCTTCTTTGCCTTTAAAATATATCTTCCATATAGCACAAAAGTAGAATTAACTTTGTACCAAAATTTCTTAGGATACAACCTCTCTAAATTATGAGAAATCTTTGTTGGATCTGTATTTTTTGTTAAAGAATACATCCTAGCAACCCTACTTACATGCGTATCTACAGCTATTCCTTGATTTGCATGATACAAGTCATTAAGAAAAACATTAGCCGTCTTGTAACCTACACCAGGCAACCTTACCAATTCTTCCAATACTTTTGGTGGAACTCCACCATACTCCTCATTCAGAATCTTAGACATTTGAATGAGATGCCTTGCCTTTGTCTTAAAATAGTTAATACCCCCAATGGTATCCTCAATATCTTTAAGATTTGCATTTGATATAGACTTAGCATCTGGAAATTTCTCAAACAAAGAAACCGTAACCTTATTTACTTGCCTATCTGTAGTTTGAGCCGAAAGTAAAATACACACCAAGAACTGAAAAGGTGTCTTCCAATTCTTAAGCTCTGTAACAGCTTCAGGGAATATATTTTCTAATTTCTCTAACAACTCCATAGCCAATCTCTTTTTGTTCATCTCAAGCCCTCCTGTAGCCTCTTAATATAATTTTCACCAACACACTCTGACAAAACATTATATATCTTTGGATACCTTGTAACTATATTTCTGAAAGCATCTTTAACATCCTTGTTTTGAAACTCTACACTCTTACAGCTATTTGCGATTGAAATACCCAATTTGCATGCATACTCATACATCATATCCTTATCATTTTCGTACAAACTCTTCTCATATATTTTTACATCTCCTTTTTCTATACAACTATTTGGATACAAACTTCTCACAATCTCATCAATACCAACCTCTCTGTTCTTCACCAGTCTGTTTGGTTTAAATTCCCCAAAACTTTCATCTATTTTCTTAACAATATCTTTCAATATCTCCTCTCTTTTTCTCCACCCACTTTCATCCTTGGTTACAATTTGATTCCAACCATCCCCAATCTTTCTAGCATATATTTTGTATATTTCATTACTTAAGATTTGGATATCATGATGCTCATGCAGATCCCTATTTGCACCCCTGATATCTCCCCAATCGTTAGATTCTGACACCAACTCTAATACACACTTTCTCAAATTCAGTTTCTCTATCATTAAAGAATCTAGCTCTAAAGCTAAATCTACTAATTTCTCGGAATCTTCTTTTCCAAATCGAGAGTCCGAACAAAGAGCATATGCTATGGAGACTGCACTGCTGAAGGAACTTCTATCTAGTAGTATTAATGTTTTAGAGTAGATCTCAGATGAAAGTAATATGTCTAGGAATTCCAATCTATTGAGTGAATACAAAGACATTTTAATTCCAATTTTTTCAAATTTATCCATATTGGAATCGTCGAATCCATTTTTCAAGACCATTCTGATTGCAGTACCTAACGGTGTTGCATATATTGGGAAGGATGAATATGTAACAGGTACAGATTTATTTATTAATTCATTTCGGAGATTTAAGATAGCATCTGCTTTTCCAACTTGATCGCCGCCTTCACACGACGCTACCCTATAGCTTTGACTGGTCATTTTCTATACTTGAAGTCTATTTTATACGAAGATCATTATACAGGATCGAGAAGGAGAGGCTAAATGAACAAATATCTACAACTTACAAAGGTTTGTCCAGAGAGCTTTCTATCGTCATCAAAGTCTTATGATATGACTCACTATACAAGTGAGACATATTCTTGAATAAAAAGTCTAAGCAAAAACATCAATGTTACATTCTTGTGCAGAACCATAAGATCCGCTTGTCAACACAATACTCATTCGTAACAACCGCTTCCGGCATGAAGAAGGTGGAGTTTCCTCTTCCCTCTACCCTACAAGTCCCAGAGGAATATATTACAAGACATCGCTAGGATACAAGAACAAAAAACCCACTATTTCTAGTGGGTTTAA